>Ga0114958_10001927_pt1 | contig 15955 bp, 8 predicted proteins | sample C_130208_EF_Meta_FD_89577 | JGI IMG/M metagenome (GOLD analysis project Ga0114958, IMG submission 89577) | Freshwater microbial communities from Lake Croche, Canada to study carbon cycling - C_130208_EF_MetaG | ecosystem: Environmental > Aquatic > Freshwater > Lake | place: Lake Croche, Canada...
CATCGGTGGCGAGCTGACCTTCGACCCCTGCTATCAGACCAATCCGCTCGTCAACGTGCTCTGCGTCGGGGCCCTCCCTGTCGAGCGCCTGGTCCTCGGCATCGCCTCAGGCACCGGGAACCTTGCCGTGCTGCTCGGTTCGGCCACGGGACGCGACGGCATCGGAGGGGTCTCGGTCTTGGCCTCGGCCGGCTTTGAAGGCGAGGACGGCGCCGCCAGCCTCGATGAGTCGAAGCGACCGGCCACCCAGGTCGGTGACCCCTATGAGGAGAAGCGCCTGATCGAAGCCTGCTTGGCCCTGCTCGACGAGAAGCTCGTGGTCGGGATCCAGGACCTTGGCGGTGGCGGTCTGGCGTGTGGAACCTCCGAGCTCGCCGCTCGAGGACGGGTCGGCATGGACGTCGATGTCGACGCCATCCCCCGGCGCGAGCCCGGCATGGAGCCTTGGGAGGTCATGACGTCAGAATCTCAGGAGCGGATGCTGGCCATCGTCACCCCTGAGTCGCTGCCGATGGTGATCGAGCTCTGTGGTCGATGGGAGGTGGCCGCCACGGTCATCGGCCAGGTCACCGAGCCGGACTACGACGAGGCGGGCGAGCCGGTGGGCATGCTGCGTCTGCACGCGGGGGGTGCGGTCGTCGGCGAGGTTCCGGCAGCCTCACTGGCCGATGAGGCCCCCCTCTACGAGCGCCCGCTGGTCGAGCCGGCGAACCGAGCAGCCCGGGCCGCCATCGATCCGTCGGCCTCGGTGGAAGAGATCGATATCGCCGATGCCCTGCTGTCGTTGCTGCTTGACCCCATTCCCGTCTATCGCCAGTACGACCACCAACTCTTCTTGAACACGGTCATCGGCCCCGGAGCCGACGCCGCCCTGCTCCGCCTCGCTGGGCCTGGCCTGCCGGCTTCGAGTCGGGGAATGTCGTTGTCGACCGATTCGAACCCCCGCTGGGGCTCGCTCGATCCCCGGGCTGCCACCGCGGCGACGGTGGCCGAGGGCGTGGCCAACCTGGCCTGCACGGGAGCCGTGCCGGAGGCCGTGGTGAACTGCCTCAACTTCGGCAATCCTGAGCACCCGGAGGTCATGTGGCAGCTGTCGGAATCCATCGACGGGATGGCCGATGCCTGCCGGGCCCTCGGCCTGCCGGTCATCGGCGGCAATGTCAGCCTCTACAACGAGTCCGGTGGTTCTGACATCGACCCGACGGCCGTGATCGGCACCCTGGGCCTCGTCGAACACCTCGTCGAGCGGCCGCCGTCGGTGGGCTGGTCAGAAGGGGAGACCGTGCTGCTGCTCGGGGCGGATGACGCCGGATTGCTCGGTGGGAGCCAGCTGGCGGTGGACTACCTGAACAACCGTGACGGACGGCTGTTCGACCTCGACCTCGCCGAGTTCGCCACCACCGCAGCACTGGTGGCCGGGATGGTGGCGGAGCACGCCGCTGGCCGCCCGGGCCTGCTGGGCTCGGTCCATGATGTCGGCTCGGGCGGCATGGCCGTTGCCCTGGCCGAGATGGCTATCGCCGGTGACGTGGGAGCCACGGTGTCCACCGGGGTCTCGACCGCGGGGCTGTTCTCCGAGCGACCCGGCCGCTTCCTCGTGACCTCGACGGACCCGGAGGCAGTCGCTGCCCAGGCCGAGATCGCCGGCGTGCCCTGCCGGGTGCTCGGTCACACCGGGGGAGACTCGCTCATCCTCATCGGCCAGCTCGATCTCGCGGTCAGCACGCTCGCACAGCGCTCGGCAACGGCCCTCGAATCGGCCCTCGACGCCGCTGGCTGATCAGCAGGGAGCGTCGGGCTCGACCCGGCGAGAGCGCAGCTCGGCGATGGCCGTGTCGGGCACCTTGAGCTCCCGGTCGGTGCCGCGCGAGAAGCGCATCCCGATCCCGATCTCTAGGTCCTTCTTCTTCTCGCCGTGATAGTCCGAGCCGCCCGTGGCCACGAGGCCATGGGTGCGGCAGAGGTCGAGCAGCAGGGCGGTCTCTTCGGGCGAGTTGCGTGAGTAGTAGGCCTCGGCGCCGGAGACGCCCGCCGCAGCCATCTCGGCGAAGATCGGCTCGAGGATGTCATGCTTGTCGGCCAGGGTCAGGGTCGACCCGTCCTTGGGGGCTTTGCAGAAGGTCAGGATCGGGTGGGCGAGCACGGTCACGGCGTTCGATGCCGTCGCCGCCAGCGTGGCTGCCGCCGGGGTGATGTTGGCCTTCGCGATGTAGCCCCGGGCGGAGGCGTCGAGGACGCCGTCGAAGACCTCCTGCATGGTGGCGAAGCTCGTCGGCAGGTCGGGGAAGGCGACCTCGGGGGCGTCGCACCCGGGCGGGTAGGCCTCGAGGAACGCCTCGGCGAAGTGCGGCCGGCCGGCCTCGCCGAGCGGCTTGTTGGCGATCTCGGCCACCCGACGCTTCTTGATCTTGGTGTAGCCGAGCTCCTGGAGGAGCCTGATCAGCTTGACATTGCGGTTGTCGCGGTCGTCGCGAAGCTCGGCCAGCATGGACTGGACCGGCGAGTGCGGGTCGTCGCCGACGAAGTAGCACAGCACGTGGGTGCTCGTCCCGGTCGCCTCGTGCTTGCAGGAGATCTCACAGCCGGGGATGAAGTCGATGGAGGTACCGCGCTCGGCGTTGAGGTCATCGAGGGCGGAGCGGAAGCGGGCATTGCCCTCGGTGGTGTCGTGGTCGGTCAGGGCCACGGCGGTGAGGCCGACGGCCTGGGCGTAGCGGGCCATCTGGCTAGGCCGGTCGCTGCCGTCGGACTTCTTCGAGTGCATGTGGAGGTCGATCACGCCTCTGACCGTATCGCCCCGGTGTCGCCAGCGACCAGCGGGCTCAGCGCTTGAGGCTACGGCACAGGGCCGTCGAGGAGCGGACGAGGTGGCCGGCGACGGTCACCCCGCCGTCGTGGCTGCCGTGGGTGAGCACGATCCCGGGACCCGAGCCGGCCACCGGTCGGGCGATCACCTGCTTGCCATCCGAGCCCAGCGCGGTGCCCTGCCACCAGACCCGCAGCGAACCGAGGTGGGGATCGGCCATCACGCGGATTGCGTAGCGGTGCCCCGCCATCAGCGGGGCATAGCCACCTGTGGTCGAGGGCCAGATGAGGTCCGGGTGCCCGGCGTCGAGCAGGGCGAGGGTGGCGATCTGTCCGGCCACGTGCCGCAGGACCAGGCGGGCCCGACCGAAGGCGAAGAGGGGCACGTCGGTGGCCAGGACGCTGTGGGGAGCACCGTGGAGCGTCACGGTGATCTCCGAGACGACCCCCGGGCCCTGTTCGACCGGCAGGAAGGTGGCGTGCTGGAGCTGCTCGGCGGGGATGGAGGAGAAGTCGTTGCCGTTCGACACGTAGAGGCCGGAGCAGTGGTCGACGTCGTAGAGGCTGCCCAGCGGGGCCCAGGTTGGGAGGCTCGTGGCTCGATGGACGGCCGCTGACAGCGAGCCGAGGGAGCGGTCCCGCTGGAGGGTGACCAGCTTCACCACCTGAGCCTGGGTCCAGTGCTCGGTGGGGGCGGCGGCGATGCCGCAGTTGATCGCCACGCTGGCCGCGGCCAGGACGACCATGGCCACCACCCCAACCCGACGAGCCCGGGTGCTCGATCGGTCGAGGCGACGCAGAACGACCAGTGCGCCGATGGTGCCGCTCACGATCAGCAGCGGGAGAAAGTCGGCGAGGTAGCGAGTGCAGAGGAATCCCCGCAGCAAGACGCCCACCGTGGCGGCGGCACCGGCGACCAGCAGGGGCCACGCAGGGGCCAGCGACCGCCGGGTCCGCCGGGCGACGGCCGTGGCGATTCCGACGAGGCTGAGGAGGAACAGCAGGGGCATCGACGGCGGTAGGCCGGCGGTCAGCAGGGTCTGGTCGAGGTGCGCCCCGGCCAGCGCGGCGGGCGGCGAGGTGGGCAGGGTGACGAAGGGGAAGATGCCGCTGACGCTGAGGCCGAGGGGGTTGAGGTAGGCGGCGAGGGTCGTCGGCAGGAAGGACAGCCCCATCTCGCTGCCCCCGTGGGCGACGAGGAACGCCCGGTGGGCGGGGTTGGCGGCCACCCAGACCTGCCGGGTCATGGGCAGGGAGAACACCGTGCCGAACTTGAGCTCCATGATCACCACGCTGGCCAGGAGCGATGCCAGGCCGGCACCGATCACCGCCGCACCCACCCGGCGGCCGGTCTGGTCGCGATGGGTGACGAGGAGTCGGATCCCCACGAGGACCGCGGCGATGACCGCCGCCCATCCGGTGGTCGGCCGGGTCAGCACCAGGGCACCGACGGCGATCAGCACGCCGCCGGCCCGAAGGAGGCTCGGTCGGGTGGACACTGCCAGGAGGGCGACCATGGACCACGAGGACAGGGCCACGGACCAGGCGAGGTCCTCGGAGTAGACGGCGGGGTTGGAGGCGAGGTTGACGAGCACCGAGCCCGAGAGGATGGCCAGGCTCAGGGCGACGATGCCGAGCTGCTCGGTACGACCCATGGTGGTCCCGCGGCGGAGCAGGGAGCGCACGCCGAGGACCAGCGGAGCGAGGGAGGCGGCGAGCAACAGCCAGGCGGCGATCATCATCGGGGCCGTCAAGGCGGTGAGCGTGATGTCCGGGGCGACGAGCAGGATGGGGATCCGCAGCAGGGACGGGAGGATGCCGAAGTAGCTATAGGTGTGACCGTGGACCACGAAGCCCTCGATGCCGAGGCTCCCAGGCCGAACCCAGAGGTGGCCGTGGATCATGGCCTGGGCCTGGAGGGTGTAGGTGCTCGACGGCGACTCCGAGCGAGTCAGCGACACCGAGCCGCTGAAGAGGTCGAGCAGCGCCCACAGGTAGAAGGGCGCGGCCAATGCGGTCCCCACCGCGGTGGCCACCCATGTGGCGCGCCGCGCCGTGGGGGCGGCACGTCGGTGGTCGGCACGGCTCGCGGCGACGGGCGCCTCAGCCATGGACTCGCAACTGACAACGGGCCATGTCCGATCCGCTACCGGTTGCTCGGATGGCGACGGGGCCACCGGAGGGGCGCCCGACCGCCGGGCCCGAGCCCAGGTGGAGGTGATCGACGATCGCCATCGGGGAGTCGCCGGGGTGGGCGCCATGCCAGGTCACGGCGACGACCGCGGCGCCGGTGGCCATCCGGCTCAGCGAGAGGCTCGCCGACCAGAGGTCGAACAGGACCCAGATGAACGCCACCGCTGCTGCGGCGGCTCCGACGAGCAGGGCGAGGGTGAACCGACCCTGATCTGGAGCGATGCTCGAGCGCCCGACCTCCGTCATGCTGCTCGACTGCTCGGCCCGGGTCATCGAACGGAATCTAGCCCTCACCTCCGCAACTGGGGCTCACCCACGGCCCTTTGCCGCCCGGCGCGACCTACCATGAGCCCGTGGACCAGCAGGCCAGGGCGCAGCACCGTCGTCGGTCCGGCGCGAAGGTCGGCCGGTGGCTCACCCCGGTCGCCTTCCTCGCCGTCGCCGTCCCATACCTCGTGGCACTGGTCCGGACGATGGTCACGGCCGGAGCGACCATCACGCTGCCTGATGATCTGGCCTTGATCGACCTCCACGTCCGTCGGGCGATGACCCTGCGCCAGCAGCTCGGTGTCTTTGACCACGATGGATGGAACCATCCGGGCCCGGCCTACTTCTACGCCCAGTCCCTCGTCTACCGGATCCTTGGTGACCGACCCGCCTCATTGTTTGCCGGGGCTGTGCTGCTGAGCGGCTTGTCGGCTCTCGCTGCCCTGTGGGTGGTGCGCCGCCGGACCACGCCGACCCGCACGATTCTCGTGTCCATCGTGCTGTGCTGGCTCGGCATCATGCTGTGCGCCCATGGTCCGGGCGCCATGACCTATTCGGAGGGTCCGCTCGGCGCCCTGGTCAGCCCGTGGAACCCAATGGTGGTGATCCTGCCGTTGTTTCTCCTGCTCCTGCTGAGCGCGGCATCGCTCGACGGATCGAGGCTCAGCGTCCTTGGAGCCGCGCTGGTGGGGTCGGTGATCCTGCAGGCCAACATCTCGTCAGGGCCGCTGGCCGTCGGTTTGGTCGGTGTGGCCGGCATCGGAGGCATCGTCTCGCTTGTGATGGGGCGAGGCACTCGGAGGCCGACGACCTGGCGGACCCGGTCGCTTGCGGGCGCGGGCATGGTGCTGTTGGTGCTGATGTGGATCCCGCCGGTGATCGAGCAGCTCACCGGTCATCCAGGGAACATGACCCAGTTGATCCGCTACTTTTCGAGCCACGCCGGCGGGCAGCCGCTCTCCGCGGCCTCGTGGGCGCTCGTCGACGTGGCCGCCTCGGCGCTGGTGGGCCCATCCCAAGTGATGGCCCGCCTGCTGGGCAACCACCCTCCCCATGCGGAGCTGGGGATCGCCGTCTTGATTCTTGCGGTGGGTGCTGCCACCATGGCGGTGGTCGTCGGCCTGCGGCAGCACCGCAGGTTCGCGGCGGGCCTCGGCCTCGTCTCGCTGCTCAGCCTCCTCGGCCTGCTCGAGTCCTTCAGCCGGATCGTGGGATTCATCTTCGGCTACCTCGTGGTGTGGGCCGTGGTGGTGCCGCTGGCGGCGGTGGTGGCAGTCCTGCTCATCGGAGTTCCGGCATCGTGGCGGTCACCTCGGTGGCTCGGGCCGCTGCGGTGTGGTCTGGCCGCGCTCACGGTGGCCGGCTCGCTGGCCTTCGTGGCGGCGGTCCTGTCGATTCCGGCCACCTCGTCGGTCTCGGACCCGCAGGTGGGACGACTCGCTGCCCTCGTGGCGGCGCACCTTCGACCCGGAGAGGTGGTCGCCGTCGGAGATGCCGGTGCGGGCTCGGCATCGACCAAGCTGCTCGACGTCGAGCGCTTCATCGGGTTGGTGAACGAGCTCGATCGGCAGGGCTTCTCGCCGAAGGTCAACAAGGTCTGGCGAGCTCAATTCGGTCCGGGCTACCTGGCCTCGGGCCACGAGGACGCCTCGTTCGTCCTCGAGACCTGGACGCCGAGCTCGCCCTCGACTCCCGGCTATGTGGGCCGAGTTGGGGACATGGCTCTGCTCGACGCCACTGCGGGCTGAGGAATCGTCCTCAGCGACCGGTCAGTTTTCGGCAGAGCGGGTAGGGGGGCAGCACCCGTGCGGTGGGAGTGACCACCACCTTGGCGGTCGCTCGATCGGCCGGGGGGGTCGCCACGACGTGCTGAGGCGCCTTGGTGGTGATCAGATGGTCGATCATCGGGATGCCGAGGTCCTTGAATCGCTTGTTGTGCCACAAGACTTTGATCGAGCCGAGGTTCGGGTCGGCGACGATCTCCATGGCGTAGCGACGCTCGGGCTCCAGAGCGAACCATCCCCCTCCGGCGCCGGGCCACGTGATGTCGGGCCGACCGGGGTTGACGACGAAGAAGCCGACGGCCCAGCGGTCGAATGGGCGCATGACGACCCGGGTGGGCCCCATGCGGAAGATGGTGGTGTCGCCGTGGAGCTGTGAGATGGGCACCGAGATGGAGATCCACAGATCATGGACGTACTGAGGACCTTGGATCACCGGGCTCATGGTGAGGTGTTCGGCCTGCTGGCCGGGGACGTCGGCGAAGTTCTCGCCGTTCGATCGGTAGAGACCCGAGCAGGTGGGGGTGGCGAAGAGGCGCCCGGCTGGAGCCCAGGTGGGGAGGTGGTTGGTGATGGTCAGCGTGCTGCGCAGCGCTCCCGGCGAAAAGATGTGCTGATACGACAGCAGGTTGACGAGCTGGCCCTTCGACCACGAGGAGGAGGGCGTCGCGGACACGGCTGCGTTGACCCCCACGCCGAGGACGCCGAGCACGACCAGCACGGCGAAAGATCGGCGGCGAACGGCACGGCTACGGCCCTCGAACCGCCGGGCGATGTCGATCAGACCAACGCTGGCCGCCACGATGATCAGGGGCATGAAGTCGGCCATGTAGCGATTGGCGATATAGCCCCACAGCAGCACCCCGGCGCAGCCGATCACGGCGGGGATGAGCACGAAACGGACCTCGGCGATCCGACCGTGAGGCCGTGGCCGCAGGGTGCACACGAGCCCCCAGATCCCGAGGCCGGTGAGCAGCGGCATGGTGGCGGGGATGCTGGCGGTCGGATAGGTCTGGTCGAAGGTGGCCGACCCGATGATCCTCGGCAGCGTGGAGGGAAGCTGCACATAGGGCCAGACCCCGCTCACGCTGAGGTTCAGCGGGTTCAGATAGGCATTGAGGGTGGACGGCAGGAAGGAGAAGCTGAAGGCCTTCCCGCCGTTGGCGGCGAGGAAGTCCCGGCGGTGGGCGTTGACCTGCGCCCAGACCTGGTCAGCCATGGGGAGTCCGAAGGGGAGGCCGAACTTGGCATAGTTGATGGCACAGCTGACGAGCAGCGGGATCATGCCGATGGCCACGATCGGCAGCACCCACTGTCGGTTTCCGGTGTGGCGCTTCGAGAACCAGAACCAGGCCCCGATGGCGAGGGCGGCGATCACACAGGCCCAGCCGGCAGTGAGTCGGTTGAGGCTCGCGGCCAAGATGAGTGCTCCGCTGCCGGCGATGCGGCCCCACGTCGGGCTGTCGATCACCCCAAGCAAGCTCCAGAACACCCCGATGCTCAGGGCGATGGACCAGGCGAAGTCTTCGTTGTAGACCCAAGGGCTCGAGGCCAAGAAGACGATCACCGAGCCACCGAGGATGCTGGCCAGCAGGACGCCATAACTGGCGGCCTCGAGTCGGTGCAGTGCGGCGTGGCCTCGGGTCATGAGCCGGAGACGCCAGATCAGCAGGGCGGTGAAGATCGCCGTGGCCGTCCAGGCCAAGAACATCGAACCAGCGGTGTAGTTGGCGTTGCCGTGGGTGCCGAAGATGGCGACGAAGGGCAGGCGCAGCAGCGAGGGGAAGATCCCGAAGTAGGTGTAGCTGCGGCCATCATGGACGAAACCCTCGATTCCGAGGTTGCTGGGCCGCATCCACAGGTGGCCGTGGAGCATCGAGCTGGCCTGGTACGTGTAGACCCCGCTCGGTCCGACGGCCCGGTTGATATAGGCCGCACCGCTGAAGAGGGCGAACAGGACATAGGCGTAGACCGGCACGACGCAGAGTGTCCCGACGACCGCCCACTGGCGGAACAGAAGTCGTCCGGAGGCTCCGAGCTCATCGTGGGAGACGTCGTCGAGGGCGTCGACTGGCTCGGCCGAGGTCTCTGCCATGGGTGAAATGTAGCAGTGACGCTTCGCAGCGGTCTGTCGCTGCAGGTGCGGTCTCAGCCCTGCTGGCGAGCAGTCAATCCGGCGTGGCGTGCGACATCGAGGATCCACGGGGCCACAAGCTTCGCTCCAGCGGGAGTGAGGTGGATCCCGTCGGACATCCGAGCGTGGATCCCACCGATGACTGGGGTGAACCGGCCGTGGGGATCGAGCCGCCGATGGAGGTCGAGGATCATGGCCCGGCCCGGGTGCTGAGCGGCGACGTGCCGGAGGATCTGGTTGTACCGATCGACCCGAACCGTCTCGTCTTCGGGCCAGCCTGAACCGTCGGGTGCCTCGACCTGGCGGTAGTAGGGAGCGGTGAGCAGGATCACCTTGGCGCCCCGGGACGACAGCAGGTGGACATCGTTCGAGATGGTCCGGGTGAGCAGGGTGTCGAAGGTCGGGTCGCCGACGTGGGTCCATCGGCCGTCGATCCGGTGGTCGCGGACCTCGTAGGCCCCGTTGTCGACGACCACGACATCAGGATTGAAGGCGGCGAGGTCGGCGGTCCAGCGCTGCTCTTGGGTGGAGCAGGGCACCAGGTTGGCCAGTGCCCCGCGGCTGCCGGCCAGCCCGTGCTCAAGGGAGCCGTGCAGCACGGTGGGTGCATGGATGAATCCGCAGCCCATGACGCCGTCACCGGAGAAGGACACGCCGTGGGCCGCCGAGATCGGCCCGAGGCCGAAGGCGAGGAAGGTGGCCTCCGAGCTGCCAAGCAGCAGCATCCGCACGGGCCCGTCTGTCCCGGCGGCGACGACCGGGACATTGGGCCCAGTCCCTTGGCCCACGTACCTGATGGGCCCCTTTGCCATCGAGGGCTTGATGGTGGCATAGGAGGAGATGCCCGGGGCGGCTCCCGCCGTCACGAGGGCGATGGCGATGGCAACCGCACTGATTCCGAGGGGGGCGGCGACCCATCCGCGCCACCCTCGAAGGGCGCCTCGCCGGATGGGCATCTCGAGAAGGTGGAACGAGAGGGCAGCGACGGCTCCGGTGACGGCCAGGCGCAGGATGAGGAGCCAGAAACCACTCAGGCCGGTGCGGTCGTGGTCGAGGACCACGAAGAGGGGCCAGTGCCAGAGGTAGAGGCCATAGGAGATGGCGCCGACGTAGCGGACTGGCCGCAACGAGAGGAGCCGGGCGACCGGGCTTTGGGGGACGAGGCCGACCGAGGCGATGAGTAGGGCGGTCAGGACCGAGATGACGGCGAAGCCGCCGTCGAACACCCAGGTCGTCGCGGCGTCGGTGGAGATGACGAGAACGAGGATTCCGGCGAGGGCCGCGGCGCCGGTGAGCCCGAGTCCTGCTCGGCTGGCCGGTCCGAGCTCGAGCGTGCGAAGCAGGTGGGTGGACGAGTCGGCTCCCGAGGTCCGCTTCGACCGTAAAGGCCGGGCGAGGACGATGGCCAGGGCGGCGCCGATCAGGACGGCCTGGGCCCGGGTGTCGGTCCCGTAGTACACCCGGTCGAGACCCTTGCCTCCATCGAAGAGCCAGGACATCTCCACGGCGCTGGCGGTGGCCCCGGCGAGCGCCACCGCGAGCAGTACGCCAAGTGATCGAGTCAGCCGCAGGATCCCGAGGACCAGCAGCGGCCAGAGCACATAGAACTGCTCCTCAATCGAGAGCGACCAGGTGTGGAGGAGGGGTCGCGGGAGGGCGAGGCCGGCGAAGTAGCCCTGGCCTTGGCTGATCAGGTGCCAGTTGTTGCCGTAGAGCATGGTGGCGAAGGCATCGCTGCGCAGCTGCCCGACCGTGTCGGGGGGGGCAAGGAAGACGGCGTAGCAGCAGAGGGCGGCCAACAGGGCCAAGAGGGCGGGGACCAGGCGACGGATCCGGTGGCCCCAGAACCGCAGCAGCTCGATGGTCCGCTCTCGGCGGTACTCGGCGAGGAGGAGCCCGGTGATCAAGAAGCCGGACAGGACGAAGAACACGTCGACGCCGAAGAAGCCACCGCCCATCGACGACAGGCCACCGTGGAAGAGCAGGACGAGCATGATGCCGAGAGCTCGAACCCCGTCGAGCGCCGGGATGGTGGAGACCGGTGGCTCTCGATGGCGCTGGCCGACCGGTGGCTCGATCACCGCGGGCGGGCTGGGTCGCACCGCCCAATCGTATCGCTGGTGCCTCGGAAAGTACCGGCCGCTCAGCGAGCGGCGGACTTGGCGCGCCAGCGCATCAGGGGTCGCTCCATGAGGAACCAGCTGAGGGTGGCAACCCCGAAGATGATCACCAGCCGCAGGGCCTGGGCGGGCCAGAAGGACCAGTGGAGTTCGCTGGGCATGGTGGCGAGGTAGACCGGGAAGTGGAGCAGGTACACCGTGTAGGACAGGTCGCCGATGAACACCAGCACGCCGATCCCGGCGAATCGCGATCCGAGGCTTGTCGGGCAGACGACGAAGTACACGATCAAGATCCCCGAGGCGAGCGTGGTGGCCGGGATCCACCACAACACGACTGATCGGTCGAACAGATGGGTGTACTGGAGGATCCAGCAGAAGAACAGCGTGGAGATGCCGGCGAGGACGGTGATTGAGCCCTTGGCCCACCTTGCCCACTGCAGGAGCCACCCATCGGCGGCCAGCAGGCCCAGCAGGCAGCCGAAGAAGAGGGCATCGGCTCGAGGGTCGAACGCGTAGTAGGTGCGCAGGAATGTCCCTGTGGTGAACGGGTGGGCGTGGAGCACGATCCACGTCCGATCCACCGTGCTCGCCACCAGGCCAATGACGGCGAACCCATAGGCCAGCTTGTGATGTTTGGTGACGACGGCCACGACCATCAGCAGCGACCAGAGGACATAGAACTGCTCCTCGACCGAGAGCGACCAGGTCTGGGCGAGATACCCGAAGAACGGGGCGTGGTTGAAGGCCTGGCGGTAGTCGGCGAAGTAGAAGAGCGCCGCCAGCGAATCACCCCAGACCCGGTGGGCAGCATCGGCCACGTGGATGAAGCTGGCGTAGATGCCGAGCAGCGCGATGACCAGGAGCAGCGGAGGCACGAGCCTCACCCCGCGCCGGGCGTAGAACCCCGAGAGGCTGATTCGGCCCTTGCGCTTGCCCTCCGAGGCCAGCATGGCAGTGATCAGGAAGCCGGACAGGACAAAGAAGATCTGCAGCGCCACCCACGTGCCCGGCAGGGTCTTGAAGTTCGAGTGGTAGATCAAGACGGTGGCCAGAGCGAGGGCTCTGATCCCGGTGAGGGGAGGTCGGTTTCCGAGACGAAAGGCCCGCGACCGAGGCACCGGGGTTGGAGCCTCGCTGCTGAGGGGGCTCACTGGGGCGTCGGTGGCGTCCGTCATTTCGACCGCATCGCTCCCGGACGTCGGCACGGCCTCGGCATCGGGCTGATGGTACCGCACCACCTCTCGCCTGACCGAGGTCACAATGGAGAGATGGCCGGGTCGAGGGGGAGAGCGGCGAGCCGTCGAGGTGTCGCCATGGGCTGGATCCTCGCAGCGATCCCGACCACGCTGGCTCTGGTCGGGGCCTGGGTCTATCGCTGGGTCGACGAGGACGCGTTCATCAACTTCCGGATCCTCCACAATGTCCTCGCCGGCCACGGCCCCGTCTACAACATCGGCGAGCGGGTCGAGGCCGACTCCGACCCATTGTGGGTTCTCACGCTCGGGATCGCCCATCTGCTTGCTCCGTTCGCCTCGCTCGAGTGGCTCTCAGTGCTCCTCGGGCTCGTCTGCACGCTGGTGGCCTTCCTCGTCGGCGGTCGAGCGCTCCAGCGCCTCCGGGTTCGGCGTGGCGCGGTCCAGGTGGCTCCGCTGGGCCTGCTCGTGGTGGCGGCCGTGCCCGTGGTCTGGGAGTTCTCGACCTCTGGCCTCGAGACCTCGATGGCCTTCGCGTGGCTGGCCGGATCGTTCTGGCTGCTGGTCGTGGCCACCGATGAGTCCCGGCTGCTGCGCACCTCTGCGGTGGTGATGGGTCTCGGGATGCTGGTTCGCCCCGAGCTGGCCATCGCCTCGGCGGTCTTCGTGGCCAGCCTGGTCTCGGTCGAGGTCCATGCCCGTCGGCTCCGATCGGCGGGAGTCCTGGTGGCGCTGGCTGCGGTCGTTCCGGCGGCCTACGAGCTGTTCCGGATGGCGTACTACGCCCTACTCATCCCCACCACGGGCCTGGCCAAGGACGCGGCCGGCTCCTGGTGGTCACAGGGAGCCACCTACGCACTCGACCTGATCGATCCCTACCTGCTGTGGCTCCCGCTCGTCCTCGGTCTGGTGTTGGTGGCGGTCCCCGCCCGGTCCTGGTGGGCCGCCGGGGATCGGCGTGGCGTGCTGCTGGTGGTGACCCCGATGCTCGTGGGCGTCCTTGACGCCCTCTATGTCATCCACCTCGGCGGCGACTACATGCACGGACGGCTCCTGCTCCCCGCTCTCTTCGCCCTGTGCCTCCCGATGGGTCTCTCGCTTGAGCCACGCCGCACCCCACTTCTGGTGGCGGCGGCCGCGATGGTGGTCTGGGCGGGGATGAGCGTGGTGGGCCTGCGCTACGTGCCCACGGTCCCGACGCACCTTGGCCTCCAGACGATCTTCATCTCCGACGAGCGAGCCAGCTGGATCGCCGCCACCGCCGAGGCCCACCCGATCACTCTGGCTGACTACCGGCGGGCCCTGTCAGGCCGAGCCGGGAGGGCGCTGGCCGTCTCGGCCGCACGCCAGCCCGCGGGCACCCAGCGCATGGACGTCATCACCAACCCCTTCGCTCCACTCGGCTCGGCGACTCATCGGCCCGCCCGGTCGCCGCTCCCCTTCCTCCTGGCGGCCAACATCCCCGGCATCGGCGTGGTCGGCGACCTTGCGGGTCCCGAGGTCTACATCTTCGACGCCTTCTCGCTGGCCAATCCGATCGGCAGCCACGTCACCGTGCTCCGCCATGCTCGGCCCGGCCATGAGAAGTACATCGGTCCGGCCTGGATGCTCGGTCGCTTCGGCCTGATCGGGACGACGGCGATCCCCGGCGCGGCCACCCGACTCCAGATCGACGGTGCGCGTGGTGCGCTGGCCTGCGGAGGCCTGCACTCCTACCTCGACGACATCACCGCCCCGCTCACGCCAGGCCGGGCGCTGGGCAACGTGGTCGCCTCGGTGGCGAACACCTTCCTGCGCTTCTCGTCCGACCCGATCCGGGCGCGCCAGCAGCTCTGCGCTCCGAGGCGGTGAGCACCCGGGTGTCCTCCTGGCGCTCGACGATCCTCGCCGCCGGGCTCTATGTCGCCGCCGGTGTCGGGGTCTTCTGGTCGGTCTGGACGAGCGACCCGAGCACCACCTCGATGTGCGGCTGCGGGGATCCGGCCTACTCGTTGTGGTTCATGGGCTTCGCCGCCCACGCCGTCGGCCACGGTCTGACGCCCCTGTGGACGCCGTTGATGTGGCATCCCGAAGGGGTCAACGTCCTCGACGGTGCGACGCAGCTCGGCCTCGGGATCCCGCTCAGCCCGCTCACCGCTCTCGCCGGTTCCGTCGTCTCGCTCAACGTGGCCCTCACCTTGGCCCCGGCATTGAGCGCGATGGCGATGTACGCCTTGATCAGTCGGTGGGTGGCGTGGCGACCAGCGGCGTTCGTCGGTGGCCTGCTCTTCGGCTTCTCACCGTTCGTCATGATGAACCTGGCCCAGGCCCACCTCGTCGTCGGGATGCTGGTGGCACTTCCGTTGATCGTGGCCTGCCTCGACGAGCTGGTGGTCACCCAGCGCCGTTCGCCGCGGCTGGTCGGCCTGGGTCTCGCTGGCCTCGTCGCCTGGCAGTTCTTCATCTCCACCGAGGTGCTGGCGATGATGGCCCTGGCCTGCGGCATCGGCCTGCTCGTGGTGGCGGTCCGCTCATCGCTCGCCGGACCAAGCCCCACTCGCCGTCGCCACGCGCTGCTCGGCCTGAGCACCGCAGCTGGACTGAGCGTGGTCGTGCTGGCCTGGCCGACCTGGTTCGCGCTTGAAGGCAGAGCACATGTGCACGGGAGCTACTACCCCTCGGCCTCGCTCAGGTCGGTTGGAGCCAGCCTTCACTCGCTGGTCGTTCCGAGCAGCTCTTCGACCGTCCTTGAGGCCTTCGCCCACCGGGTTGGGGCGTACCAGGGACCGACGGTGTCGGCCGAGTTCATCGGCCCCGGGGTGCTGCTGGTGGTGGCGGTCGGCCTCGTGGCCTTCCGCCGCGATCGGCGACTGTGGCTGTTCGGAGCCATCGGGATCGTCGCCCTCGCCCTCTCCCTAGGCAGTGGTGGTCTCCGGCCATGGGGGCTCCTCGCCGACCTCCCACTGGCCAGCGACGTGGTGCCGGTCCGCTTCCTGGTCGTGGCGATCGGCTGCCTGGCGGTGTGCCTGGGCCTCGTCATCGACCACCTGGTCGCCGCCGTGGCACCGCGCTGGCCGAGGCGAGGACGCGGGCTCGGGCTTGGGGTGGGCCTGCTGGCGTTGGCGCCTCTCGCCGCCGTGCTCGCTCCCGCGCTGCCGCTGACCGCCGAGCCGGTGGTGGTCCCGCAGTGGTTCGCCACGGTTCACCGCCTCGGGGCCCGCCCGGTGGTGCTCCCGATCCCGGTGGCCTTCTCGGCTCTGCAGAGCTCGCTGGCCTGGCAGGTGGTCCCAGGCTTCCGCTTCGCCATGGCCGGCGGCGACGGTCCGGGCTCCGATCCGTCGATGGCCGGGACCCATCGCCACGCCCAGGAGGCCCTGATGACGGTCTCAGGGGCATTCCCGGCGACCGCACTCGATGAGGCAAGCGTCCCGGCGGTGGCCCAGGCCCTCCACGACTGGGGGGTCACCACCGTGGTGCTGCCGA
>Ga0114958_10001928_pt1 | contig 15952 bp, 9 predicted proteins | sample C_130208_EF_Meta_FD_89577 | JGI IMG/M metagenome (GOLD analysis project Ga0114958, IMG submission 89577) | Freshwater microbial communities from Lake Croche, Canada to study carbon cycling - C_130208_EF_MetaG | ecosystem: Environmental > Aquatic > Freshwater > Lake | place: Lake Croche, Canada...
CTAGACCTGGAGAAGTCGGGAATCAACGCTAGACCACGCAAAGTATGAGGTTACAAGAAACCCCCTCCACCACGCACATCAATTAGCAGCGTAAAGACATCGCCTTTTTGCTAGAAATTATTCCTTAGAATATCAAATCCGCCGATGTCTGAATTTTACAAATAGTCCAAGTCGTTGCAAAGATGGCGCGCCTCACTTTCCCCCGCTGGCCGGAGTGAGCACGTAGGTATGCGGTTTGGGCTTGGCGGCGGTTCTCATCGCGACGGCGTACTCATGTTCCTTGGCGATTCCCGCCTTGCGCGCCGCCGTGTCCAGGATTTGTTTCAGTTCACCCGAAACTTTTTGGGGATCCTTGGCGGTCTGCTCATCCACCTTCTTCTGAATCTCCGCCCGCACTTTATCCAGATCGGCGGCGGGGTCATTCAGCCCGAGGGCAAATCCATACTCCACTCGAACCAGACTCCGTTCACCTCTGGCTGCCAGCGTCATGCGCTGAACATTAATTTTGCCAACTGCGGCGGCTTGCTGGTACTGCGGGGTGCTTGTGATGGTTGCGAGGTTGACGCCGCCGGAGAGTTGTTCGCTTGAGAAATCCCCACACGCCTGCCCGTCGATGGTGAGGCTCCACTTCCCGGCGGGAAGCTTGGTCACCGTGAGAAGTTCCTGATTGAGATCCTTCGTAAAGGGCACCAAGTCGAGCGCCTTGTCGGCAGCCGAAGACGTCGGAAAAGGAAGGGAACCCTCCAGGCATTCGAAGGCGACTTTCCCGGGCGCTGCCGACATCTTGGAGATGGTGCAGTTGCTGGATTCGAGGGCCGAGCCGCTCGCGCCATCAATCGTCATCTTTGACACCCACGGCGTCATCCCGGTGTCCTTGAGAAATGAATAAGCCATGACAAAGTCCCCCAGCTTGCCGGGATGAATGCGGTCTTTCCCAACAATAGTAAAGGCCGGGTCCTTCTTTTGCTCCGCGGTATTGATGGCGTTCATGCGGTTATAACAATCAACCAGGCCGGTGTGATATTTGGCCGACCATTCCTTCATCTTGGCCGCACAAATACCCAAGGCGGCGTTAACGCCCGGGGCAATTATGGTGTTGTCCGGTGAAAGCACCACCGTCTCATCATAGATTGATGGTTGGATGAGGATCACCCGGCTGCGGGACGCATGCAGCTCCTGGATCATGAGCTGCATGTTTTTGTCATAGTCGGCAAGGGCCGCCACTTTCAACTCCTCCAATCCCCCTTGGGGCTTGTAGGCGCCGCGATCAACGTCGTTCATCCCGAGCATGATAGCCGTTACGGTCGGCTTGTGTGAGAGAATGTCGTGCTTGAAACGGTAGGTCGGGGCTTTATGCATCATGTTGCTGGCACGGTCGCCCCCGATGCCACAGTTGTAATAAGTGATTTCCCGGTCAGGGAAGCGGGTAACGTAGAAAAGCTGGATGTCGGCGTGGTAACTGCCTCCGTAGGTGATGCTGTCCCCGACCCAGCAGACCGTGTCACCGTTTTTGAAGGATTCGTCGGAGGAAACGGCGCCGGCTTGGGACGCGGGAGGTTGCGTGCCCGGGGCCGCATGCGCGACCACCGATCCGAGCAGCAGCAGAAGAATGAGGGAGGGTTTGGCTAATTTCATGGGGGGGGGGTATCAGGATGGGGGTCGAGTATTACTGACCAGCCGCTCCCGCCGGAGTGAGCACGTAGGTATGCGGCCTGGGCTTGGCGGCGGTTCTCATCGCGACGGTACACTCATGTTCCTTGACGATTGCGGACTGGCGCGCAGTGCTATCCAAAATCGATTTCAGGACCGGCGACACTTTTTGTGGATCCTTGGCGATCTGCTCATCCACCTGCTTCTGAACCGTTGCCAGAACCTGGGCTGCATCGGCAGAGGGAGATATCTTGGCAGCGATTCCGTATTCCGTGCGGGCCATGTTACGTATCTCACGCATCTCCAGTCCCTGGCGCCTGTCATTGATGATCATGATCGCGGCGGCCTGTTTGTATTGAGGAGTGCTCGTGATGGTGGCGAGGTTGACGCCAGTGGCAAATTGCTCGCTGGAGAAATCCCCGCACGCCTGCCCGTCAATGGCCAGCGTCCACGTCCCGACGGGGAGGTTGGGCACCGTGAGAAGCTCCTGGTTGAGATCCTGCATGAAGGGCACCAAGTCGATGGCCTTGCTGGCGGCCGGAGGGATCGGGTACGGAAGGGCTCCCTCAAGGCATTCGAAAGAGATCTTCTCCGGTGATGCCGCTGCCTTGGAGATGGTGCAGTTGGTCGATTCGAGGATCGAACCATCCTTTCCATCGACTGTCATCTTTGACACCCACGGTGTCATCCCCGTGTCCTTGAGGAACGCATAAGCCATGACCAAATGTCCCACCGGGCCGGGATGGATGCGGTCTTCTCCAACAATGGTGAAGCCCGGGTCCTTCTTCTGCTCCGCGGCGTTAATGGCATTCATCCGATCGTAGAAATCAACCAGGCCTGTATGGTATTTGGCGGACCATTCGATCATCTTGGCGGCACAGGCACCGAGAGCGCCGTTGACGCCTGCATGGGGGCTGGGCTGCCCGCGTAGCACCGCCGTCTCATCATAAATGGTGGGCCGCAGGAGAATCACCCGGCTGCCAGCCGCTTGCAGACCTTCGATCATCAGGCACATGTTCTTTTCATAGTTGGCAAGGGCCGCCGCCTTATTCGTCGCGTCCGGCGGCGCATTCTTAGCGTAGGCCCCCCGATTGACGTCGTTCATCCCGAGCATGATGGTTGCCACGGTCGGCTTGTGGGCAAGAATGTCGTGGTTGAAACGGTAGCCAGGCGAGTTTTGCATGATGCCGCCGGCAGTGTCGCCGCCGATGCCGCAGTTATGAAAGGTGATATCCCTATCCGGGAAGCGGGTGACATAAAATAGCTGGATGTCGGCGTGATAGCGGCCCAGGTGGGTGATGCTGTCACCGATCCAGCAGACCGTGTCACCGGATTTGAAAGGCGGGGCGGCAGAACCGGCGCCGGCTTGGGCCGCGGGAGGTTGCGTGCCCGTGGCGGCATCTGCGGCCACCAATCCAAGCAGCAGCAGAATGAAGAATGATTTATTTAATTGCATGAGGAGTTATGCAAACGATGGTTGAGTATTATTTACCAGTCGCCCCCGCCGGAGTGAGCACATAAGTGTGCGGCCTGGGCTTGGCGGCGGATCTCATCGCGACTGCGAGTTCATGCTCCTTGGCCAGCGCGGCCTGGCGTGCCGTGGTGTCCAAAATACGCTTGAGATCAGCGATATGCGCGTCCGGCGGCACCTTGGCGGCCATCTCCTCCATATCTTTTTGCACCGCCGCGCGGATCATGGGCGGATCCATGGTGGATTCGTTCAACTTGATGGCATAGCCACATTCAAGGCGGACGTTGCTGCGTTCCATCGACGCCAGCCCCATGCGTTTCTCGTTATCAAGCATTATTGCGGCGGCTTGCTGGTATTGGGGCGTTTTCCCGTTGGTTGCCAGGTTGACGCCTGTGGCTAGTTCCTGGCTGCCATATTCCCCACACGCCTGCCCGTCAATTGTGAGGCTCCACCTGCCGGCGGCGAGATTGGAGACTGCGAGAATTTCCTGATTCAGCTCCTGAATAAAGGGCACCAGGTCCAGGGCCATGGCAGCATCTGGAGGAATGGGGAAAGGAAGGGAATTCTCAAGGCACTCGAAAGCCACCTTTCCCGGAGACGCCGACGTTTTGGAAATGGCGCAGTTGTTAGATCCCAGGACCGCTCCGTTATTGCCATCCACTCTCATCGTGGCAACCCACGGTGTCATCCCGGTGTCCTTGAGAAACGCGTAGGCCATGACGAAATTTCCACCCGGGCCGGGATGAATGCGGTCATTTTTGGGATTTCCCAGCACGCTAAATGCCGGGTCTTTCTTTTGCTGCGCTGCGTTGATCGCATTCATACGGCTGTAGAAATCCACCAGACCGGTGTTGTAGCGGGCGGACCATTCCTTCATCTTTGCCGCGCAGATTCCGAGGGCGGCATTGGCGCCCACACTGATGTTGGCATTCGCAGGCAGAACCTGAGTCTCATCGTAGATGGATGGTTGAATGAGAATCACACGGCTGCCAGCCGCTTGCAACCCCTCAATGAGGAGCTTCATGTGGGTTTCATAGGTCGTGATGGACGTGGCCTTTTCCTCATTAATCCGCGGCATCCTCTTCGCATCAAATCCACCTTCGGGCTTGTATAACGGGCGGTTGATGTCGTTCATCCCGAGCATGATGGTCGCCACGGTCGGCTTGTGGGACAGGATGTCATATTTGAACCGGAATCCCGCGGCCTTTCCCATGATGCCGCTGGCCCGGTCGCCGCCAACGCCGCAGTTATAATAGGTGATATCACGATCCGGAAACCGGGTGACATAGAAGAGTTGGATGAGAGCATGATAACTGCCGCCGTGAGTTATGCTGTCGCCGACCCAGCAGACTGTGTCACCGGATTTGAAAGGCGGGGCGGCAGAACCGGCGCCGGCTTGAGACGCGGGAGGCTGCGTGCCCGTGGCGGCATGCGCGGCCACGGATCCAAGCAGTAGGAGAAGGAGAAATGATTTAATTATTTTCATGGAAAGTTATGTAAACAATGGGTTGAGTATCAGGCGGATTCAAACTGCTTGCGAATACCTAGATAGGGGGTGATTGCGACTGGTTGGGTGTATGGTTTCCTTAATTGTTCGCGCAACCGGAGTGGAATCTCGCGGTCCGCGAAGCCGCCGGGAGCAGGGTGCGCATAACGCCCTCAGGCGGTCAATGAAATTGATGGGGGCATGCTGGGCCAGGATGTGGCGAAGTTGTTGTTCTCCTCCTCAAGATCCATCGTTAACCTCCTACTACTCTGCTCGCGGGCCGGCCAGTGACGGATCAAACGGCACGAAGCCGATCTTGGCGGCGGGCGAATCCGGAGCGAGATGGAAGTCGCCATGCACGGGATCAGCGAAATGTGGGTCAGCGGCGATGGAGTGGGTGTCGAGTCCCATAGTATGCCATTGCACCAGCGAGAGTGGCTTGCCATGATCCTTAATCGCTATGATTTCACCCTTGATGTTCCAGAGGAGATTACGGTCGGCGGCAAAGGCGGGATTTTTTGCGTCTGAGGCATAGCCCGCCGCATAGATCGGGGTGTCGTCGGCCATAAGAATGTTGCCGATCATGGTGAACTGGCCGGTGACCGGATCGGGACGTGAGTGGGAGACAAGGCCGTTGCGGCCGGAGGCAAAGATATTGTTAGTAAAAGTGTTGTCTTTGCCATAGTGCTGGTGGACTGATGTGTCCTGGGTCCGGTAGACGAGGTTATCCCGGATGACAATGGAGCTGGAGCCCTCGTCTGTATAGATACCCCAGCCGCCGTATTTGTGGCGCGTAACGTCATGGATGACGTTGCCGCGGATGATGGTGCCGGGCTGGGCCCCGAGCGTGTATATGCCGCTCATATCGCTCTGGACACCGCGCCCGATGTCATGGATGAGGTTGCACTCGATGGTGTTGCCGAATGCGGCGCTCTCGCGGTAGCCCCATGTCCAACCGACGGAGATCGCGGTGTAGGTGGTATCAAAAATGTGATTGTGGGAAATCGTGTTACCCGAGGACTGCCCAATCCAGATGCCGACCGCGCCGGGATAGATAATCCCAATGTCGTGAATGACGCTGTCGGCAATGGTGTTGCCGGATGCAGTCTCCTCCAAGGCGTGCCGGATGGTGGGCTCGCCTATTTTCACCGCGCCGGCACCCATACTGGAAAAATCGCAGCGCAGCACCCGGTTGTCCTTGCACCCAGCACCGAATGCCATGCCATAGCCGCCGAAATTGCGCAGGGCGCACTTCTCGAATACACAGTTCAATGCTCCCGCAAGCGAAATGGCCGCGCCTGTATTGAAGGCCGCCTGTATGTCGAGGTTCGCGCCGCCGCCAAGCGACCAGTCGGCACATTGAAATTCAAGGCCGGAGAAGCGGATGTTGCGGACGACACCATGGGTGGCTAGATCACCGGCGATGCGGACCAGTTCCGTTAGACGCGGCGCAACGATATCGACGCGCTGAGGATCCTCGCCCGGTAGCGGCCAATACGAGACGACACGCGCCGTGCGGTCCAGATACCACTGGCCAGGAGCGGTGAGCGAATCCGGCGCGTTCTCGATCCAAAACCGCGCGTTCTCCTCGCGCCCGCCCGCCGGCTGACTGCAGGCCAGCGTGACTTCAGTGAGCTCGGTGACGTCGGCCGCAGGAGGCAGGTTTTTGAGGGCGCGAATTTCCGAGCGCGTGTCCATCCACGCCTGGAGGATAATGATCTCAACGTCGCCTCGTGCGCTCCACTCGCTCTTGAACTGGTCAGCGCGAACCTTGACCTTTGCGGGATCGCCGGCCGGGATATCTCCCACGGCATTGAAGTAGCCGACCGCCGGCAGCCTCGCTCTCTGCCGCCGCATGCCGCCAACTAACAGCTCCCTGAAATTCCACGCGGCGCCGGCATGGGCAGACACCGGCGCTGTCCACACCTCGCCGTGCCCCTTGGTCCATGATGCGATCCGGCTGCCGCCGGATAGAATAACGTGCTGACCCGGGTAGGCGGCGTAGGTAATGGCGTGCCGTTCGGACCCTGAGTCGCCGCAGCCAAACTCTAACGGGTTCAAAAGCTCGTAGGTGCCTCCGAAAAGCAGCACTGTCACATCGTGATCCAAACCGGAAGCAACTAGAGGGCGCACGGCGTCACGGGCATGTTCAATGGAGGCAAATGGCTTTTCTCTAGTGCCCGGATACGCGTCATTGCCGCCCGGTGCGACGTAGAAATCGGCTGCCGGAAGGACCTCCCGGGAGCGCGCGTTTGCAAGCGGGAAGAACGCGCACAGGCAGGCAATGGTGAGTTTCATCACTGAATCCGGTCTTGTGGGGTCGAAAAGGTCCATACGTCCCCCGCGATCACGGACTGATCCGGCATCAGGGCGTCGACGCGCCAATAATACGCCTGCCCGCTGGAAAGCTTTGGGAGGGAGAAGACGTTTTGCTCTCCTTGCAATGTGGCCTGTCGCACTTTGATAGATGCGCGTTGCACCGCCTCTTTTGAGGTCGAGAAATAGAGCGCATGGGCGACGGCGCGATAGGCGGGCTTCCACAACAGCACATCCCGGTCGGCGGGCACGTTCTGCGCCTGATCGGGCACGATCGGGTGACTCGCCTTGGCCAAACGCCGGCCGGGAATCCAATAGATTGAATCGCCGCGTTCATAAGCTCCGATGTCGGGTGTCTTGCCTACCACCTTGCCGGTGATGTCTGTGACCGCGCAGCCGCTGTCGATAATTGCGGTGGCACCGGATGCCGGGCGGAAGTCATCCCAGGCGGCATTGACCAAATCCTTGGTGGGATTGAACGCCACGCTGTTATTGCTGAATACTTTAATCGGGCCCAAGGGCTTGGCCTTCCACCACCCTAGGATCGAATCTGACAGGTTGTTCACGCACGTGCTCTGGCTGTTTATCATAAACCAGGTGGATTCCATGTAGATCGCCGCCTTTTGGCGGAGGTAGGAACTGTGAGCGAAGACCGTGTTGTTGATGCAATAGTTCGCCTGCTCCGGCGTCGGGTTTTTCACGTTCTTGATATGGATCCCCGGGCCACCGATTTCCCAGATGACGTTATGATCCACGGTCAGGCCGCAGGTGTCATCGTCGCCGCGGATCCCGATCCCCGCGCCCCACGCAGCCGGAGGAGTGCCCGCGTAACCGCGATGCACCCAGTTATGATGAATGCGGGTGCCGGTGCAATTGGGCGAACTGGTGTAAACCGCGGAATGATCAATGTTGCCGCCATAACAGGCCATAAACGAATCGCACACGTCGTTCATGGAGAAATCATTGCACTCCCGTGCGAGCTGGGCCTGGATGCCACCGCTCCTCGACAGAGTGTTCTGAATCACCCTGGCGCGCCCGGACTTGCCGGCTACCCAGCTCCTGCCTACTGACAGCGGCGGGTAATTCAGGGACGAGTTCAGGTTGAAATCGTGGAACAGATTGTTCTCTATCAAGTTGTCAAAACCATTGATGGAAAGAGCGCTCAGCGCGCCAAAAGCGAACGTGTTGTTCACGACCTGAGAGTCGTCCGCGTCAATGGTCGGATATATCTGGTCTGCCTTGGCGTTGGCGCTCGTGTCCCCCTGCGGCAGGCGGCAATACTCAGTCCACGAACTATATAACACCGTGCTGTTGCGAAAAATGATGTGCGAGCTCTTATGGTTGTCGTCCTTGCCAAGTTTGAAGGCCGTTCCGAAAAATCCGATGCCGTCGATCGTCAGATAGTTGCAGGCATTATCCGCCGTAAGCCCCCACTCGCGGGTTTTGATTTCTAACAAACTATTCGCAGGGCTTTCGCCATCAGGCGAACAGACATAGAGATTCTTGGCCGCACCATCGTAAAACCACTCACCCGGCATCCCGAGAAATTTCCTTTTGCCGAAGAGATATAATTTATTTTTAAGATGCCACTTCGCGCGGATGCCAAACTCGTTGCCCTGGTCAACATCGGGTCCGAGATTCTGGTCGTAGGTGATGGTGTTTGACCCTGCCATGTGAGTCCGCACCGGCCTGGTCCAACAGTAAAACTGGTGGTCCACATTCAGCAGAGCCTGCGCGCCGGTGACGTCCCAGCCGGTTATGGCCAGGTCCGCACAGACCAGCGTGCCGTAAGAGTTCCCCTTGGCATCGGCGGTTGCCCACATATCCGGCGAGAAAAAATCCCACTCGCCATTCTTATCCTTGGGGCAATGCGGCCAGCGCGCTTCCAGCATCGGCTTGCCGTTATAAAACAACTGCCGCACCGTCGGCGTGTCGAACGACGCAACATAGACCCCCGCTTGCGGTGTGGCTTGCCAGTCGAGCTTGAGAACATCCAGCCCCGAGATGATAGGGTTCTCATCTTTATATGCCTTCAGCGTAATCGGCGCACCCTCCTTGCCCGACTTGTTAGTCAAGGAGATAGCTTCGCGATACGTCCCCTTGCGGAGAACTATAATATCACCGGGGCGGGCTTTGTCGTATGCCCGCTGGATCGTTAGAAATGGGGCGAAGGAATTGCCGATGGCTCTATCGCTGCCCTTTGTCGACACGTAAAGTTCGGAAGCTTCGAGCCCGGCGATCGGCGCGAGCAGCAGGGCAACAACAATAATGAGGTGTTTCACCATATGTTTATGCATTTGACTCATTTAGCCGGCGGGATTGGAGAAACCACACGCAGTGATAGAGTCGCCCAGGAATGCCACTTTCTGGCCATCCTTGACGGCAATCCCCTCGCCTGGCGCAGCCATTGATGAACTTGTCAGGATCAAACTTAACAGAGCCGAAGAGATCAAATGCAGTGTTTTCATAGTCGCTATTCGTTCCTAGTTATTGCGTGCTTCTATTTGGACGTTTTCTTGTCGTTGGTTGCCGAGGCTGGTTTCCTCTGTTCGGGCGCATGCAATGATGCGGGCTTCACCGGTGCGGCATGCGGAAAATTATTCCAGCACTCGACCACGACCTTGGGCGTTTCGCCTCCGGCATTGGCCGCATGGTATTGGATAGTGAGGTGTTTGGTTTCGCCGGGTACCAAGGAGAAATAGCCATCGTTCATAAAGACCGGCAGAACCTGTTCGCCGTTGCTGGGCTTGACCGGCTTGGGCCGGATGGCAAAGGCCACCGCGCCCGAGTTGGCGGGGTTGGTGATGTCCAGCGTCAGCTTGGTCATGCCGTTGGCCAGAACCTCGGATTTTGGGTCGGTGACGGCCAGCTGCACAGGCTTCAGGCTGCTCAGGGCGAAGAAATCCAGATAGGTTGTCCCGCGCCAGTAGAAGTTCTCGGAGACGACCTTTCCCGCCTGATCCGTCAGCCGCAGCTTCAGGAAGTGGGTCGGCGAGAGATCGGCAGGCGCCTCGAACTTGAAACAATCGGCGATGGCGTTGGGAGAAGTAGTGATCATGGCCGTCTGGTGGCCCTTTTCTGCGCCATCCATGTTGTAGATCCGCAGGTCAGCCTTGAGATGATCAACGGTTTTCCCCGAAGTGTTGGCCACCCGGATGCGGTCGTCATTGCAATTCCAGAAGATGTGAACTGGTTCGCACCCTGTCTTGGCGCCCCAGTAGGAACCGGTCGTGTCGTAGTAGTAATCGTAGGTTTGCCAGACAAAGACGGGATAGGCCGGGTGGCTCATCCAGATGATCGAACCGGAGGCATCCCGGTCGCTGCGGTCCAGCCAGCCTTCAAAGATCGCCTTCATCGATTCCAGGTTGAGCAACTGGGCCTTGCGGCAGAAATCCTCGGCGTCCGAAGCAGTCCCGTAACGCGAAGCCAAATCGATTGCATATCTTTCCGGGTTGGCGTGACCGGCGCTCCTGCCAAAAAAATGGTTGACCCACATCGGATTCTGAGGCGGCCACCAAGTATCCTTGGGCATGAATTTTTTGAAACTATCGAAGCTTGTAAACGTCGGCATCCCCACCTCGCTGCGCAGTCCGAGGACCGACCTGCGGAGGGGGCCCACTCGGCCTCTCGATAACAAGCCGTTGAAGTAATCCTTCAACCCGTAATTTTGCCAGGGGCCGCTGCCGCTCAGGCCATCCTCACGCGAGTTGGGATGATATTGGCGGTCATCTCCGTCATACTTCCGGATGATCTCCGCGAGGGGATCGTTCACCTCGGGGGGCGGCGTCCCTTCATTCATCGCGACCCAGAAGGAGATGCAAGGGTGATTTCGGAACTGCTTGACCTTTTCAATAGCATTGGCGTGGAAGACGCCGATATCGCTCGGGTTACAGCCTTGGGAATCCAGCCAGAACTCATCCCAGACCATGAGGCCATACCTGTCGCACGCCTCGTAAAACGCCTCGTCGGGAACCGACCCCATCCAGTTGCGGATGATGTTAAAATTCTGTTCCTTGTGGAGGCGAACGCGAATGTCGTAATCGGCAGTCGTGCGGTTTCGCATTAAAAAGTCCGGCAAGCCCCAGCTTCCCCCTTTGAGGAAGAGGCGCGTCCCGTTGATGCAGAAGGAGAGGACCTCCTCTTTGACCTCGTAGGTGTATCTCTTGATGCCGAAGGTCACCGTTTTCTGGTCGGAAACGGTTGCTCCCGTGCGGAATTCCAACCGGCAGGTGTAGAGATTCGGCTCACCATAACCGTTGGGCCACCAGAGCTTCGGATTGCTGATATGCAACGCCGGAGTGTCTGTGGCACTCAGGGTGAGCGTCTGCGTCTCGCCCGGCTTCAAGGTGACGGCCTTGGTGAAGGCGATCTTGCCGGGGTTAATCTCCCCCACCAGTGTGCCGCTCACCGCCGAGGAGGAAGCATTGGCGACTTGCGTTTGAATCGAGAGATCGGCTTCGGTATTTCTGGGAAGCGCGGTGCGAATCCAGGGATCGTGAAGGGAAACCTCCCCGGTATGGGTGAGATACACATCTTTCAAGATGCCGGTATTCAGACCCGGAACGCGCGGCATCCAATCCCAGCCCCGGCTGCAAATGAGCGACGGAGAGGAGCAATTACCGTGAATTTTTCCATCCGCCTCTTTGCCTTCCGGCACGATCATGATATGCGCCAAGACGGCCAGGGAATTCTTCCCCCCGGTTTTCACGAGCGCGCTCACATCGAAGCGCCCGCGCTGGAAGAATCCCAGCATGGTGCCTACTGGGGTTCCGTTGACAAAGACCTCCGCATCGCGGTGCACCCCGTCGAGGTTGAGCCAGATGCGGCCCCCTTGGAAGTAATCCGCCGGCACGGTGAACTCCGTGCGATACCAGTAGTTCCGGTCGTATTTCTTCCGGTCTGCCCTCCCGATATTATTGCCGAATTGGGGATCCTGCACTGCCAGCCCGGCGGTGAGATAGTCAACGAAGGCGGTTCCGGGAACATGGGCGGTCACCCATTTCTCGTCGGCAAAACCCGGAACCGAGATCTGCTCGCCGGTCTCCTTCACCTCTGGTTGCGGCGCCAGTTTCCACGGGGTGTGGTTGAGGGAGGTGACGCCCCCACCTTGAGCCGATGTCAATCGGGCCAAGGCACAGAGGGCCAGGAGGATCCATACATGGGGGCGGCGTCTTTGCATATGGGGTGGTTGGAGTTTTTGGCGTTGGTTATTTTGTGCCTCGCGTGACGGGCTTGACTTCGAAGTTCGCCTTCTCAGGCTCGAAAAATTCCGCGGGCGAGACCGTGTCCAGGTGGACGCCGAACGATTGGATGGCAGGGCATGCGCGTGACCGTAAAATCGTCAGCCGCACTTTGGACGTCTTCGCCATGGGGACACGGTCCAGCTTGCGGTAGCCGATGGTGGATCCGCGGCTCAATGCTTTCCATGCTTTGGCGTCCTCATCCCAAGCCTCGGTTTTGTATTCTGCAACGCGCTGGCCAAGGGCAAGCCTTTCTTCCAGGCGGATCACATTGAATTGCTGGACTCCGCCCAGATCCACTTCGAGAGTCGCGCTTGTGACGCCGTCGTCTGTCGCCCAATAGCTGTTTTTGTGGCGCTCGAGCGCCTTGTCTGCACCGAAGGCCGAATCGTTGCCGCGCACATTGCTCGCCGTTGCGGTTTTCCCGGCGGCGAAGTCGGTCCCGAAAATCTTCCGGATCGCGTCGTGAAATTCGTGCAGGCGTTTCACCGAGTCATCGGAAAACTGGCCGCGTGGGTCCGGCGCGACATTGAGCATGAAAATCGAATTACGGCCCACGGAGGTGTAGTAAAAGTTCAGCAGTGTCGGCAGACTGTGCGGCGGCGCGGCGCTCCAAAACCAATTCCCGTTGATCATCGTGTCGCACTCAACCGGTAACCAGATGCGTTTGGCGGCGTCTGTTTCGGGCGGCGGATACACGCTCCAGTTTGCGAGCTTGGCGCAGGCGAGTTCATTGCCAACCCAGCGCATGTCCTCTGTGACCCGCTCAAGGCGCGGGCCTTGTTTGATGACGGCTTTCGGTTGAAGTCTTCGCACGAGTCCGATGATGTTCGGCCAGTCCGCGACATTCGCGTGGTTTCCATCGAACCACATTTCGTAAATGGGGCCGTAGTTGCCGAGCAACTCACTGAGCTGTTGGTGATAATACTTGGCGTAGGCTGGCGGGTCGGAATCGTAAGAGGCCACGCTGCGGTCCCAGGGCGAACAATAGATGCCCAGCTTGACACCGCCAGCCTTGCATGCGTCTGAGAGTTCCCGCACCACATCCCCCTTGCCGGATTTCCAGTTGCTGCTTTTGACGCTGCGCTCGGTGGTCGCCGTGGGCCAGAGACAGAATCCATCGTGATGTTTCGCGGTCAGAATCATCCCTTTGAATCCGCATTCCTTCGCGACGCGCACCCATTGGTTGCAGTCCAGATTCGTTGGATGAAACGACTTCGGGTCTTCATTACCCAGGCCGGTCTTGCCCGTGGTGAACGTGGTCACGTTGAAATGCACGAACATCGTCAACTCATCCTCCTGCCACGCCATCTGTTCGGGAGACGGAATGGGTTCGATGGGTGCTGGCGGTTCAGCCGCGACGAGGCGAAGCGTGCTGGTGGCGAACGCAAGAAGGACAAACGCAAGACAAGGTGGGAGGGGCATGGGAGTTGGGTTGGCTATTGATTGGAGGAACGTCTCGTGGGTTGAGCCTGGATTCGTTGCCGACACCCCCGGGCGCAATCGGCAACGGCGGGACGGAGCCGCCGAGTGGACGTATCCCCCGGCGGCTACCCTCCCTGCTGCGCGAGCCCACAGGGGAGCGGGCCGTGGAGGGAGGATGGGATGTGCACGGGGCGATGACAAGAGTAGGGCGCAGGATTATTTGTGAGGCTGCTCGGTCCCGTTCCCGGCGGGTGCGCGCAACTGCCAGGGCTGAACCGGCGCGGTCGCCACACCCACAAACGTGTCGGCGCAGCCGTAGTAAAGGAACCATTGGTTCTTAAAGAGAACCAACCCCTCGATAAAGGTGGTTCCGGCTTTGTACCCGCCGGTTTTTTCCCAAGGCAGCTCGGGCTTAATGAACGGCACGTCGGTGCGCGCGAGCAGCTGGCTCGGGTCGGCGGTGGAAAAGAGCGCCTGGCCTCCGGAATAAGCAAGGGCGCCCACCCCAATGTCATTGAGCGGCTCCTTTCCGTTCCGGCCATTATAAAGGAACACAATGCCCTTTTCGGTGAGAAGCGCCGGGGGGCCGGCCTCCGGAAAGCCGCTGTCGAACTTGCCCTCGCGTCTGGCAACCAGAATGCCGGGATTATCACGGGGACCGTCCGAACCCCGCAGGAGGGCGCTCTTTGCGTCGAGTTGCTTGAGCGGGGTGCCCACCACGGGGGCCCATTTCCGGAGGTCTGCCGAGGACATCAGCCAGATGCTTCCCTCTCCGACATAGAGCCAGTAGCGGCCGTTGATCTTGGCGGCGATCAGTCGGCCCCCGGCGACTTGGCACACCAGCGAGGCGGATTTATGCGGGGGCCGCCCTGGCTTGCCGTCGGGACTCATGACAACCACCGGTCCGAGCTTGGTCCAGTGGACCAAATCTTTGGAGGTCGCCATCCCAAGCTGGGTCCCGCCGCTTTGGCCGCGCGGCACTTCCGTGTATAAAAGCAGGTAGGTGCCGTCCTCGGTTTCGACAATACGGGGGTCTTCGCATCCCCCCGTCCACTCGTTGGTCTTCTGGTCGTCCTCGTCTGGGAAGAGAACGGGCTCGGGCATTTTCTTGAAGTGAATGCCGTCCTCACTCACCGCCAGGCCGAGGCGGGAGGTGAGCCTGCGGGTGACCTTGTCTGGCAGATCATCCGCGCGGTAGAGGAGATAGACCTTCCCATCCTTGACCACCGCCGCTGGGTTGTAGGCGTGGGTGGCCTCCCAATTCACGGGAGCCTTCCGCATGGGGCAGTTGAAGACGGAAGCCGGGTCGGGCTTGATGACCGGTTGGGCATCGGCCGGGCGCGTGAACGGCCCCAGGCACCATTCGGGCACGCCCGTTGAAGCCGCTGCTTTGGCGGGTTCTTCGGCGGCTGACACGATTTGTGACAAGGCACTAAGGACGAGGATGGCGAGGAAGGATTGGCTGTTCATTGGGATGATTGGTGTGGGGTGGTGCATGGTGGATCGATTACTTTCCCGGCATGGGCGCGGGTTGCGTGCGGCGCTGCGCAAAGAGCCAATCGTAGAGTTCCTCGGTGGCGTAGGCACGGTCCCAGCAGTTATGGCCGACACCGGGATATTCGTCATACTTCGGCTGTCCGCCCGCAACTTTGAGCGCCGCGACCATGTCTTGTGAAAGCTTTACCTTTACCGCAGCGTCGTTCGCACCGTGGAAAATCCAGATCGGGATTTTGGCGAGACGCGGTGCCAGCGCCTTGTCCCCGCCGCCGCAGACCGGCACGCCTGCAGCAAAGATATCGGGGTGGCGCTGGAGCATATCCCACGTCCCGAAGCCGCCATCGGAGATCCCCGTTACGTAGATGCGCGTGGGATCGATGGGGAATTCCGTGCGGATGGCGTCCAGCAACTCGGAAGCGGCGGCGATGGGCTTGCTGGGCTTCTCCGGCATCGTTTGATCCGTGGCCTCCCACTGCGTAGCCGACCACGTCGGTGACGGATTAGTCGGGTAAGCCGGGCACTGGGGCGCGATCACGAAGCAGGGATACTTCAGCATGATCTCGTCGCTGGCGAAGGCTTTCACACCGAAACCAAGTTGGGCGACGTTGTTCGTTCCACGTTCGCCGGACCCATGGAAGTAGATGACCAAAGGGTATTTCCTCTTAGGATCGAAGTCCTTGGGTTTGAGGAGCCGGTATGGCAGCTCCATTGAACCCTTGAACGTCCGTGCTTCAAAACGTTCAATGATCGGATCAGGTTTGCTGGTTGGAGCGGGATTGGTCCGGAATAGGGAGGCTGGCAGGCCTTCCTTGCTGCAGAGATTCACGTCGGGGACACGCTCCCAGCCATAGCGCACGGCAACTGGAA
>Ga0114958_10001929_pt1 | contig 15948 bp, 15 predicted proteins | sample C_130208_EF_Meta_FD_89577 | JGI IMG/M metagenome (GOLD analysis project Ga0114958, IMG submission 89577) | Freshwater microbial communities from Lake Croche, Canada to study carbon cycling - C_130208_EF_MetaG | ecosystem: Environmental > Aquatic > Freshwater > Lake | place: Lake Croche, Canada...
AGTCCCGCGTGTTTTTCATAAGACCTTCCGGACTTCCCTGTCAGGGAGCCGTCGAGGATGGCTGCACTGTAAACCTGCACGCAGTCCTGGGTTGTGAGGGCCGTCATGGTGAGTCCGCTCACCGGGTCGGTGAGAATGGCGGCCGGCACGAGTTCCCCGGGTGAGGGGCGGCGGATGAAGTGGTTGTCCCCGTGATGATTGAGGGGGTGGGGTATGGCCTCGCCGAGGAGTCGCGGATGATTGAAGTCATTCCCCTGACCCGCGACGGCACTCTTGGTTCCAAGCAGTGTCATGGCATCGTCGGTGGCGGCGATCTCGTCGGAGAAAACCTGAAGCGTCTGGCTGAGGATGTTGCCGCTCCCCTCGCCGGCGAGGTTGAAGTAGGAGTGGTTGGTGAGGATGACCGACGTCGCTTTGTCCGTTTCTCCCGAGTAACGAATGACAAGCTCGTTCTGAATGTTCACGGAATAGGTCACTTCCACTCGCAGGTTGCCGGGGTATCCCTCTTCTCCGTTAGGGCTCAAGTAGGTGAGGCGCAAAGAGGCTTCCTCCGAAGTGATCTCCGGAGACTCGATATGCCAGAGCTTCTTGTTGAACCCCTCGATTCTACCATGGAGGTGATTCGGAGGCTCGTTGATAGGAAGTGGATAATGATTTTCATCGAGCGTGAAGCCACCGCCGCTGATGCGGCTTGGAGAACCCGCTCTACTTCACGCGCTGCTTCACGCGCGTCTACGGGAAATCCCCCACGCTGGTGCGGCGCTCCCTGCTAAGGAGCGAGCCGCCCCCGCCGAATCCCCTTCCTCCGGAAATCGCCCCGCGCATCTATTGGTGTGGCGCCGCACGTCGGTCATGTCTCACGCACCGCGGAGGATCTTCATCCAGAGATTGAAGGCGACGAGGATCACGAGCAGTCCGGTGATCTGACGGATCCGAACCGCTGGAAGCAGGAGAGCGCCGGAGCGGGCGCCGATCAATCCCCCGGCGAGCACCGCGAAGGGGAGCAGCCAGTAGGACTCAAGCCCGGCGGGGTGCCACCCCTGCTTCTGAAGTTGTCCCGCCAGTCCCGAGATGCTGTTGGTGAAAATGAAACATGCCGCGAGGGCCGCGATCTCGCGTTCCGGGGCCCAGCGCGCAAGATGAAGGATGGGGGCCAGAAAGATGCCTCCCCCGATGCCGACGATTCCCGAGAGGAGACCGAGCGGTGCACCGAGCAGCGGTCCGAAGCGACCCATCAGGCGGCGGAACGGGGTCTCGACGGGCTTGCCCGGCTTGAGCGGCACCAGCAGGAGAATCCCCGCGGCGCTGAGCGACAGGGCGAGTAGGAAAAAGAAGGTCTTTTCCCGGATCGGGTAAAGACCGCCGAGATACGCCGCGGGAACCGAGAGCGCGACAAAAGGCAGACTGCGGCGCAGCGAGAAATGGCCGGCCCTTGCAAACTGTGCGAATCCCTGTGCTGAGACGATGAGATTGCATCCCAGAGAAATGAGCGGCAAGAGATGGGAGGGCGTCCCGTGAATCTGCAGGAGCGCCAGATAGGAGGAGCCTCCGGCAAAGCCGACGGTCGAGTAGAACAGGGCGACGAAAAAAAACAACGCGGGGAGCAGTGGGGTCATCACTGCATCACCCCCCGATGAAGGACATCTCGACCTTTGGCGGCCCTTCCCCCGAAGCCGAGAGGGCCCGCAGCTCCGAATAGCGGTCCGAACGTGCCCGCCAGAGGCCGGCAATCATCCTGTAAAGTTCCTCGTCGTCGGGATTGCGGGCGCGGATTTCCCCGAGTAGGTCGTGCCCCTGTGTGGCGAAGAGGCAGGTGAAGAGGCGGCCGTCGGCGGAAAGCCTGGCACGCGTGCAGTCGCCGCAGAAGGGGGAGGTGACGGAGGTGATGATGCCGAACTCCACTTGGTCATCCAGGTAACGGAAGCGGCCCGCCACCTCACCCCGGTAGGCTGGAGAGACCGGCTCGAAGGGCATCACGGCGCCGATCAGATCCAGGATATCCCTTCCACCCACCACCGATTCTGGGCTCCACCCGTTGACATTGCCGACATCCATGAACTCGATGAAGCGCAGCGTGATGCCGGCTTCTTTGAAGTAGCGCGCCATGGGGAGGATTTGCGAATCATTCATGCCGCGCTGGACGACCATGTTCACCTTGACGCCGAGTCCGGCGGCCCGCGCGGCGGCGATTCCCGCCAGAACGAGGTCGGGATGTTTCCCTCGGCCGTTCATGGCACCGAAGACCGCCGGGTCGAGCGCGTCAAGGCTGACGGTGACGCGCCGGAGTCCTGCCCCCGCAAGACGGTGGGCGAAGGAGGGCAGTAGGAGCCCGTTGGTTGTCATGGCCACATCCTCGAGGAGCTCGAATTTCCCGAGCCGTTCCAGGAATTTCACCACGTCGGGTCGCAGCAACGGCTCCCCTCCCGTGATGCGGAGCTTACTCACCCCGCAGCGGACGAAGGCTCCGATGATCCGGTCCAATTCCGTGAGGCTGATGAGTTCCTCCTTGAGGAGGAAGGCGTGGTCGTCGCCGAAGACCTCCGCCGGCATGCAGTAGGTGCAGCGGAGGTTGCAACGATCCGTCAGCGAGACGCGCAGGTCATGGACGGGACGGCCCAAGGCATCGCTTGGCAGAGCGGCCTCCGGGCCTGTCCGCTGTTCACGGTTCGTCAGTCTCTTTGTTGTTTCCGGCATGGAATGCAGCAAGCTACCTTCGCCTTTGCCTCCATGAAATCACTAATCACGCCTTCGCGGGCCGAGACCCTGATACTTTCCCTGAGGAAGCCCTTTCCCGCGGAGTCCTGCGATCTGGAACGTGCTACGGGAAGAATACTGCGTCAGGAAATTAAGGCCGATCACGATTTCCCTCCCTTCGACCGCGTGACGATGGACGGGGCGGCGGTCCGCGCCGCGGAGATCCGTTCGGGCCGGAGGAGCTTTCGCATCTGCGGGATGGCGGTCGCCGGAGAAGCGGGTGCCGTGCTTCCTTCGGAGGAGTGTGCCGCGATGGAGGTGATGACGGGGGCGATCCTGCCCCGTGGAGCCGACTGCATCCTGCCGTGCGAGTGGTACCGGCTTAAGGAGGGAATCCTCATACTCACGGAGGAAGCAGCACCAGAAGCAGGAGCCTTCATCCATGCCAGGGCATCCGATCACCGGACCGGAGAGGTCCTGCTCCGTCCCGGGGTGCGTCTGGGACCGGTCGCCATCAGCATCGCGGCCGCCTGCGGGTGCGACCGTCCGATGGTCTCCGCGCTCCCTCGCGTGGCGGTGATCGGAACGGGTGACGAGTTGGTGCCCGTGGAGGAAAAGCCCGGACCCGGGCAGATCCGCCGCACCAACATCGCCGCCCTTTCCTCGGCTCTGGAACTGGCCGGGCATCCGCCCTCCGAGACCGGATGCCTCCGCGATGACCCGCAATCCCTCCGGATGGAGCTGGAAGGGATCCTCTCCCGCAACGACGTGGTCGTCCTTACTGGGGGTGTTTCCAAGGGAAAGCGGGACCATGTGCCCGAAATCGCCCGGCAACTCGGCGCCCTGCCCGTCCTGCACGGCATTGCCCAGCGCCCCGGCAAGCCGATGGCGGTCTGGAACATGCCGGACGGTCCCGTGATCTTCGGTCTTCCCGGCAACCCGGTCTCAGCGCTGGTCTGCCTCCACCGCTACCTCATCCCTGCGCTTGATCGCTGGAGCGGAGCGGTTCCCGTCGCAACGCCCCGGATGAAACTCTCCGGAGGCTTCGTGCGCCCCCCCGGCCTGACGCTCTTCCTTCCGGTTGATGCGGAAAGCAACGGGGCGGTGCGTCCCTTGCCGGTTGCCAATTCCGGGGATTTCGCCGGACTGATCGGCTCCACCGGATTCCTGGAACTGGATGAAACGTTTGCAGAGGGGAGTGAGGCACCTTATTTTCCATGGACCGCACCATGAACCCCTCTGCCCCCACTCCGAACTGGAGCCATCTCGACCCCTCCAATAACCCAATGATGGTCGATGTCTCGGCCAAGCCGGTCACCACCAGATCGGCCCGAGCCGAGGCGCTCATCGCTCTGCCTCCCGAGGTGGAGGCCCAACTCCGGGACGGGGAGATCCGGGTGCCGAAAGGGCCTGTGTTCCACACCGCCATCATAGCCGGAACCATGGCCGCCAAGAAGACCGCGGAGCTGATCCCCTTCTGCCACACCCTCCCCCTCGATGGGGTGAAGATCGCGATCGCCGCCGCCGGGGAAGGTCTGCTCCGCATCGAGGCCTCGGTGAAGGCGACCCACAGGACAGGTGTCGAGATGGAGGCCCTCACCGCCGCGACCGTCGCGGCGCTAACCGTCTTCGACATGTGCAAGGTCTTTTCGAGCGCGATGGAAATCCGGAGTGTCCGCCTGCTCGAGAAACGGGGTGGGAAAGCGGATTACATCGCCGATCAGGCCTGATGATGAAGGCGCCGCCGCTCCGAGGTCTCCTTCTTGCGGGGGGAAGAAGCACCCGGATGGGACGCGACAAGGCCTCGATGATCCTGCTTGGGAATGGGCAAACACAGGCGGCGAACGCCCTGCGGTTGCTTGAGGGAAGCTGCGTTCGGGTATTCCTTTCGCTCCGCGAGGGTCAGGAAAAACCGGAGGGTTGCGGCTCCGTGGAGATCCTGCGAGATGCGGTCTCCTGCGGCGGTCCCTTGGCCGGGATCCTGACTGCCATGAGGCACGATCCGGAGGCGGCCTGGCTGGTCCTTGCCTGCGACCTGCCGTTTGTCGACCCGTACGTGATTTCCCGTTTGCTGGCCGGTCGGGACAACTTGCCGTTCACGGCATTTGCCAGTGCCGTTGACGGATTGCCGGAGCCGCTTTGCGCGATCTACGAGCCCGCGGCGCTTCCCATCCTTGAGGAGCATGTCGCGCGGGGCCATGTCTGCCCCCGCCACATCATGGCGGAGGAGGGGGCCCAGCTCCTGGAGCTTCCCGCGGCGGCGCGTCACGCGCTGGAAAACATCAACACGCTGCGGGATCTTGAAATGATGACCCGTTTCAGCGATCCCGGCACCGCCGCGTCGGAACCCGCCGGAGAGACTCCGCGCAGGGAAGTCCGCTTGGGATGGTTCGGCTTTCTCGCCGAACAACATGGCCGCAGTGAGGAGATGCTTGTCACCCCGGCGGGCACGCTCGGGGAGTTATTCGCCGAGTTGACCGCGCGTGACGGGACGGCCGGCTTCACGTCCGGTGTCCGCTTTGCGGTCAATGATGAGTTTGCCCCGCCGGATCACCCGCTCAAGGCCGGTGATAAGGTGGTCTTCATGCCACCATTTTCGGGAGGGTGACACGCCGTGAACGCAGATTTCTCCATCAGTCAGCATCCCCTCGACATCACGCCACTGCGTGATGCGCTAGCCTCGCCCGATTGCGGCGGCTTCGTCTACTTCGAGGGGCGTGTGCGCAACCACCACGCCGGCCGCGCCGTGACGGCGCTGCGTTATGAGGCCTACCGCGAACTGGCTGAGAAGGAGGGGACGCGCATCGTCGCGGAGATCTCCCGGAAGCACGGGGTGAGGGCTGCCGCCGTCCATGCGGTCGGCGATCTGCATCCCGGCGATCTCGCCGTCTGGGTAGGAGCCGCAGCCGCCCACCGCGAGGCGGCATTCGCCGCATGCGGCGAACTGATCGACGCCATCAAGGACCGGGTGCCGGTCTGGAAGCACGAGACCTATGCCGACGGCAAGTCGTCCTGGATCGCGGGTTGCGACCATGCCGGCCGCTGAAAACCCGGATCACCCGTGAACGTCGAACTCCACGATATCTGGATCTCGTCCGGCCATGATTTCAAGGGGCGTCACGGGCTCGGGCGCCTCGGTCACGTGGTGCGGCGTGTCGCGGAGGTTCTCTGCCATGCCGGAAGGGGGATCGAAGGGGACCGCTACCACGGCGAGAATCCCGGGGGCAAGACGCAGATCACCTTTCTCTCCCTCGAGGTTGTCGAGGAGATGCGCCGCACGCTCAGGATCGCGCTTCCCGATCCCTCCGTTCTCAGGCGGAACGTGCTGCTCTCCGGAGTGGATCTCAACACCCTCATCGGACGGAAATTCCGTCTTGGCGGTCTCCTCTTCGAGGGAATGGAGGAGTGTCGTCCCTGCTACTGGATGGATGAGGCGGTCGGACCGGGGGCCAACGCTTTTCTTGCCGGCAGGGGAGGATTGCGCTGCAGAATCCTGGACGATGGGATCCTGTGTTGCGGACCGGCGGTGCTTGAGATGATCGATTCCGGTGTGGAAAACACAGGGTCCTGACCGTACGCTGCGGTCATGGCCACCCGATCCGATCCGGAGGAAAATCCGGGCATCAGCCCGTGCCGCGCCCTGCGTCAGGAGGAAGGACGAGAGACGGAGGTCGCCGAGGAACTGACGACCGAACATCCCCTGCAGATCGTCGTGAACGGGCGGGCGTTCTCCATGACTATGAGGACCCCCGGTGCCGAACGTTATCTGGTAAGGGGGCTTCTCCACGCCGAGGGAATCTGCAGTGAAGGGTTCCTGTCATATGACCAGGCCGAGATGGAGGATGGGACGCTGGTGAACGTGAGGATCGCGGATCAGGCGCGGACCGATGCGCCGCGTAAGCTCGCCTCCACCTCCTCCTGCGGCATCTGCGGCAAGGAGTCGACGGGAAGGCTCTTTGAGGGGGTTTATCCCGTGCTGAAGGAGCAGTCGGTCTCGGCCGCTGATCTGGACAGAATCCACCGGAATGCCGGACAGCTTCAGCGGACCTTCCAGGGAACGGGGGGAAGTCATGCCGCATCTGCCGCCACGGCGGGAGGGGAGGTGCTTGCGCTGTTCGAGGATATAGGACGCCACAACGCCGTCGACAAGGTGGTAGGATTCCTTCTGGAGAAAGGCCTCTCCGAGCGGGCCGATGTGCTGACGGTCAGTGGACGGGTCTCCTTTGAGATCGTTCAGAAATGTGCCCGGGCAGGCATCCCCATCCTCTCGGCGATCTCCGCCCCCTCCTCACTTGCCGTGGAAACGGCGGGGCGCTGGGGAATCACGCTTGCAGGGTTCTGCCGCGAGGGGAGGGCTACCTTCTACAGCGGATTTCACAGGGTCCGCCGCTCGATTCCTGAACTTCCCACCGGGTGAGAAACCGCTTAAAAGACACACTATGACGAAACCAAAGGACTCCGCCGGAGGCTGGGGGGCGCTCAACTCCTCGATGCATTTCCTCCTCAGGGAGGGATTCCTGAAGGGGAACGCGACCCTCCTGCGCATGAACAAACCGGGCGGCTTCGACTGCCCCGGATGCGCATGGCCTGATCCGAAGAACCACTCGGTGGCGGAATTCTGCGAGAACGGCGTCAAGGCGCTCACCTACGAGACCACGCACAAGCGGGCGGATCCCGCGCTCTTTGCGAGGCACACGGTCTCCGAGATGAGGGGTTGGGACGACTTCACGCTTGAGAACACCGGACGCCTGACCCAGCCGATGGCCTACGATCCGAAGACGGATCACTACGTCGGGATCACCTGGGAGGAGGCCTTCGCGCGGATCGCGGAGCAGTTGCGGAGCCTCGACTCGCCCGACGAAGCGATCTTCTATACCTCCGGACGCATCAGCAACGAGGCGGCGTTCCTTTACCAGTTGCTGGGACGCCTCTACGGGACCAACAACTTCCCCGACTGCTCGAACATGTGCCACGAATCGAGCGGCGTGGGCATGGGCGAGGCGATCGGAACCGGCAAGGGGACGGTCTCCTTGGAGGATTTCGAGAAAGCCGACGCCATCTTCATCTTTGGACAGAATCCGGGGACCAATCACCCGCGCATGCTCACCGAACTGCAGCATGCCTCGAAGCGTGGCGCGAAGATCGTGAGCTTCAATCCCCTCATGGAATCGGGACTGCTCGCCTTCACCCATCCGCAGCATCCCGTCGACATGCTGCTCAACCGGAGCACCCCCATCAGCTCCAGCTACTACCAGGTGAGCGTCGGGGGGGATCTTGCGGCGGTCCGGGCCATGATCAAGCACATCCTGGAGCTTGAAGAATCAAGACCCGGCATCCTGGACAGGGCGTTCATCGGGGAACAGACCCACGGTTTCGACGCATTCCGCGAGTTGGTGGAATCGACCCCGTGGGAAGAGCTTCTCGGCCAGTGCGGCCTGAGCCGCGAGGAGATCGGGGAAGCCGCGGAAACATACATCCGTGCGGAGAGCGTCATCTGCTGCTGGGCGATGGGACTTACTCAGCACAGGCACGGCGTGGCCAATATCCAGGAAATCGTCAACCTCCTGCTGCTTCGGGGGAACATCGGCCGTCCCGGCGCGGGCCCCTGCCCGGTCCGTGGGCACAGCAACGTCCAGGGTGACCGGACGATGGGCATCACGGAATTCCCTAGCGAGTCCTTCCTGAGTTCCCTGGAGAAAAACTTCGGGTTCACCGCCCCCAGGAAGCACGGTTATTCCGTGATCCACGCCATCAAGGCGATGGCCGCAGGGGATGCCCGCTTCTTCCTTGGCATGGGCGGGAACTTCGCCTCCGCCACCCCCGACTCCGACCTGACATGGAAGGCTCTCTCCAACTGCGACATGACCGTCCATGTCTCCACCCACCTGAACCGCAGTCATGTGATCCACGGGAAGTCCGCGCTGATCCTTCCCTGCCTCGGGCGCTCCGAGGCCGATTATCAGGCAGGCGGCCGACAGTCGGTGACCGTGGAGGATTCCATGAGCATGGTGCATGCCTCCACGGGCATCAACAAACCGGCTTCCCCGGAACTCTGGTCGGAGCCCGCCATCGTGGCCGGCATCGGCCGCGCCCTCTTCCCGGACGGTCCGATCGACTGGGAATCCCTCGTCGGCGACTACGATCTCATCCGCGGGCGCATCGAGGCGGTGATTCCCGGCTTCGATGGCTACAACACGCGGATCAAGGAGCGTGGAGGCTTCCATCTCCGCAATCCGGCCTCACACCGGGAGTGGAAGACCGGAACCGGTAAGGCGAACTTCAGCGTCAACCCGCTGCCTGATCTTTCGATCGCTCCCGGGCGCCTGCGTCTCACGACGGTGCGCTCCCACAACCAGTACAACACGACGGTTTACGACTACGGCGACCGCTACCGCGGGATTGAGGGGGAGCGCCGCGTGATTTTCCTGAACGGGGAGGACATGCGCGGACTCGGGCTGGATGAGGGCGTCAGGGTGACACTGCGAAGCCATTCGGGGGACGGAGTCGTCCGGCGCGCCCCAGGCTTCAGACCCGTCGCCTACTCCATCCCGCGCGGATGTGCCGCAGCCTATTTTCCGGAAACCAACGTCTTGGTCGGCATCGACGACCATGCGCTCAAGAGCTTCACCCCGATGTCCAAATACATCGAGATCACGCTCGAGCGGGAGCAGGGATAGGAAAGGGATCCGACGAAAAAACCGGAGCATCCGCATTGCGGAGCTCCGGTTTTTCAATGATCACCGCGGCTCGAGCCGCCGCGATCAACTCTTCTTTTTGGTTTTCTTTTCGGGGAGTGCGGAGGCCTTCCAGGCTTTCTCGATCAGTCCCTTGAGAACGATCGCCTCCTCCCAGCTGTTGGGGAGGCTGTGGAGGTTGTAGCCACCGGCGATGGGGCCCATCTCCGGGCAGACATAGAGCTCACGTCCGGCCTGATTTCCTTGGCGCCAGACGCGGAAAAGAGCTTCGGCGAAGGGGAGCCACTCCTTGATCTCCGGGGTAAGGTTTCCCTTCCCGTCGGTGACGGGAATCTGGCAGTGATGGCCGTTGAAGGGACGAAGATGGACGAGTTGCGCGCGTTGAATCAGCTGCGGCTGGACGAGCAGCTTCTCGGCGTAGTTGCCGGGATGCAGGTGCTTGACCACCGAAATATGCGAGTAGTCGAGCGTCATCGGGAGGTATTTCCCAGTGGCCTTCCGGTAGCCGTCAGCCAAGGCATAGGTTTTTTCGGGGGTTTCCGTGCAGGTGTCACGGTGGATCTCCACAGAGGGCTCGCAGCCGATTGCTTCAGCCTCCTTCATGAGGCGCAGGGTCAGCTTGAGGGCTTCGGGAGTGAGGGTATCCTCGTCCGCCAACTGGACATTGATGTAGTGGCCGCCGTTGTCGGCGTTCTGCTTGAGCAGTTTGCCGAATTCCTCGGCCTTTGCGGAGTAGAGGGCACCATTGATTATCAGGCCGTATTTGTCGGCCAATTTTTTGAGTTCAGGGGTAGGTATCGTCGCCAATCCATCAAATCCAGCCTCTTTGATGGCCTTCACCTTGCGTTCCAAGGACCACTCCTTCTTGGCGCTGGGGTACTCCACCAGCGACCACATGGCCGAGATCATGCGGAGCTTCGGGAAATTTTCTTTTTTCATGGGTTTGTTTTCTTTGTGATGATTCGGGAGTTTTATCGTTTGCCTCGGTCGGGAAAGGTGAGTTCGGCTACCCCCGATTTGTCGAGCTCGCCGAAGCCCTCAGCAACCATCCGGTCATACTGCTTCTTGGTCGCCTCGGCGAGGGGGAGGTGTAGTCCCTTTTCCTTGGCCAGCGCCAGGGCGATGCCGCTGTCCTTCGCGGCATGGGCGCCGGAGAAGAAGCAGGAGTGGTCGCGGTTCTGCATGTCCTCACCGTCGGTGACGAGTACCCGGGAGTTGGCGCCGGTCTGGGAGAAGACTTCGCGCAGCATGGTCAGGTCGAGGTCGAGGGCCGCTCCCAGTCCCAGTCCCTCGGCGAGTCCCGCGGTATTGATGTTCATGACCATGTTGACGAGTGCCTTCACCTGGGCCGCCTTGCCAGTGGCGCCAATGTGACGGAGCGAGGTGCTGAGATCCCTGAGGATCGGTTCGGCTCGGCGGAAGGCCTGGTCGGTGCCGCCGGTCATGAGGTAGAGGATTCCTTCGCGGGCCTGGGTGATGCTGGAGGCCATGCAGGCTTCCAGGGATTCCGCTCCGGCCTTGTGGGCGAGTTCTTCGACGGCGAGATGCACGGCGGGGGAGACGGTGGCGCAGTTGATGAAGAGCTTCCCCTTCGCCCCGGTCAGCAGGCTGTCGTCCTGCGGTTGGAAAATCGCGTGCATCGACTTGTCGTCGGTAACGACGGTGATGATGACGTCGGCCAGTTCCGTGACGCGAGCGAGCGATCCCACTGCTTCCGCTCCGATTTCAGCAGCCAGTTCGACGGCCAGCGGGGCATGGCTGTCAAAGACGGCGGTGACGCTGTATCCTTGGTCCTTGAGGCGGCGTGCCATGTTGGCGCCCATGCGACCGACTCCGACGACTCCGATGGTTTCTTTGCTCATAATATATGTGTTGGTTGTGAGGTGATCAGGCTGCGAAAAACGGATTGGCGGTCTTCTGCTCTCTGACCGTGGTCAGGGGGCCGTGTCCGGAGCAGAGGACGGTCGCATCGGGCAAGGTCAGCACCTGCTCCCGGTTATTGCGAAGGGCCTCGGTGTAGGAAACCATGCCCCCCCCCATGGAACCGGCGAAGATCGAGTCGCCGACGAAGGCGACGGGTTGACCCAATCCCTCTACAAAATAGGTCACGCCGCCCGCGGCATGACCGCTAGTTTCGCGTGTTTCCACGGTCAGGCTTCCGATCATGAAGGAGCGTCCCGGTTCGAACGACTCGGCTCCCGACAGAGGCTCCTTGACGCAGACCCAGGAATGGGCGCCGGTTTTTTCGACTAGCCGGTCGAAGTCAAGGATATGATCCGTGTGAATATGGGTGATGAAGATCTGTTTCACCTTGAGGTCGTAGGCGGCTGCAAAATCGAGCATCGGCTGGCCATCTGTGCCGGTGTCAAAGAAGGCCGCCGCGCGCGTGGTCGGATCCCACACCAGATAGGAATTCACGGTCATGTCCTTGAAGGGAGTGTTGAAGCAGGCGAGTCCCTCCGGTTCCGTGATCGGCGCTGGGTGGTAGCTTCCACTGGCCAGCGCCAGCAGTGCTTCGGCGCCGAGGCCGAGGGCTCCGGCGACCTTCGTGGCGGCGTCCTCATCGAGGACACCCTGTTTCAGGGATTGGATTGCTGGGAGGCTGATCCCAGTGAGGCCGGCGAGCGCCTCGTCGGTGATGGATTGTCCGCGTTGTGATTTGCCGATGATGTCGGTGAAGCCGTCTTCAAGAGGGATGATGGTGGACATGGTGAGTGGGAGCATTCAGAACGATCCTGCGTCTGTCCAATCCCAATTGCGCCTGGCGGTCTATCTGACAATCCCACGCTCACTGGTTGCGATGAAATCCGCTAGATAGCCCACAACTTCTGAGTTCGGCAACTCCGAACGTAGTGATTCCAGGCCTTGGGATGTGTTGAGATTGCTGCGGAAAATCAGCTTATAGGCTTCGCGCAGCTCGCGGATCGCTTCATGGGTGAACCCACGGCGCTCAAGGCCCACGTGGTTCACTCCGCGAATCTCGGCCGGATTCCCGTCGGCGATCAGGAAGGGGGGAACATCCTGCACGATTTTGGTGCATCCCCCCACGATGGCATGGGCACCAATACGGCAGAACTGATGGACACCGCTGAGTCCACCTATTACTGCATGATCCCCGACAACCACATGGCCGGCCAGGGTGCCGTTATTGGAAAAGACGACATCGTCCCCGACCACGCAGTCGTGGGCGATATGGGAGTAGGCTAAAAAGTTGCCCCGACTGCCAATGCGGGTGATGCCGCTCGGCGCGGTGGCCCGGTGAACGGTCGAAAATTCGCGGAAACAGTTGTCGTCACCGATCTCGAGGTAGGTCGGCTCAGCTTCGTATTTGAGATCCTGGCTTCGCTCGCCGATGCAGGAGTAGGGATAGAAACTGTTACGGTCACCGACTTTCGTAGGGCCGGTGATGGTGACATGGGCGCGTAACTGGCATTCGTCGCCGATGACAACACCGGCACCGATGATGCAGTAGGGGCCGACAGTGCTCGATTGGCCGATTTTGGCAGTCGGGTCAATGATGGCGCTGGGATGAATACGTGCCATGTCTGACTCCTATTTATTGATGATGCCAAAGAGGAGTGATCCTTCGCTCACCACATCCCCGTTCACGACGCACTTGCAAGAGGCCTTGCCCAGATTCTTGCGGGCTTTGAGCATCTCGACATGGATGAAGAGGGTGTCGCCGGGGAAAACGGGCTTCCGAAACTTCACCGCGTCGGCGCTCATGAAATAGCCGATTTTCCCGGTATTCTCGGTCTTGCGCATCATGACAATGGAGGCTACCTGCGCCATGGCCTCCAGTTGTAGGACTCCCGGCATGACGGGGTGGCCCGGGAAATGACCCTGGAAGAATGGCTCGTTGATCGAGACACACTTGACGCCTACGGCCTTAGTATCGCCGTCGAATTCGACAATTCGGTCGACCATCAGGAAGGGCTACCGGTGAGGCAGGACGCGCATCACCTCCTTGATATCCATGACGGGTGATGAGGAGGTCACGGGGGTGGGGGCCATGGCCAGGAGGTCACTGTGTCGCTTGGCGATGGCGCGGGCGAGTTCGGTATTGGGACCGTGTCCGGGACGGACGGCGACGACGTGGCCTCTCAGGGGACGTCCTGCAAGGGCTAGGTCGCCGATGATATCGAGGATCTTATGCCGGACGAATTCGTCCTGAAACCTTAGCGGTTCCTTGCTAAGGACTGATTCGCCGCGGATCACGAGGGCATTCTCCAGACTGCCCCCCTTGATAAGACCTTTTTCCATCAGGTCCTTCACATCCTCGTAATGGACGAAAGTGCGGGCGGGGGCGATCTCCCGAGCATAAATCTCGGGGGTGATTTCCAAGGAGAGGTACTGGGTGAACCGGCCGTCGTGATTGGCTTGAGTGCAGGAAATCTTGAATCCCAGATGCGGGAAGACTGACATGATGGAGCCGCTGCTAGTCTCAAGGTGAATCGGTTGGCCGAGTTCAAAGGGCGCGCGGAGAGACTCCTGCTCGATGATGCCGGCCTCTTGGATCAGGGCAACATAGGGGGCTGCGCTGCCGTCGCCTATCGGCGGCTCGTTCGCGTCCATCTCGATGAGGGCATTGTGGACGCCGAGCCCTGCCAAGGCCGAGAGGACATGCTCAACGGTCTGGATCTTGGCATTTCCCTGAACGAGCGTGGTGGACCGCTCGACAGTCTTCACATGATCGACCAAGGCATCCACGATCGGTTCGTCGGGCAGGTCGGTGCGGCGGAATTTGTAGCCGTGCCCCGCAGGTGCTGGGTGGATGGTGAGGGTGACGTTGCCGCCGTTGTGCAGGGCGGCGCCGCTCAGGCTGGCAGACTTGGCGAGGGTGCGCTGGAATTCCATGGAAAATCTTCTGTGTCTTAGGGTTTTGGAAGGAGGATGAGAGGACGAATCAGTTGGGATCCGGAGTGATGCGCCCATCCTTCATCCTGAGGCGCCGGTCAGCCGAAGCCGCCACCGAATCGCTGTGGGTTACCATAATGACAGCGGTGGTTCGGCGTGAAGCAATCTTTGCAATCACATCGAGGACTTGGGAAGCGTTTTTACTATTCAGATTCCTTGTCGACTCATTTGCCAGTAGGAGGAAGGGTGTGTAAAACTGCACCTGGCAATGGGAAGTGTGCCGTAGAAGAGGGAGGCTTTGACGATTCGGATCATGCCGTTCACAAATGAACGGCCAACTATGTCCGAGCAAGCTTCTAGTTCAGCCTCCATCTCCGGATCATTCCGCATCCTGGGGGAAACCCCCGATCTGCTGGCCGTGGAGAAGCCTCCCTTTCTGCTCATCCATCCAAGCAAGCCGGGCGATCCTGTAACCCTCTGGGACCGTCTCAAGGAGCTACTTGCCTATGAGATCGCTGGAGGAGGCCAGGTCTCCTTGATCAACCGGCTCGACCGTGAGACCAGCGGCATCGTGCTCGTGGCGAAGAATGCCGCTGCCGCCCGAGCGTGCAGCATGACGATGGCGCGGGGAGAGGTGAAGAAGGAGTACCAGGCCATCGTCATGGGGTGGCCTGAGATCGATCAATGGGAGGTGCGGGAGCCTATCTTAAGACTCGGTGAGGTGCAGGACGCCCGGATCTGGCTGAAGCGCGGGGTACATCCGGAGGGCGCGCCTTCGCACACAGCCTTTCGCGTTCTCAAAAGAATGACGCATCCGAAGCATGGTCCCATCACCCTCATCCATTGCATTCCTTTTACCGGCAAGACGCATCAGATCCGAATTCATTTGGCTCACTCGGGATATCCCGTGGTTGGGGACAAAATTTACGGGCCTTCTGAGGATTGCTACCTGAAGTTCATCGAGACCGGCTGGACCGCGGAGCTGGCAGCGCGACTCTGGCTCCCACGCCACGCGTTGCATTCCTGCCTACTGGAGCTCGATTATCTCGATCAGAGCCTCCGGTGGGAATCGCCCCTTGCAGGGGATCTTGTCTCATTCCTGAAGGATGCGAAGGATACTTGTGGAAACGGAGTGCCCTAAACCCGAACTCCGAAGTTGAGTAGAGCGATTTGACACAATCTGCTGACCGCAAAGAAGTCTTGTCGATTCTCGACTGTATAAATCGATACGCCCTCAAAATCTCCGCAACTCCTATCGGCCACCATCTCACGCCAACTCATCTCTTTCATCCTCGGACTTCGGGTTAAAACAGCATCTCGAGCGGGTCGCGGGTGGACAGCTCCCAAGCCAGGAGATTTTTTGCGCTCCAGCCCCCGGCGGTTGGCTCCTGCGACTTGTTTAACGGCGCACCGTAGTCAAGAAGCTGGCGGAAAGATCGGGGCCTTGGGAATCCAACTATCACGCCGGATTTTAGGGTTCAGGGTAGTATAGTTGACTAAATAAAAACATTAGGTATTATCACTAATATTCCAAAAATAAAAAAATACCTATCCGATTCACCAATATGGCTCGATCCATTAGGGAACCGCTGATTAAAGCGCCTTTTTCAAAGTCTGGCTAATTTTGATGAGGAGGAAGGGATTGGGGTGATATTTTTGATCATCTTGCATCGATGCTGACTCTCGGAGGGGCAGATTTTTG
>Ga0114958_10001930_pt1 | contig 15945 bp, 18 predicted proteins | sample C_130208_EF_Meta_FD_89577 | JGI IMG/M metagenome (GOLD analysis project Ga0114958, IMG submission 89577) | Freshwater microbial communities from Lake Croche, Canada to study carbon cycling - C_130208_EF_MetaG | ecosystem: Environmental > Aquatic > Freshwater > Lake | place: Lake Croche, Canada...
AGTGATTACTATTACAGGGCTATCTGATGTAGGAACATGTAGCCCTGTACTCACGGGTGTCGCACTTTGAGATGAAGCTGCTGGTTCTTTAGGTGTTCCACCTACTGGACCTACTGGTAACGACATTTATTACTTATAAAATATTTTCTCGCAAACATTTAAAAAAATGGTTGTAAAAATCTCCAAAATTTTCGTCAATAAAAGTTAATTTCTTTAAATAGGTTTTTTTGATCCGATTCAATAAAAATTGGTTTTCTTTCATATCAAAATCCAGATTTTTTGTGATACAATCTTCCAATGTTGTTCCTTTGACTAGAATATTTTTGGGCGAAAGCCAATTGTACATCTTGCTATCTTTTCCAACATTTATGTAGACATTCTTGTGTATCATACACAAAAAAGCGAATTGTTTGTAATTGAAAGGGGATTTGTACTTCCATATTTCTCTTAATCGTACACGACTTCTGTGTAAAGAGATTACTTTATTGATGAGATCTTTGAGTTCGTAGTTGTAGATACAGAATAGGAGAGATACGATGACCATTGAACTTCTTGAATGTCCTGCGCGACAGTGGACGTACATTTTGGCACCATTTTCGTACTCTTTTTTGAGCTGTACAATAAATTTGCAGTAATCAATGTTATCAGAAGGTACAGAGTTATCAATGATTGGAAAATGAATGTATTTTACATCGTATTCGTGATTCTTTTCGGTTAGATTGACGATAAGATTAAACTTCTTTTCTTTGAGTTCTTCAATCATGTATTCGTTGGGAAGAGGTCCAAAGTAAATTCGATCTGGGATAACGCAGCTTATCCAATCATATAAATAACTCGTTTTTTTAAAACGATTCATTTTTATACTATGAAATATTGTTTAAATATAAAAATATATTTAATAAAAATGTTTAGTTGGTTTAGAAAAACCGAAGAAATTATTGATTTAAGTGACGATGAATTTACGATGTACAAACCAAAAGATGAAATTGAACCTGGTGCAAAATTAACAGAGACTGTTCCACCTGAAACGGAAATTGAAATCATTGAAACTGAAGATATAGATATGATTGTTGAAAAAATTGTGGATGATATTATAGAGAAAGCTTTAAAAGAAGTTTTAGAAAAAGTTGAAAAAGTAGAGATAGTAGAGAGTTCTTCAGATACATATACTCCAGATGTAGAGACGACTCCTTCAGAAGTTGAGACTCCGTCAGAAGAAGTGGAAAAAGAAGTTGAGACTTCGTCAGAAGAAGTGGAAAAAGAAGTTGAGACTTCGTCAGATGTAGAGACCCCAGATGTAGAGACTTCAGATGTAGAGACCCCAGATGTAGAGACCCCAGATGTAGAGACTTCAGATGTAGAGACTTCAGTAGAGACCCCAAATGTAGAGACTTCAGAAGTTGAGACTCTAGAAGTTGAGACTCCGTCAGAAGAAGTGGAAAAAGAAAAAGTAGTGGAAAAAGAAGAAGAGAAAGTCGAAAAAGTAGAAGAGAAAGTGGAAAAAGAAAAAGAGGAAAAAGAGGAAAAAGTAAAAGAGAAAGAAAAAAACGAAATTATTCTAGATCCAAACGCCGAATTGATTCCATTAAAAACACCTAGCATTTTTTTTCATCCAGATTGTCCTGAAATTTCTCAAGAATTATCATTTGATGACAAGATGGAACTTTTAATGATAAGCATCATTGAAAGTGTGTTAGGAGTTGATATCAAAGAATTTTAACAATTTTCAAAATAGGAATCAAATAGTTTAAAAATTCGTTCAATCTTTGTATTCTGAATCGTATTCTGCATTTTTGACTTTCGACAATTATGGTACATATTGATCAATAAATCCAAATACTTGTGAGGTTGTTGCAAGACCTTATTCAACACCATATCTTGGTCGGGATTCTCAGGAACAGTGCATACGGGCAAACAAGATTTAGAGCTATAGCTTCCAATCGTTTTGACCATCGGAGACGTCGGATCATTCGGATTGTATATCTCTTCCGAAATGGAACAAGAATCGAAATTGCAAAAACGACGTGTCGCGCTATTCAAAATAAGGTAGTCGCCAATACTCATAGTTCCAGGCTCATTTTGGCGAAATAGAGGTGAATCTACCAGAGCAGAGTTAGGCTTGCTGTAATCATTATTTCTGCTCAATAATTCACATGCACCATCCCAATTCTTCGAGCAATGTTCGGCCATGTAAGCCTGGGAAGTCTCTGACGCAGGTCCATAAACATGAGCCATACTTCCCTCATCAAACATAGAATCTATATCTCTATATAAAGACCAGCCAATTGGATCTGTACGTAATGCCGGAGCTAACGCTGTACCAAAATTTTTTAAGGGTACATAACCAGATTTATTAAGGTAGCAAGATTCTCTATTCATTTAATATAAGTAAAAAAAATAAAATGTCTGATAAATGAATGTAACGTTAAAAAGTAAAATTACCAAAAAAGGAGATTTGTATGTATGTTTAATTGATGAGACATTTCCGGCTAATAATGATGAATTTTTTTTAAATAAAAATACAAATTTCAAGGTAAATTCGATAAAACTTAAATACTTCTACAAGATGGATAATATCGGTAAATTGGAATCCAAAAAAGTTCCCATAAAGTACAAAGAATACGTGGATAATAAAATGACAGAATTAACAGACGAATTGAAAGAAAATGGCATAAAAATAATCAAACTCGAATCACAAATTGAATTTTACAAACCCGAGAAAGAAAAGGAAAAAGAACGAGAATGTGAAAGGAATAGTGAAAGTGTATGTGCAAGAAATTCGTGTAAAATGTTTGACTGTATCAAATTCTAAGAAATTTTTAGTAAAAATTTCTGAAACTAATCACTTTTTCGTACCCTCTACCAATTAATTCTCTCCTTCCTTTATAGTCGTAACCGTACCGATTTTTCACAAAACCGATATGATCCCAATAACCGCAACTTGCATCCGCGTCAATGAAAAACAATTCTGGAATATCCTTCATGTTCTCAAACATCTTTTTCCACATCAATTTGCTATACCCCAATCCTTGATACTTCTCGTCGATGTGAATTGATACAGAACATGTTTTCTCCAGATTTCCTCTGACGGAACACTTTCCGCATTCTTTTCCATCCACTTCCAAATGAACGATATGCAAATCATTTGTGTGCTCATAAACAAAATTCATTCTTAATTGGAATGAATTTATTGAAAAAAAGTCATTTTTATGAATAAAAGTCAACGACTCTTTCATCTACTGTAATTTTATTGGGAATGTAAGATTTCAAGTACAGACCTTTTAAACTTCTTACACGAGACAAAGCGACATAAACTGAATGATGGCCAAATACTGTATACCCCAAATCAATTACGGCCATATCAAGTGTTGAACCTTGTGACTTGTAAATAGAGGTACAATAAGCTAATATGAAAGGAAATTGTTTTCTGGTAGAGACTTTATCATCTTCTTCGTATTTAAATTCATGTCTTTCAAAAGGGATAATTTCGCCGGATAGAAACTTTACATAGACCATTTCACCAAGTTTCATTACAACGCCGCGTGAACCATTCGCAAGTCCTCTTTCTACATTAATGTTGACAGTTAACATGACTTGTGCACCAACTTTTAGGTACAGAACAGATGGCGCAATCCAATCTAAATTTTTATCATCGTCTTCTGCCTTGTAAATGACAAGATCGTTAGGATTTTTTTCCAATTCATCTTTATTCATTTGGTCAACGTCTGTGCGCCGACTCGTGAGAAATGTCGGTTTGATATCGTCAAAATTTGTTTCGTGGTACGCCTTGACACGTTTGTACAATTCAACATTATCTTCATTTGTTTGTTTACCAAGACGGACACGTGATAATATCCCCTTATAAATTTCATCTGTCTGACGATAGACTTTTTCAAGTTTAATGATTTCCAAGTTTAATTCGTCCCACACGTCGCTTTCAAAGACGTAACCGTCATTAATAGGCGGCAATTGCATGAAATCGCCGGTTAAAATGATACAAATTCCACCGAAAGGTCTATCATCGTTTCGTACGAGTTTGAATGTTTCATTCATCATTTCAAAGTATTTTTTTCCAAGCATACTTATTTCGTCAATCACTAGCGTTTTACATTCAATGAGACGTCGTTTTGCAAGTTTATTTTTCTTGATTTTTTTCAAAACATCTTTTACGCTATACTTTGAAAGAACTCCTATCCCACAATAAGAATGGATCGTTGAGCCTTTAATCAAGTACGCCGATATCCCAGTTGTGCTTGTAACATCAATATCGATTTCTTTTTTCAATTGGTTGATGAGATAGGATTTTCCGGTACCGCCTTGTCCGGTTAAAAACACATTTCTTTGGGATTTCACCAATTCAATTAATTTCTCGTACATTTATTTTCTGGATTTTTTCTTATTTGATTTCAATTTTATTTTAGGTTTGAATGCTGCTCCAGCTGTCGTAGACAATACAGGTCGGTTTCTAAATCTGTACGTGATCAATAAGTTGACTATATCTGTGTATCGATTTTCATTTGCCATCGTGATTGAATTCTCTCCAAAATCATTTACGATGAGAGGGTTTGCGCCTTTAGACAATAATAGTTCAACTGCTTCATATATTCCTTTGAAAGAAGCAAACATTAAAGGAGTATTCCCTGAATTTCCAGGAATATTTGGATCGACATATTTTAGTAATAATTTAGAAATTTCTAAACTTGTTTGTACCGCAAAAATTAAAGCAGAATTGCCGTCATCGTTTTTAGTATTTGGATCTGCACCGAAATGAATTAATAATTCGGCAATCTCGACATTTGTGTTAATCGTTGCAAAAATTAGCGGCGTATTTCCATGTTCACTACTTTTGATATTTGGATCAGAACCAGCTTTTAGCAACATTTTAACAATTTCAGTATTTGGAATGGCGTGAAATAAGACACTTTCATCTTCAAATGTAATATTTGGATTAGCGCCATACTTTAGCAATAATTTAGTCACATCTAAATGATTCAAATCTACGGATGTATACAATGCAGAATTATCATCGCTAGATTTTATGTCAGGATCGGCGTCGTTTTCAAGTAATAACTTGACAATGGCAGGTTTTTCATGACCGCTACACGCATACAACAAAGCCGTTTCATTTTTTGAATTTGTAGCATTGACTTTTGCTCCTTTTTTCAGTAACAATTTAACAATATCAAGTCTTCCATTAAGACAAGCGTACATCAAAACTGTTTCACCTTCTACAGTTCTATGGTCAGGATTTGCTCCATAATCGAGTAACAATTGAACTGTATCTTTATCTTTAAGGACGGATTCAAACAATACAATATTGGGATCGGCTCCTCCTTTCAAAAAGAATTCGACTTTTTCCAAACTTGCTGAATCAAATGCATCGTCCAATTTTTTTGTTGCAAGACTGAAATATTTGCCACTTATAGACATTTTATTTAAGTAAATAAATAAAATGTACATTATCGTTTCATGTCCACATTGCAATGATTCAATTTTGATTTACAACAATGAAATAAATTGCAGAATCTTTCGACACGCAACCTACAAATCAGGAGAACAAGTCAATCCACATTTACCAAAAGAAGAATGTGACCGTTTGGTATCAAATAATGAAGTGTACGGATGCTGTAAACCTTTCAAATTAAATGACGAAAATGTTCCTGAAATTTGTGATTACATTTAGTTTTTCTGTAGACACTGCCCTTTCTTTTTGATAAACCAGTCTGAACCTTCGCAATATCCAGATGCACACATAGAATCCGACCAACATTCTGAACCATTTGGCATGTTTGTGCAGTAATCATTCGAAAAAAAATCTACAATCGATCCTGATGGACAACAAACGTCTGGTTCGTAATCAGCGGCTGTAATACGTCCACATGAATTGTTAAGACAATCTTTATTTGATGAACAAACTGATGGTAAATTACCGTCGCTTAGACAATGTGTTTTACATGTTTCAAGATCATCGTTGCATGATTGAATTAAATTGTTTGATAATGTATCACAGTTATATTCACACGTTTCGGAACTTTCGTGACCACAGGTAAGTTCACATGTAGTTGTTAAGACGATTGATTCATTCATACAGATATCTTTTTGGTTTGTACAATAATCGTAACATGGTTGTGGATTGTATCCGGCATTTGAGAGATATTGTAACAATAACTTATTCTTTTCGTCACTTGAGTTTGGATTAAATAATTCCAATAAAGTAATAACCCAATAAAAATCAGACGGCAATAATTTGAAATAAGAAGAAGCTTTTTTATAGTCTAGAATAACGTTCATTCCTCGTTTGTTTAGTAAATCAGAGATAGTTTTTTGGAATGCATACGTCGTCGTATTATTTTTTATATACTCATCATAATTGTCAAATAATTGTTGGACCCATGAATCGTCCCATTTTACTTGATAATTTGGTAATTCAAAAAATGGATGTATTAGAGGCGTATTTATGTTTGTAACCAATAGCAATCTATTAAGTGATTCAAGTTGATTTTTATTCACGTATATGGTATAATTTGGTTGCGTTGAATCCATGATCCCAACTCCCATATTCAGACTGAATCGTTTGGGATTAAGGTAGATTTCAAGAGGATCAAAGTAGGTGTATGTTACAGGACGTATGAAATAATTGAGAGGCTCATTTTTTATGGCGGAGATGTAGTCGTTTTTACTAGTATTATCCAAGACTGCTACAATTCCTGAATTCACAAAGAATTGTTTTTGGTATGAAAGTGCCAGATCTACAACATTTTGTAGGGTACTTACTCTCGCACTATTTTTAATGTAAAAAGTTTTTGAAACATCGACTTGTTGGTACGAATAAAACGAGATTGATGTTGGAACATCGGGCACGAAATTCGTTATTAGTGGCGTGATTATGTTTAACACATCATTAGGGGTTAGCGTCTTTGGTTGAGTCGGTAACGAGTTGATAAATTTCATTGTTAAAGGAGGCAGAGTTTTTGTCGTAAATGACATATTGTAATTCTTGTACACGTCCACATAACATTGAGCCAATTCTTCTTGCCAAGGTACGATTTTATTTCCGTATTCGTACCCTACAAATGCGTCGGCGACAAGACCCTGGAAATCTAAAATCCATTGTGTATAATTTGAAACGGTTAACAAATAAACTTCATAGTCTTTGTCTTTTTCTGTGTAACCAGGATTCGAAGTATTATTTTTTAAAAAGAGGTGAATGACATAATAGATGATAAGAATAAGAATAATACCTATCAATTTGTACATTTATTAATTGAAAAAAATTAATCAATCAAAATTGTATTTTCGCACGTTTTGTAGAGGTCAAAATATTTTCGCAATTGTTCATTTGTAGCTTCTATTGAATAACATTTCATTCGAGTGAAATTCATTTCGTCCAAAAAATTACATAATGATTGTTTGTCTATGGTACTTTCCAAAAAAAGAAAATCATTTCTTGGATTTTCGTACGCTTCTTTGATTCGGTCGTAATTCTCCATGAATGCAATGTACCCAATGATACAATATTGCGTATCGTAATCGTATAATACACGTTTATTGCAATATTTATGTTCATCGTCTCTTTTCCAAAATGGGACTGGATTTTTAATGTACTTTTCATCTTCGTATGCGTTCATTTCCTTCATTTTCTCGTGAACATTGTAAACTTTGTAAAATTGCGGGACAATGAATTGAGGACCAAGACGATTGATTTCGCTATTACGGATCAGACTAAAATTGTTATTGTTTTCGTTCATGTATTGGACGTACGAAAGTTTCGGAATCTTGACCATTTTTGTATTGAGTGCAGTTCGCATCAAAATTTCTTGATCGTCACAAATAGGAAGAAATTCAGAGTAATTTCCTAATTTCAAAAGCGTTTCTGTTCTCCATATTCTGGGATGATTGGGTAGTGCGGTGATACTGCTTAATGTAATATTGTTGATATTTGGTGTAATGTAAACGTATCGCCATTTGTTTTGATACTTTTGCATGTAATACGCACCGTACCCAAGACTAATAAAATCGCTATAGCTGAAATTATTCCCGTTTTCATAAATATTGATGAAATCCATGTACACAAAGCCTACTTCTGGATCTTCAAACGCTTTTACCGAATCGTGAATCAGATCCGGCAAAATTTCATCGTCATGATCCATCTCCAACACGTATTTTCCTCGACATAAAGAGACCGCTTCATTTTTTACATTTCCAATGTTACCTGAATTACAGCTGCGTTTGTATAAACGGACTTTTTTATCGTGAATGAATTTCTTTTTTAAGAATTCAAAATGTAGATCGTCCGGAGAATCGTCGACGATAACCCATTCCCAGTTTATATTGGTTTGTGTGAGAATGCTATTGTAAGCTCTATTTATTTTTTCGTAAGAATTGTAACATGTAGTGAAAATGGAGAAGAGTGGTCTGGTAAAAGAACGATCGAGCAAGATATTGTGGATGTAACAGAAGTTTACGCCGTTGACAAAATTGGCATCAATGTTGGTATGATGAATCCATCGTATGTTGATATGATGAGTGAGAACTTTGTAGACATCATCGTAGTACTCTTTTTCATCTCCGTATGTTACCAGAATAGGGAAATTGCTGTCGTACAGATTTGACAAGTCATTTTTTGAATTGATTATTTGGATGGAACAATCCATTTTTTCCATCGTCGAATCAATGTCACTGTATTTATCGTATCTAAAAAACAATACATGTGGATATTTATCCACTTTTTTATTAACTATTTCAGTCTTGACAATTTCAGTTTCCAAAATTCGCCATACTTCGTAAAAATTCGAAAGACATGGTAATCCGAGAATTTTGGCTTCTTCTGGTCCTTCTTTTACAAAAATTCTTGAAAAATTACGTTCTATCAATTTATTGTCGACGAAATTCTTATGGTTGACGTCACGATAATCGTTCTCGACGATAATTGTCTTGATACGATCCAATATTTCAGGAAAATCGTTCAGAATGAAATAAAATGCACCTTCGCAGTCGAGCACAAGGGTATCAAAATCTATTTTGTATTTTTCTTGAAGTTCAGAATAACTGATGATTGGAACTTCATTGTACCCTTCTAATTGTGTTTGTGATGTATGCCAGCCTTTTTGGAATAGCTTTTTTGCGGATAAAGCGGCATTTTCGATGTGAAATTTCATATTGTTTAAAGAACGATTTTTTTGAATATTTGTGACATCAGAACATTCCAAAACTACCAGATTTTCAACGATAGAAGATATAATGAGTGAATTTCGTCCAATATTTCCACCGATTTCAAGAACTTTTTCTTTTCCTGTAAAAAATTCGGCTACCATACACTGTTCTGGGAACTCGTCCAACATTGTTCCGCCTTCAATTTTTAGTAATGTATGAAGAGCCAGAACTTTTAGTTCATGATTTAATTTGGTTTTTGCAAGTATTTTGCGAGCGAGGGCAAGATCGTCTATGATATAATTCGTTTTGGTATGAATTAAAATGGTCGTTTTTGAGTCAAAAGTCTGGAGGGAAGATAGACCAGAAATAAATATTTTTTTGATGGTTCGAAAACATGGATCTGTAAAGAATCTAGCTCGTAAATCGTCGTTGGGGGGTATGATGATATGATCATCTGCTGTAAATTGTTCGTACACTTTTTTGGTAATGTCAATATTGTTTTCTGGTGTTCCGTAGTAGATAAGCAAAGACATTTAATTGTACTAAATGTCTTTAAAATATTTTTTATAATAAAATGCAAAAACTAGATGAATTTGTAAATGTGTTTAGTAAGAAAATGTGTTTAGTAAAAAAGCGAGACGAAAAGACATTCCAAAAATTAATTTCAATGCTAATGAAAAGAAGACTTTTTGCAATTGATCAAGATTTGTGGAAAGAATTGTACTTGCAAAACCGAAACTTTGTTACTGACATTGGAAAAATACCGACGACATATGTCATGAAACACAATGAAATTCTGTCTTTTTACATGAGACAAAATATTCCGGACGTCACATTTCTTCGGTTTGATACACATAGTGATTTGAATGAAATAAAAAATTCGGCTTTATTGCCTACTTTTTACGAAAAATATTTGAAAACGGGAAACGCAAAATATATTGATAAGGCACAAGAATTGGTTTGGGATATTGGCGCATCTAAAAGCGGCGTATTGATGACTACAGGCATCAAAAATGTTGTTTGGTGCATGCCGTCATGGGTTCCGGATAAACAAATTGAGATTAATTATTGCATAAAATCAAACAAGAAAAATTTAAAATTGAGTACGGATGTTGTGATTAATGATATCGACTTTTCCTACTCAAAAAATATTTCAGAGACGAAAACGTACACAAAAGTTCAGACCGGAAAATTGACGTTGACCGGTTTTGAAAAAATTGTGAAAAGGTTGAGCCGTGACTATATTCTTGATGTTGATTTGGATTATTTTGTTTGCAATGGAGAGAAATTCGATGAATCTTATTTCAAGATTCCGTTCGATTTGAAATCGGCGAATCGGACAGAATTTGTAGATTTCAATCAGAATATTCCAAGAAATCGGAATTTTGAATCGGATGAATTATTGAAATACGAGAATAGTTTACAGAAAGAAATTGAGAAAATTGATCGACGAATACATTTATTTTTGAAATTAATTTCAGCTTTAAAAAAACTAGGTTTTAAACCATATTTGATTAGCGTATGCGATTCTTCAAATATCAATTCGGTTAGTAATGGATATGTTCCGACAAATCTGGCATTGTATGTACATGTTAAAGTGGTCAATGGATTGAAAAAAATATTCGGTTAATTTTTGGATTTCGATTTAGATTTCTTCGATTTAGATTTCTTGGATTTGGATTTCTTGGATTTCTTGAATTTAGAAACAAAAATATCCTGTAAAAAATCCGGAATCTTATTCTTTTGCATCGTTTTTGTTCTAGTTATTTTTACGTAATGTTCAGGTGATTTGAAAATAGCTTTTTCAATCATTGAATACACATCTCCATCTTTTTCAAAGAATACAGATGGTTCATGATGTTCAAAAATTTGGTTCACTTTTTCATTCATCTTTTTGTCATTGCTAGATACTTTTTTCTCGGAAAAATCTTGTTCCAAGACTTTAATTTCTTCGGCGTTGAGGTTATAGACAACACAATCTTTAAGATTATCGCTTAATTTTTTTGTAATAATAATCTCCATTTATTTACTAGATAATTTTTGTAAAATTGATTAAAAAATGATCGATCCATTAAAAATCAGAATGGATAATTGCCTATTGTGTCTAGAAGAATTGGTTGTACCTTTACAAACGCCAAGAATGTGCAAATGCAACGTTTTCTTGCACGAAGAATGCATGAAACAAATTGAAAAAAACGGATTGTCATGTCCAATCTGTCGTAAAAAATGCCAACTAGAAGAGGCGGAAGAAGAAGAGGAGGAAGAGGTTGAAGAAGGGGAAGAAGAGGTTGAAGAAGAAGGAGAAGAAGAAGGGGAGGAAGGAAAAGTAGGTTGGGTGTACAATTTAGGATTTCAATACATAAATTCATCCATCTTAACGATATTGTGTATGATATTGTTGTTTTTCGTTTCTCTCTTTTTGATTGGAATGATTATTGTTACATTTGCATTGATTATTGTTCCGTTCCAAATAGTTATTCTTTTGCATTCTCTTCGACACCTTCTAAAACATTAATTTTCAAATTGAAAATTAATTAAATATCATCAAAATCAACAAATTCAACAACATCATCTTCAATCTGATTCTCAAATTCATTCTTGTTCAAGATTTTCGGAATCAGTTTTTCATGTTGCAACACTTTTGTTTCATCTGATGTGTAAACGTAAAATATGTCCGCTTTATTATCCTCTGTCTGAAAATCTCTCAAACCTAACAATACAATTGTATTCACTTCTGCACGCCCACTCTTTTTTGCACCTTTCCGAAGATGACATTGTCTTGTTACCTGATCGTCAAAAGTGTAGACATTAAAATTGCAATTGCCAAATACCGAAGTAACTTGGCCGTAAATCGTGCCTGGAAAATCTTCCTTGAATATCATTTCTCGCTTTTTGAGAGGGCTATGAGAATTCTTTGGCTTTTTCGATTTCATTTTTCTTTCTAGAAATTTAAATTTTATTTTTCAATTTTATTCAAATAGGAAATGATAACATCTTTATCCACTTTATGCTTTTCAATCGTATGTGGTAACATATCTTTAAAAATATCTTTGTATTCGGGGTCCAATGTCGGTAATCCAAACGTATAAATAATGTACAGATTTCCTTGTGAATTCATACCTTTATTTGGAATACATTTCACGGAATTGTAATTTGTTGTTGAAGATTCAATCTGGATCGGATTTCCGTCAATATGCGTGATGGTTTTGCTGAATCCGAATAACGCTTCGTACAATGTTAGTTCCACATTCATTAATAAATTATTGTTTTCTTGTTTGAAAACCGGATGAGGTAATATTTGAATAGTTAAATTTAAATCGGAAACGTATTGTCGATGCTGATTACCTTGCCCCTTAATGTTAATTTGGTAGCCAGAAGTGATACTTGATGCCAACGAAAAATTCACAGTTCTTTTTTCTTCAACAATTCCATCTTTACAATCACATCTCGTGTGCACTCTTTTTCCCCGACCTTGACACTCATGACAATCTCTGATACTCTGTGTCATCATATTTCCCATCTTTTGGACATTTACCACCTTTCCATTTCCTTTGCATAAATTACAAGTTTCTGTCTGCCCTCCTTCGCCTTCACACTTTTTACAGTTTGTTTGGCAATTGTAAGTAACAGAGACATTTTCTTGTCTGTAAACTTGCTCAAGAGTTACATTTATTGAGAGTTGAATGGGACGTAAGTGGAAACCGGTTTGAAAGCCGAAGTTTGCGAACGGATTAAAATTAAAATTGAAATTGGGGAAGGGATTTTGAGGTTGAGAAAAAATGTCCATCCCAATTTGATCGTATAGCCTCCTTTTTTCTGCATCAATTAATATGTCTTTGGCTTCTACAATACTTTTGAATTTTTTATCAGCTTCTGCTTTCATATCATCTTCATTTTTATCTGGATGCCATTTTTTTGATAAGGCATTGAACGCTTTTTTGATCTGAGATTCAGATGCGTCCGTTGGAATTTCAAGACGTTCGTATAAAGTTGAATCTTTTACCATTTTTTATAATGATTCAACTTTTTAAACCCTACTAAAATATTATATTGACTTTATCATTTTTTTGGTACTCTTTTGCAACAGATAATAATGACTCTGCAATTTTTTCAACGATGGGATACGTATGTTCTTCAATGTACAAACTCGGCACGAATTCAACTTCATTCACGAAAAATCCGTAGGGTACATTTTCTAACCCTGAACCAATATCAATTCGTGTTAATATTGGGTGTTTCATTTTACCTTTCAAATCCAATTTTGGTAACGATGCCATCACTTTTTTCGCAAAACTAACCAAATATTCCCACTCTTTTTTCTGGATAAAATAAGTTCCACCTTCTTGTTTGGGTCTGGATAAAACCGTTTCACTGGTTACAATCGAATAAGCATACTCTCCATTCACAAAATATGTTCGAATTTCAGGTTTATTTTTATCAAATCCAGGAATGTATTGTTGGATTACAATCGATTTGTATTTGGGGACATTTTTTTCCAAATATTTTGACAATTTATCTGAATGTTCCTGGCAATCCAAGAATTTTGAAAATCCAATCGCTTCCTGTCCGTATACCGGTTTGGCGATGATAGAGTCCCAACCTTTCGTTTTCACTTTGGAGAGCAAGTTCTTTACATACTTTTTGGGGCTTTTGCTGTACCATTTCTCTTTGGTGATACAAAAAGTTGGTGCAACTGGAATATTTTTTGCAGAGAGATAGGCGTAATATTTGCACTTGTTATTGATGAATTTTTGATAGTCGTATGGAGGATACACATTGTCGCTGTTTTTTAGAGCATTCTTGAAATTGTAAAAAAGCTTTTCATCGCTTAAATGAAAAGCTTCCAAGAGATCATAAATAATAATAAAAACGATATCATTTTTCTTAAATCTTCTTGTCGAAATTTCGGGAGGTGTGATATAATCCACAATTACATCAAAATGACTTTCCAAGTAGATACCGATGGCGACATCAGCTGGAATAAATCTTTTTTCATTTTCAATGATGTAAGGTTTGTATCGATCTTTTTTGGCTAAAGATAGCCAAGGCATTTTTCTGGAGTTTATGTTAATCAGTTCTTCTTTTTTGACTTCAGCTTTTTTATAGTTCAAAACGATACCTATTTTTAACATTTATTTAGTAGAGAAAAAAATTAACTCGACAAAATAAAACGGTATTTACAATCGATGCAGGTGATAAAGACAGACGTCCCTTCGTCGGCAGAACGTACTTGTTTGGTGTAAGAAATGGTTCGTTTGCTTTTACATTTTGAACATTCATTGACACCTTCAGAGGTTTCAAAGGTATTGCTCATGAAACTATCGGTCTCTTTGATTTTCTTGGAAATTTCATCAAAATAAGGGTGATTTAAACCTAATTTTGATTGCTTGAGTTGTTGGAATACGGATTTCAGATCTTTTTCTTGCAATTCAAATGCGATTTCGTACCAGAGATCTTTTTGTTCGTCTTTGGGGTACATGTCAATGTATTTTTGGAAAAGTTTCTTGTTTTCTTTTTTCGTAATGTTCATTTTGTAAATTTACAAAATTTCAAATTGATTTTTCAATTTTATTATAAAGATGAGTTTTTTCAGTTTGTTAGGAATTTTAATTATTGTTTACATTTTTTACAGAATTATTATGGAAGTGAGAGATAATTATGAAAATCAGAACGAAGACGTTTTCTCTCGCGAACTTGTTGAAAAAATAAGGAGAATAGATCCGAGAGTCGACGAAGTTGTTGACCAGCTTCGTTTTTTTGAGGGCGACAAAAGTTACACGCTAGATAAAAAGTACGTGTTTTTGTGCAAGAGGGATAAGAAAACGGGAGAGCAGTACCACAATAATCAATTGGTGTTGGTATTGATACACGAAATCAGTCATGCGTTGTGCGACGAGGTGGGCCATACGCCTAAATTTGATGCGATTTTTGAAGATTTGTTGAATAAAGCGACACTTGCAGGTGTTTATGATGATACGATTCCTCATGTGGAAGGTTATTGCGAATAAATTTTTTAATGGATTAAAAAATTAATATACTCTACGCTTTCTTGATTTAAAGTCTGATTTTATTGCTGGCGTAGCAGGTTCTAATGGTGGTATAGAAAGTGTTTTTTTGTTTTCACTAGCTACACCTTTTACGGGTGTAACTGGTGAAAGCTCTAATTTTACTCCTTCATGTTTTTGTTCCGGCTCATCCTCAGATTTTACAGCTGAATCATGCTGAGTAAAACTTCGTAGTAATCTATCTAAATTTTGAGTTTTGGTTAGACTGTTTTGTTCGTCTCGTTTTACCTGTAGCAATTTTTCTTTTTCTTTACGCTTATCCGCTTCAACAATATCTTTTATTTCTTTACATCCTGATTTTTCTATCATTTCATTCAATTTTTGTACGTTTACTTTGGTCTTTAATTCTTTTATAATGGATTCTTTGTTTGGGTTTATACAAATGCTATTCAGTATATCTACAAGATTTTCTTCGTTTCCTTCATTATTAATGTAGTCTTGTACGTAATCAACGACTTGTTTCGCTTTTATAGATGATGCATAAGCAGATCTTTCGGCTTCTTTAGCTTTTGCTATAGTTGCACGCATAACTGTGATATTTGATGCACCGGTACTTACAATCTGTTTTTGTTGCGCTTCAAAATCGTTGTCGCGTAAACTATCGGTCAATTCTTCAAGCTGTTTCAATTTATCTTCACTTGCCGTATTTGGATGATCGCGAAACTCCTGGTTGAGATACTCCAATCTCTTAAGTTTCTCCGTTTCCGTTTCTCCAAACGTGTAATAC
>Ga0114958_10001931_pt1 | contig 15937 bp, 9 predicted proteins | sample C_130208_EF_Meta_FD_89577 | JGI IMG/M metagenome (GOLD analysis project Ga0114958, IMG submission 89577) | Freshwater microbial communities from Lake Croche, Canada to study carbon cycling - C_130208_EF_MetaG | ecosystem: Environmental > Aquatic > Freshwater > Lake | place: Lake Croche, Canada...
AATGAAAATATAAAAAAGGATTACATAAAATAAAACAAAAAAAAAAAAAGAAGTAATATTTTTTTTAAAAAAAAAAAAAAAAAAAAAAAAAAAGAAACTTGCGAATGTAAAATTAAATGAGGTTTAAAACTTTGCCTTACTAAATTATTTAATCCACAAAAGAGGATACCGCATAGGCATATTTCGAATGATTTCCGGAGAAGTAAAATCAGCATTAAGCGATTGCCAAAGCTTGGTATATTTTGTATTTTGAAGTCCCAAGCCACTAAACAACAAACTGGACTGTCTCACTGGCCATTGATCCCAATACATGACATCATGCGGATAAGGCCATTGCGTTTTGTCTTGAATATATGGCGCTAAAAACTGTAACCCAAGCGACATATTCTTACCATCAGGGGTGGTGTAGGCAAACAAGTTTTCTTTTTTTGTAGAAAGTATTTGGCAAAGATTTGCCATAGCATCTAAATTAAAAATAGAATAACCATAGGGCTTGGTACGTTGTAATTCTAAAGGAAAACTACCATTGGCTGCCATTTGGTTGGGCAGTAGCGTGTTTTTGTAAAACGACTTGCAAAAATCCATCATCGCTTGGTTCTGAGTGAAATCTGCAAAAGCAGCTACTTGCACTGTCCAACAAACGCTGTGATTATTACCATTATCCCGTTCTGCAATTCCGTATTCATGTGTTGTTAACCAATTCAAATAATTTTGAAACCATAATTTTATAGCTTCTAAATCTGATTGTGAAATAACTGAAGAATGCTCAATAGCATGTATTGCTTTTGTAACTTCAACTAAATGAACGGTGTCAATAATTCCGATTCCTCGACCTGTTGCCACTCCTTTCACAGCTTGTGCAAAGAGTAAATTAGGATTCATTTTAGTATCTTGATTAACAAACCAAGCTTTCAAATGGATAACTAATTCGTCTGCATATTTTTTATCATTCGTTAAAATATATGCAGAAGCCAAAGCACCTGATATTTGGCTAAACCGAATTAATGCTTCTCGATGTGCAGTGAAATTAGCTGGATTGGTCAATCCGTCTTTTCTAATATAAGGACCGTTTGGATTTTTTTCGTCAGGCCACCAATAATCGCCTTCGGAATAAAAATCGTGATTTGTTCCTGTGCTTCTATAACAAAAGGAAGCCGTTACCGTTTCTGGAACTTCATTCAAATAAGCATCCGCATTTTTTAAAACACGACTTCTTTCAATTTCATTTAAATTAAAAGCTGTTTTGCTACTAGAACAACTAACAAGTGTAATTCCAATAAGTAACACAACAACTTTTAATTTTATTTTATTCATTTGTAAAGGATAAATACCTATTTATTATTTTTTGAATTTTAAAAATTCTCCTTTAAAATTTTGATTTAGAATATTCATTTCAATCGAATCTCCTATTGAATTTGGAATAACTTCAATAGCTGCTTTTCCATTTGACATCTTAATAGATTCACTTCCAGTTGGAGTTCCTTGGTTTTTTAGCGTTTGACCACCTGATAAACATTGAAAATAAACACGTTCTTCATAATCCAAACAACGCAACTTATTTTTATCAACCGCAATTGCTGTTACCAAATAATTTCCGTTTTTCATTTTTTCTGCTGATAATTCCAATCCATCTGCAGCTCCATTTTTAGTAAAACGATAATTCACATCGATTGTATCCGATACTTTTTTTCCATCATTTGAAATTCCAACAGCGATGAAAGTATTTTTTCCGTCAGCAAAATTAACATCCCATGTTAAACCACAAGCAGGAAAAGCAGTAATATCTCGAACTTTTATCCCTAAAGAAACTCCATTTTGGAAAAACTCCACTTTTGGACAATTGCTATAAACATTCAAAATTCGAGGCGTGTTTTTTGGTCCTTGACGTTCTGTCCAGGTATGCGATTCGATATAAGTAAATGGTTTGTAGCTCCAATAACTTTTGAAAACATAATAGGCATCTTTAGGATTTCCTTTTCTGTCAACTAAGCCTTTTTGATTCATATAAGGAATATCATCTTCAGGACGTAATGGCGTTGCAAAGTCTTTAAATGCCCATTGAATATTGCCTACAAATGTTGGGTCATTTTCAGAAATATGCAAATGCCAATCAAACAAATCAACAATATAACTTTCGCTCCAATCACCGATTTGGGCAATATTAGCCACTTTGGTTTGAACAATTGCTTCTTCCCAACCTTCCGATTTTATCATACCATCTCCAGTAATTGGGCTTTCAGAATGACGCCCAACTTGGCTATCTCCACCATATTCTGCATGAATAAAATGTTTATAATCTAATTTATATTTATCAATTGCCTTTTTATAACTTTTATAACTTCCAGAATACCAACCCGACCAAATTGAAGGAGAAAAAACATCTACAATATTTGCTCCTTCTTCGTATTTACGAATTACAGTTTTACGATTTGGGTCTAATTTGTGAGCAATATCATTAAGCTCTGTTAAAAAAACATTCATTTTTACTGGATTATCACCATCTTCAAAATCAGGCAACCAACTCATTTCATTTCCTAACGACCATAGAATTATCGAAGGATGATTGTAATTTTGATTGATAATTTCACCAAGCATATTTTTCGCATTAGTTTGCCACACTTTATTTCCAATACCACCGCGACACCATGGTAATTCGTCCCAAACTAATAAGCCCAATTCATCACATGCTTTATAGATTTCTGGATCTTGTGGATAATGAGCCAATCGAACAAAATTGGCACCCATTTCTTTGATAGATTCCATGTCTTTTCGATGTTGCTCGTTTGACATCGCTGCACCAACTCCTGCATGTTCTTCGTGACGATGCGTTCCGCGAATTAAAACTCTTTTTCCGTTAAGGAAAAACGGACCATTATCTTTAAATTCATACCATCTAAATCCCACTCTATCTTCAATTCTATCTTTTTCAATTCCATTTTCTAACAATGAAACAGAAACGGAGTATAAATTTGGTTTGTTAATATCCCATAATTCAGGATTTTTAATATCATTAAAAACCATTGTAGTTGATTCCCCTGATAAATTTCCTTTTTTAGTTGCAACTATTTTTCCTTTTGGATTAAATAATTGGGCTACGTAATTAAATCCACTTGGGTTTTGAAGATCTTTTACGGTAGCAATTACATTTAATGAAGCTGATTTCTCTGAAACTTGAGGTGTTATTATTTTAATAGTATCAATATTGTTTTTCGACATCGAAAGCAACCAAACATCTCTGGTAATCCCTCCATAAATAATAAAATCGCTTTTTTGAGATGGAATTATTTCAATATTATAACTATTATCAACACGAACTAAAACTTCATTATTTCCTTCTTTAATAAATTTAGAAATATCAAAAGTAAAACCGATATACCCTCCAATATGTTCTCCTACTTCTTTTCCGTTTACATATACTTTAGTAGTAATATTGGATCCTTCAAAATACAATTTGTATAATTTATTTGAATCAATATTTGAAATAATTAGGTTTTTTTTGTACCAACTTGCACTTCTTCTATACCCAGGATCATTGTCGGTCGCGTCTTGACTGTTCCAAGAATGAGGTAGATTTAAGGCAACCCAATTGGTTGCGTTTTTTACTTCCGATATATTTTTTGTGTCATTTTCTAGATAATTCCAACTCAAATCAATATTGGTTTTAGTTCGAACTACGCTTTCTGATTTTTGAGCATAGAAAAAGTTAAAACCAAATAATAGAATTAAAGTTAGTAAATAAGTGGGGCTGTAAATTTTAAATTTCATAAATTAAAGGGATTGTTTTCTAATAATTGCTTCCAAAAAATAATAATCAGCATAGACAATTGGCTGATCTATTTCATCTTTTTTAGGCCAATTTCCAGTACTATGATCTAAAATAAATGGCCCTTTTACAGTTTCATTTAAAAGATATTTATCGGAACTTAATGTGTTTATTACTTTATTTGAATAGTCTAAATAAGCTTGGTTTTTTGTAAAAGAATATAATTCTATTAATGCAGAAGCCATTACAGCAGCTGAAGAAGCATCTCTTGGAGCATTTGGAATACTCGTGTCGTTGAAATCCCAATATGGAATTCCGTCTTCTGGCAATGTTTTATAATTTATATAATACTTGGCTGTTGCTTCCGCTTGTTTAAGATATTCTTTATTTTTTGTATATCGATACGCCATAGTAAAACCATAAACCGCCCATGATTGCCCTCTTGCCCATGAGGATTCATTATTAAATCCCTGATGCGTTACTTTACTCTTAACCACTCCCGTGATAGTGTCATAATCAACAACATGATAACAACTGTTGTCTTTTCTGAAATGATTTTTAAGTGTGGTATTAGCATGTTGGATTGCAATGTTTTCAAATGTCTTATTTCCTGATATTTTTGAAGCTTCAAAAAGCAATTCCAAATTGAGCATATTATCAATAATTACAGGGAAATCCCAAGAGTCTTTATTGTGATCCCAAGATCTGATGGCTCCTATTTTAGTGTTGAATCTAGTAACTAATGTTTGTGCGCTTTTTACAATAATATTTCTATATCTCGGATTGTCTTCAACTTCCAGTCCTTTTCCAAAACTGCAATACACTTTAAAACCCATGTCGTGAGTCTTATTATTGAATTTTTCTTTTTCAATAAAAGCATTCCATAAGGCGGCTTTTTCTTTATATCTAATATCTCCTGTAAGTTTGTAAATCTGCCAAAGATTACCTGCGTAAAAACCACTTGTCCAATCTTTAGATTCCACTTTTTTTACTACTCCAGAAGATAAAACCATGCTTCTTGGAATCGAAATTGAATCAATTGGGAAATCTAAAAGTTTCAAAAACCTAGACTTAATCTCTTTTTTTACAATACTAGTAGCTGGATTATATTGGGCTTGGCAATTAAAATTGACTACCGTAAATACAATCATATAAAATAAAGAATTAAATTTCTTCATAGTAGAATTTGAATATCTGATTAATAACATCCAAAAAAAATAAATCAAAATAACAATTCTAATAAAGATATATCAACAACAAACTAAACGATGTTATTAAAAGAATCAATATTAATTGAAAAAAATTTATTTTTAATTTTTTGGATTTCATAAGACAAATATAGAAGTCCAAATTATTTCAAAAATCCAAAATAGGGTATTCAAAAATACAAAAGCGTAAAAAAAACTAATAATTGTTAGGCTTTAGAGTCGTCTGTGAATTTATTTAAGTATTGGGTTGGGGTTTCACCGTACTTCTTTTGAAAACATTTACTAAAATATTTAGGATTGTTAAAACCTACTTTGTAACTAATTTGGGAAATGTTTATTTTATTTTGCTCTAATAATTGTGCCGCTCTTTTCATTCTGATTTCATGAATAAACTCATTAGGAGTAAAGTTAGTCCAAGCTTTTATTTTAGTAAAAAGCATCGTTCTACTAACACCGAGTTCAGAACAAAAAAATGGAATATCAAATTGTTCATTAGAAATGTTTTCTTCCACAACTTTAAAAGCCTTCTTTAACAATTGCTCATCTAATGACGAAACTACAATTTCACTTGGTACAAAATTGTCTTCAGTAGAAAATTTAGTTTTTAATCTTTGTTTAGACGCAAGTAGGTTTTTTATCCGTAATTTAAATTCAGTTAGGTCAAAAGGTTTACTAATATAATCATCCGCACCGCTTTCTAATCCTTCAATTTTATAAATTAAAGAAGATCTAGAAGTTAGTAATATTACAGGAATATGGCTGGTTTTTATGTTTTCCTTAATTTTAGCACATAATTCTGTACCCACCATTTCTGGCATAATTACATCACTAACAATTAAGTCCGGAACATATTTTAATGCTTTTTTAAGTCCAATTGCGCCATTTTCAGCAACGATCACATTATAATCTACTTTAAGTAGATTTTTCATAAAAGACCGCAATACTTTATGGTCTTCGACAATTAAAATAGTGAGTTTTTCTTCGGTAACTTCTAAATCATTAATATCTTCTTCATACTTAATTTCAGGAGAATCTAATTGAACTTCATATTGTGCTACATCATCACTAATTTTAAAATCTTCCAAGATTTCTTTGTCCGAAAGATGTTTTCTTCCAAGCTGCATTACCACTTTAAAAACAACTCCATTGGTACTTTTATTTTCAACCGTGATAGTTCCTTTATGCAGATTTATAATATTTTTCACAATAGATAAACCAATACCAGTTCCCTTATTATAATTTATTTGAACATCATCATGGGTCGGAATTTCAAAAAATAAGTCAAATATTTTATCAATATTTTCTTTTGCAATTCCAATACCTGAATCTTCGATTTCAATACTAATTTCATTTTTCTCTTTTCTAATTTTAATTGCTATTTCACCCCCTTTTGGAGTATAACGAAAGGCATTTGAAATCAAATTAAAGAATACACGCTCCAATTTAAACCTATCAAAATAGACCAATATCTCTTCATCAGAAGATTCAAATGTAAATTTATAACCCCCATCTTTGGCGTATTCTGTAAATGATAAAAAGATTTCCTTGATATATTTAACAATATTTCCTTCGGCAGCTTCTAATGTAAATTGATTGTTTTCAAACTTTCTAAAATCCATCAATCTATTAATTAATTTCAAAAGATGATTGGCACTACTTTCAATTACGAGGAGTTTTTTATACATTTCATTTGAACCGTTGTAGTTCAAAAGTATTTGTTGTAATGGGCCTAAAATCAAGGTTAAAGGCGTTCTGAATTCATGAGAAATATTTGTAAAAAACTGCAGTTTCGCACTGTTATCCTCTTTATTTCTCTCGCTTTCTCTATATTCCAATAGTAATTCCTGACGCAATTTTTCTTTAGATTTTATTATCCATGACAAACCATAAAGTGAAAACCATAATAAAATCACATAGATAGAAAGTGCCCACCAACTCTTCCATGGTGCTGGTTTTACAACAATTTCTAGAGTGGTTGGAACCGTATTCCATATTCCATCATTATTTGCTCCTTTTACCTCGAAAACGTAGGTTCCTGAATTTTGAATGGTAAATGTTGCAGAAGTATTTGATGTTGTAGTCCATTGATTATCTAAACCAATCAATCTATAGGAGTATTTATTGTTTGTAGAATTTACAAAATTGGGGATTGAGAAATTTATTGTAAAATTAGCTTTATCATAACTTAAAGTTAGTGATTTTGTATAAGTAATTGCTTTTTCTAAAATTTCATTTTCATTGGCAACATTTATAGATTTATTTGCGATTTTAAAATCGGTTAAAATAACCTGTGGTGTATATCTATTTACTGGTAGTTTTTTAGTGTCAAAATAGGTAATGCCTGAAGGACCTCCATAATAAAATTTGTTATATCCAAGTTGTAAAAAGGAATTGTCATTAAACTCATTGCTTACTAATCCATCTTTTTGGTCAAAAATAAAATCTAGTTTATTAGATAAATTATATTTAATAATACCATAATTGGAACTCATCCATAAATTATTAGAGTCATCTTCGGAAATGGAATGTATAGCTGTTACCTCAGAATCGTCTTTTTTAATAATTATTTTATGAAACAAATTTCCATCAAAATAATAAAGTCCTTTTGCCTTAGTTCCAATCCAGATTCTCCCTTTTTTATCTTGAAACAAAGATAAAATATCATCCCCAGAAAGTAGTTTGTTATCAAAGAAATAGTGCTTTATGTGATACGTTTTATTATCAAAATCATTAAGATTAATCACATTCAGTCCACTTTGAGTAGCTATCCACAAATTGTCTTTTTTATTATCTATTAATAATGTTCTGACTCTATTATTAGTCAAAAAATTATCGGAATAATTATCATTACCAATTGTCTGGTAGGTATTATTAGAACTATCATATCGAATTAAGCCTTTGCCAAATGTACCTATCCAAAAAATATCGTTTTTTCGTCCTTTTTTAATTACATAAACACCGGATTTTTTTAATGTGTTTTTTAAATCTAAAGGTATTTTTTCATTAACAAATCTTTTAGATTTTATATCATAAGCTGCCATTCCTTCTGTAAAAGTCCCAATCCAAAGAATACCAGCAGTTGAGAGACACATAGATTTTATATTATCAACAGAAATACCATTGGAAGCTGCCGAATTGATTTTTGAAGTCATACCCGTTTTACTATCTAAAACAGTAATTCCACCACCTTCAGTTCCTATGTATATGTTTTTATTAGCATCAGCTGCCAAGGAACTTACTACATCAAAACTTAGCGCACTTGATCCAGAATTTTGATTTAAATTAGCAAAATTATTGTTCGATTCGTCCCAAAAACTTATTCCATTGTAATAAGACCCAATCCATACCGAGCCTTTTTCATCCGTGAAAACTGATTTTATTTTACCAAAACTTATCTTTCTATCAGGGTTATTATATACTTTTCTAATACTTCCATCTTTTTGAATTGTACTAATTCCTTCGTACGTTCCAACCCAAGCAACCCCTTTTTTATCAAAATCCAAACTTCTTACATCGGAATCTATTTGGTTTTTATTTGCTGAAAATGGAATGAGTTTTTTTGAAATTGGATCTAATTTCAAAAGTCCATTTGTTTTAGTAGCAATCCATAAATTCCCTAAATAATCTTCTTTTATATCTTGAACATATACACTTTCATTATCTAAAGTATAATATTGTTTGAATGAAAAAGTATTGCCCTTACGATTTACTAGCTGACACAATCCTTTAGCTGTTCCAATCCAAATTTTACCCTTTTTAGTTTTATAAATAGATAAAACAAAATTATTAGGGAGACTTAAATTGTTCTTAGAAGTATTATAAACGGAAGCGAACTGTTGAGTGGTTTTATTAAAAATAGATAAACCTCCTGCGGTTGCAATCCAGATTTCGTTATTAATTTCTTTAATATCCCAAATTGTATTATTTGGACAGAGAAGTTTTTGCATTACCATGCAAATAATGTTTAAAAATATTGGCAACAGGATCATAACAATTTAGACCGTTATAAGTTCCTACCCAAATATTTCCAGTTCTATCCCCTTCAATAGAAAGAATATCATTATTACAAATCGATAAAGTGTCTTTGGGATTATTTCGAAAAACAGTTATGTTACTGCCGTCATATTTATTAAGTCCATCGCGAGTACCAAACCACATTTGTCCCTGTAAATCTTGGTGAATTGCAATAACAGAACTTTGCGAAAGTCCATTAACTGTTGTAATATTTTTTAATCTGTAAAGGTTAGATTGAGAAAATGAACCGACAGTTATAAATATAAAAAAGAAAGAAATTAGTAGGTTTTTCATGCTTTAATTATCTGCAAAACAATTCAAATTGTTTAATCTTTTAGTGAAGTTAATACATAAACTATTGAAAAACAACGAAAATTATTTTAATCGTTTTTTTAATTGATATTCATATAAGGAAGGAATCTTTGTCATTGGCTTATTTACTGACTCTACATAAGAATCTGGACCATATTTTACCGTAAAATTTCTATTTCCATTTATTCCTATTATTCTTGCTAAAGGTCCTTCGTCCATTCCGTTAAGCTCCATTGAAGATGCTGAATCACCACCCTCAACATCCACATTAATATTCCAAAAAGTAGAATACGCACCGTGTGATGGTTTCCAATAGCTTGCGCCTCCACCTTCAAAAAGGGGATATTTATTTTCTGCATTTGCTTTAATATGCACTTTAATATTATCAAATAAATTTTGATGATTGGCTCCTGCATGTTGATCTAAATCAGGATCTGTAAAAATCTCACAATTTTCATAGACACTTTTAGTAGAAAAAGTATTAAAACTTAAAGGATGAACCGCCTTATTATATACTTTCAAATTTTCGACCAAAACATTATGAACACCACCCATTGCAACTGTATAATGAGCTATGTTTTTTCCTTCCGAAACAATATCTTTAATCGTTACATTGGCAATTTCTTCCGTTAGAATTCCACTCTCTGCATTATTGATACTTACATCTTGAACCCAACTATTAAAAATACGCGTCAAGAAAACTCCATTATATCCTTGTTCCACATGATGTGCAACTCTGGCAGCATCCGGAAAACTAATTCGTAAATGCTCAATACCAACTTCTGACAAATGATTCCATTCAATCAAAAGTGCTTGGTAATTTGGTTTTACATCTATTAATAAAGGCGTTTTAATAGTAATCTTGTTTTTAGAAATCGCTGCAATTTCAACTTGCTGGCGCACTAAAGCCAATGTTGGTTGTTTCCAATGGGAATAGCCAACTTTAACTTTTGAATTTTTATATAAAGCTTCAATAATATCTCCTTTTTCACCATCTTTATTGAACAAATCTAATTCAACAATATCGCCAACTTTTAATCCATTTATATCTGAAACGGTAAAAACACTTTCGCCTCTTTTTCCTTCAATAACTTTAGCGAGAACGGTAGGCGGCGTATCGTATTTTTCCATGTATGATTTTACACGTTGGTTTGGAATTTGCGTCCAAATCATTCCTCCAGACCATGCATATTGAGAAAATGGCAAGTCAATATTATTCTCTTTTTCAACTTGTCTTTTACCTGTTGAAGTTAAATATTCTCGAAGTTCTGCAAGAGATTCTTGATTTTTTAGGTACATCATTGGACGTGGGCAGAAAAGCTCAGTTCCTTCTTTTCCAGAACCAGCGCCACGTAGCACAAAATCACTACGCTCAATATATAAAATATCACTTAGGATTAATTTTCCGGCTGGCAATTGCAAAACAACACTTCCTTGAACTTCATTAGCCGCTTTAAATGCTTTTAATAACGCTTTAGAATCGTCTAAATTGTCATTGGCAATTACACCATAATCAGTAGCTAAAATTATTTTTTCATTAATTACGGGTATTTTAATATTTCCAAAATGATACCCCGCGTAACTAAAATCAGGCAAAAAATTTTGTGAGGAAACTTCTTTCTGACTAATTATTTGGGGTATTTCTTGTGAATAAAGTAGCGTTGAATTAATTATAATTGAAAATAAAACAACACTATACTGCAGCGTTAATAAACTTAATATTTTATATTTTGAATTCATTTTTAAAGTTTTAAATAAGTCTTATCGAAAATCTATTTCAAATTAAATACTTACAAATCAGTTATTGGACTATATTTTGGAACTAGTGCTTTCATTACTGACCAAGCCACCAAATAAGCGACAGCACAAATAACAAACATAATGGTATACCCTGTTTGAATATGACCTAAACCATCATAATAATCGAATAAATAGCCTCCTAATTTAGATACTAAAACGCCTCCAAGACCACCAGCCATTCCGCCAATTCCAATGATGGAACCAATTGCTTTTTTAGGAAACATATCAGAAACGGTAGTGAAAATATTAGCCGACCACGCTTGGTGAGCAGAAGCTCCAACCCCAATTAATAATACAGGAATCCAAAAAGTAAAATGACCAAGAGGTTGCGCTAATAAAACCACTAAAGGAAATAAGGCTATAAAAAACATTGCTTTCATTCTTCCTTCATAAGGATTGTGTCCTTTATTGATAAAATACATCGGGAACCAGCCTCCACCAATACTTCCAATCATTGTCATGCTGTATAATACCGCTAATGGAAGTACAATTTCGGTACCTTTCATATTAAATTGCGCTTCAAGATATTTTGGCAACCAAAACAAAAAGAACCACCATATTCCATCGGTCATAAATTTACCAAATACAAAAGCCCAAGTTTGTTTGTAGCCTAATAATTTAAACCAAGCCACTTTTTCTTCTTTAGGGGCTTCAATATTTTCGGTTATTACTGCTTCATCATCATGAATATAATCGTATTCTGCTTTTGATAATCTTTTTTGTTTTGATGGAATTTCGTAAAATATAAACCAAGCAATTACCCATATAAATCCAATGGCTCCCACGAGTATAAAAGCAAATTCCCAACCATAATTTACAGCAATAACCGGCACAGTTAAAGGAGCTAAAATAGCACCAATATTAGAACCCGAATTAAAAATTCCTGTAGCAAATGAACGTTCTTTTTTAGGGAAATATTCTGCTACCGCTTTTATTGCTGCTGGAAAGTTTCCTGATTCTCCAAAACCTAAAACAGCACGAGACAACATAAATCCCGCTATTGAAACGGGCACTGCTCCTACTCCAATCCAAACCATAAATGTTGAAAATGCGGTTCCAACAGGCAAAGAATACGCATGCATTATTGCTCCTAATGACCAAACTGTAATGGCTAAAATATACCCTTTTTTGGTTCCTAGTTTGTCAATTATTCTACCTGCAAAAAGCATTGAAATAGCATAAATAAACTGGAACACCGCTGTGATATTGGCATAATCACTATTTGACCAATTGAATTCTTTTGACAGACTTGGTGCTAAAAGACTCAATACTTGACGGTCTAAATAGTTTACGGTAGTTGCAAAAAACAGCAAACCACAAATGGTCCATCTGTATTTTCCGATTGATTGATTCGTTTCTTTCATTAGTAGTTTTATAGGTTTGGTTAGTTTTTGAATTTATACAAATTCGGGTTCTGTTTATCGATTATTAATATTAAAATAAGCTACTGCATTTTTATAACAAATGGCTTCCACCATAGTTCCGATATGTTTCATATTGTTCGGCAATTCGCCCTTTTGAATTTCGTCGCCAAGAACATTGCACAAAATACGTCTAAAATATTCGTGTCTTGGAAAAGAAAGAAAACTTCTGGAATCGGTTACCATTCCAACAAATCGGCTCAATAAACCAAAGTTAGAAAGCACATCCAATTGTTTTTCCATTCCATCTTTTTGATCCAAAAACCACCAAGCAGCGCCATATTGCATTTTGCCTGCCACTTTTCCATCGTTAAAATTAGCCGCCATCGAGGCAAACATTTCGCTATCTCGGGGATTCAAATTATAGACAATCGTATTCGTTAATCCATCACATTGACTCAATCTTCCAAAGAATTTGCTCATATTATCAGCCATATTCAAATCGCCAATAGAATCAAATCCTTGATCGGGACCAATATCCTGTAGCATTTTAGCATTGTTGTTTCTTATAGCACCAACATGAAATTGCTGCGCCCAAAATTTTTTCTTATTCATCAATGCCAATTCAAATAAAACAGCCGATTTGTACTTATTAATCTCCAAAACAGAAACTGATTCGCCCTTCAATGCTTTAGAAAAAATGGAGTTCACTTCACTATCTGTATACTCTTCTCCATAGAAATTAGTATGTCCGTGATCGGAAATTCGACAACCCATTTCATGGAAAAAATCATGACGTTCTTTAAGTGCTTTTATTAAATTTGAATAATCAGTAATAGAATAACCAACTGTTTTTGCTAATTTTTGAATCCAATCCACAAACGCTTGTCCTTTTTCCATTTCCGTTGCTTTGTCGGGACGGAAGGAAGGCAAAACTCTAATTTCAAATTTGTCGTCTTGCAATTGTTTATGGTAGCGCAAATCATCCGTTGGATCATCCGTAGTTCCCACAACTGCAACATTCATTTTCCTAAGAATATTTTTTACGCTGTATTCTGGTTTTTTCAATAAGTTAGAACATAGGTTATAAATGGCTTGTGCAGAATCTGAATCTAATAAAGTGGTGATTCCAAAATAATTTTTCAATTCCAAATGAGTCCAATGATACAAAGGATTTCTTAAAGTATAAGGAACCGTTTCTGCCCATTTGATAAATTTTTCATAATCACTTGCATCGCCTGTAATGAATTTTTCATCCACACCATTGGCTCGCATGGCTCTGTATTTATAATGATCTCCATCAATCCAAATCTGGTATAAATTCTCAAATTGGCGGTCTTCGGCAATATCTTTTGGAGACAAATGACAGTGGTAATCAAAAATAGGTTGCTTTTTTGCAAAATCGTGATACAGCGTTCTTGCTGCTTCGCTATGTAACAAAAAGTCATCCGTAATAAATATGTTTTCAGTCATCTTTTATATTAAAATAAACTTCTTTCTATTCCCATTTCTAAACCTCTCAATTCGGCAAGTCCGCGTAAACGACCAATTCCAGAATATCCTGGATTTGTTTTTTTGTTCAAATCATCCAACATTTGATGTCCGTGATCTGGACGCATCGGAATGATTCTTTTCGTTTCTTTTTGTTTTTTTAGAATGGATTTTACCACTTCATACATATCTACATCGCCTTCTAAATGGTTGGCTTCATAGAAATTTCCTTCTGCATCACGTTGGGTACTTCTTAGGTGAATAAAATTCATTTTATCCCCATGACGATCTACAATTCCTGGCAAATCATTCTCGGCAATAACACCGTAAGACCCAGTACACATACAAAATCCGTTTGAAGGCGAATCAATTGCATTTAATAATTGTATCAAATCCGCTTCTGTAGAAACCACTCTTGGCAATCCTAAAATTGGATAAGGAGGATCGTCAGGATGAATAGCCATTAAAACACCCGCACTTTCAGCTACAGGAATAATTTCACGCAAGAAATAATATAAATTCTCTTTCAATCTATTGGCATCAATTCCATCATATCCTTGAAGTACTTTTAAGAAATCTTCCACAGTATAAGACTCTTCAGCCCCTGGCAAACCTGCAATAATGTTTTGTTGCAATTTTACTTTATCGGCATCCGTTAACTTTTCAAAGGTCGCTTTCGCTTTCGCTTTTTGTGCTTCTGAATAGGTAGTTTCCGCTCCTGGTCTTTTTAAAATAAACAATTCAAAAGCCGCAAATTCATTGATATCAAAACGCAAGGCTTTAGAACCATCTGGCATTTCATAAGATAAATCGGTTCTTGACCAATCTAAAACAGGCATGAAATTATAACAAACAATGTTAATTCCACAAGTTGCTAAATTTTTGATACTTTGCTTGTAGTTTTCTATATATTTCAAATAATCACCCGATTGTTTTTTGATATCTTCATGAACTGGAATGCTTTCAATAACCGATAAAGTTAATCCTGCCGCTTCCACTTCATTTTTTCTTTTCATGATTTCGTCCACTTCCCACACTTGTCCATTTTTAATATGGTGTAATGCAGTTACAATTCCAGTTGCACCAGCTTGTCTAGCGTCAGATAATTTTACAGGATCATTTGGTCCGTACCATCTCCATGTTTGTTCCATAACTATAGGTATATACTATTAAATACTATTTTTTAAACTCCACTAAACGCACTAAAACCTCCATCAATAGGAATAACCACACCCGTCACAAAAGAGGATGCGTCATCGCATAAATATAACGTGGTGCTTATTAAATCTTCCGGTTCTCCAAATCTTCCCATAGGAGTTTGATCAATAATGGTGTTTCCTCTTGCAGTCAAATCCCCGTTTCCAGTTGTCAATAAAGCACGGTTTTGATCGGTCAAGAAAAATCCTGGAGCCAAGGCATTCACACGAATTCCCACTTTTGAAAAGTGTACTGCCAACCATTGCGTAAAGTTAGATACCGCCGCTTTTGCGCCACTGTATGCTGGTATTTTTGTCAAAGGTGTAAAGGCATTCATTGAAGAAATATTCAAAATGCTACAGCCTTTTTTGCCTATCATGTCTTTTGAAAAAACTTGCGTTGGCAATAAAGTTCCGATAAAGTTTAAATTGAAAACAAATTTTATTCCTTCGGCATCCAAATCAAAAAAAGTTTTGAAACCTTCAGTTGTATTTTGTAAATCCTCTTCCAATAAAAATGGATTTGAAGTTGTTCCCAATGGGTGATTTCCTCCTGCGCCATTTACCAAAATATCGCAGCTTCCTAATTTTTCATTAACTTCTTTTTTGGCTGCTTCTAATGATTCTTTTTCCAACACATTTGCGGCAACACCAATTGCTTTTCCTCCGGCTGCATTAATTTCGTTAGCAACTGCATCTGCGGCTTCTTTTTTTAAATCCAAAAGGGCTATTTGGTAGCCTTGTTTAGCCAATGCTTTTGCCAATGTACCACACAAAACTCCTCCTGCTCCT
>Ga0114958_10001932_pt1 | contig 15932 bp, 14 predicted proteins | sample C_130208_EF_Meta_FD_89577 | JGI IMG/M metagenome (GOLD analysis project Ga0114958, IMG submission 89577) | Freshwater microbial communities from Lake Croche, Canada to study carbon cycling - C_130208_EF_MetaG | ecosystem: Environmental > Aquatic > Freshwater > Lake | place: Lake Croche, Canada...
ATGCGATATAGTCCTCGTTCAATTCAAGGAAAAAGCCAAACAATTCGGAGGCGCGTGCGTCGGGAAGCAGTTCGCAATTGACGCATTCGGACATTGTGTAGGAACGAGCGGAATCCATTGAATGGGCGTCGGGAACGCAGACCCATTGCGACCGAAAGTCCGACGCAATCGTGTGAATAGTAAATTGGTCGGCGGCGGCATTGACGCGAGCCCCCTGCTTGACGGTCTTCCGTAGAAGACTGTAGCCAAGGGGCTCAATGAGATGCGTCTTTGTGCGCTTCGCACGGTACCCATCCATTCCTTGCTTTTCAACGGGATTTTGTGTGCGTATCTTGAAATTATGAACGGCAGCAATACCAGGAATCGGGTCGTTCATCATAGACAACCGCATAGCGGCTTCCCAATTCGCCGTGACTCCCGCATTCATAGATATTCGCTCCGACGACCGCAAGTCCTAACGCAAGCAGCGGGTAGCGAAAGGCTTCGAGCCACTGGACGCCGCCCTCTTTAGAAAAGGTGAACCGTTTCCCTCGAGGAAACGATACAATCGTGTTCGACAGCAAGGGAATTGTGTAGGGAGTCAGGTGTTCCAAGAAGGTTGGACAAAGTCCGTCGTCGTCGTCCAATCGCAGAGTCGTATAGGTCGTCTCTTTTTCCGTCTGCCTGCGGATTGCCGCATTCATTTATGCAAAGGACCCTACAGGGAGAATGCGGATGCGGGGATTGGAGGCCGTCGCACGTCGCAGTCGGTCCATAGACTCGGGCGGCAACGCCGTGCTTGTAAAAAGAAGCCAAGTGTAATTCGCAAAAGTCTGTGCATTCACCGAGGGCAGCGTCATTGTTTCAAAGGCGTGGAATTTCCCGTCGAGACGCGACGAGTCAAAGAGTTGTGCGAGATAGGCCGATTCCGACAGAATGCGAGTCTGTACAAATCCCTTACAGTTGTAATCGGCTACACTGAAACGTGTTATGATGTAATGATGTGCCGCCATTTGTATGCTTTCAATTCACGTGCGTTTAGGCTTTCAGAACTGAAACGTCAAGACATTCTTTTCGCAGTCGCTGTAGCCGTCCCGCTGCTTTCCCAACGCCGGTTCTATAGATAGCCACTTGTCCTTGGGATGTAGCTCCTTCCACACTATGTCACCGTGATATAGCGGATTCGTCATGGTTTCTTTGTTCCTGCTCATGGCGGCCGTCGCCCTTTCAAAGTTTGCTTTCAGCGTGGGAGCATAGGTCGCCGAAATGACGTAGCCGGTGCGATGGGAAGTCGCCAACACTTTCACGCAATTGGTGCGGCCAGTGCGTTCAAACTGAAAGTCGATAGGGTTGTGGCCCAACAGAAGGACGTCGGGCGTCTCGGCTGCAAGGACATCTCCCATCTCGGTCCACACCGTCGCCGCGTCGCGAAACACGAAATCGTCTTCCAATACGGCCACGTAGCGCCATTCGTGGTTTTTAAGAATCTCGTCGAGGGCCTTGGTGTGGGACTGGGAGCAGCCGAGATTGCCGCACTCCACATTTCGTATGGCGTCGACGCGGTGAATGCGGTCCTCGGGAACCCCCGCCTTTTGTAGCTCTTCCAACAGTCCCTCCTTGCGGTCCCGTCGGTGCTCTAGATTAATGTACAGGACGGCGTCAATTCCAGCATCAGCAAAGACACGGGGACGTAAAGGAGTATGTGGGGAAGCATCGGGTTTAGTTTTATAAAGGGGGGTTCCTCGTTTCACATAGAGGCCGTTTGCACCCTTCGCATCCTTTCCTTTTCCGGTAGACGTGAATGTCTTTCGCAGCGGAAACGTGACGGCCGACTTGAGCCAGCCGAGCGTATTGAAGGCCACACAGAGCGGCTCGGCTTCTGCAGCCGCTTGTATCTCATCAACAGTCGCTGCCGCTGTCGCCGTGGAGGCTTTGACTTTGCGAATGTCGCCCCCAAAGGAATCGTCAAACGGATAAAAGACCCACGGACTCTCAGAGTCTACAGCCGCATTGACTACAGCCGCCGTAGATTTCCTCACATAGACTCCGTCGCCGTTCGTCAAGCACTTGCGGAGGGGAAAGGTGACGCTCGATTTGAGCCAGCCGTGCGTATTGAAGGCAACGCAGGACCGATTAGACGTCGCGACGGCCATCAGGTCGGGGACGGCCTTGCGTCCCTCGCTGCGAATGTCGCCAAAGAGACTGTCGTGGCTTTCGCAAAAGATCCATTCGTCGGCCGTGGGCTTCCACGCTTGCGGTTCAGTCGGTGCAGCAGCAGTGGCGGAGAGGGCCTCTCTTGTTGACGACAGGACGGCGAGCTTTGCGTCGGAAAGGACGAGGTCTGGTCTTACCTTGATGGTCGCCGACCAGGTGTCAAAGGCCGTAAGCAAGTCGCCCCGCCCCTTCAAAGACTCCGTAAAGAACTGGAGGTTGTGGACAACGTTGCCCATCCACCACTCGCCGGCCCCCTGATAATTCCGCTTCCACACGATTTCATACATCTTGGCCCCCAACGCATAGCGTTTCGTCTTTTCCGCCATTATAATCATATAGTACGGCAAGTAGAAGTCGTATTCATCGGTTTTCGCAAAGAGTCGCGACGACAAGTCGTCGGCAAGACCCCCGGCGGAAAGGAATCGCGTTTCAAACCACTCCTGAATCATTGAATAACAGGCGACCGCGGGTTCAAACAACTCCTTACAACCGTAGTACTTGACGAGGCGATAGACACACTCGACGCGAGTCCGGTCGTACTTGGTGGACTCCATCAGGAACTCTACGCCCTTCTCGGGCACACCGAGGAGTTCGTGCTGTCCCCACAACTCCAAACACGCCATGTACTTTTCCTGGTTCCATCCGCTCATCGTCAGCACCTTCTTGTAGAACTCAATGGTCTTGTCACGATTTGTAGTATTTCGGTAGGAATTCGCACAGTAAAAGGCGTACCGGGCGGCGATGGGGTTCTTCTCGGCCTCCGCCTTCACGCAGGCCGCCTCCAACACGGCGGCGTCCTTGGCGTACTTGTCGGGGTCCAACGCCCTGGCCCCGAGACTGTTGGCCGCAAAGTAATAATCGCCCTCAATCATTCTGTAGGGTTGCCGCGGGTCCAGGCATTCGGCGTACTCGTGAAGGACGCCCGTGTACTTCCAACGCTTCCTATTGTTGAAGAGCTGCGTTCGGCGAAAGCACATCGCACCGGACTGAAAACGAAAGCCGTATTCGTCGGCGTCCATTGGTGTAGGGAAGACGAGGGTGCCGTGGACTCGGTCGTCGGCGTCCCATACCAGGACATAGTCGGTTTTCTGATAGGCCTTCTGGAAAACGAGAGTCCGGTTGGTTCCAAAATCGACCCACGCGTCCTCGGTGAGTTCACCCGAAAGGCCAAGCCCTGCAAAAAAGTCTCGAATCAGCCCCTGGGTTCCGTCGGTGGAGCCCGTGTCGGAAATCTGCCACGTGGCGAACCGAATGGCCGCACAGACGTTCCTCAACGTCTCGACGATGATGTGGGACTCGTTCTTGACAATCATCGCAAGGCATATCGATGCCATTTGAGGAGTAAGAGGTGTTCTTTCTTTGAATGGAAACCGCGGCAAACCGTGTGTCTTTACTTCAGGGTTCTGTGTATAATGCACATCACATCGCTAAAGGCAGGCGAAGCCGTTTCTGAGACGTACGGAGCCCCTGGAAAACTCGTCGTCGATGTGGGCGGAAAGGACGTGAACGGGTCTCTACGCTCCTTCTTTGAGTCCAAGGGAATGAAGTTTGTGTGTGTCGATATGGAGGCCCATTCCTCCGTAGATATTGTCGTGAAGCCTGGTGCGCCCCTTCCCTTCGAAACCGGATCCGTCGACATTATTGTGTCGACGTCTTGTTTTGAGCACGACCCGTGCTTTTGGATGACGTTCAGAGAAATGGCACGCATTGTGAAACCCGACGGAATTGTGTACGTCAACGCGCCGACCGCAGGTTTTTATCACGGATATCCTGGCGACAATTGGCGTTTTTATTCCGACGCGGGTCAGGCCCTGGCGTATTGGTCAGGCGTCCAAGTTGCGACCGAAACGGTGTACCCGATGAAGGTCGTCGAGACCTTCAATATCTTGGGAACTTGCTGGAACGATTTCGTCTGTGTCTGGAAACGCACGGAGGTCAAGGAAACGCACATCACCGTTCAACCCGATGTGATGGCGTTCATGGGCCCTCTGGAAACGGCCGTCAGAGCCAAGGGATTTGGGACGAGAAAGCGATGCTAGTTTACGCGGAACAACGCGTAAAAAACAAAAGCAAGAAGGCGGAGAGACAGAATGTTGGAAGCCCAGTACACCCTTAAAAGCACGACGCCCTCCGACATCAACGAACACCTCCCTACCCTACGGGCCCTGGCCTCCGAGTGCGTCCACATTACAGAAGCGGGCGTCCGGTCAGTCGTGAGTTCTTACGCCTTTGCGACGGCCCTGAAGGGCAAGCCCGACCACATGCTTGTCCAAGTCGACCTTCAAAAGAGCGGCAACGTCACGACGTTTCAGACCGAGTGTGCGGCCGAGGGAGTCAGCACGGTCTTCTATGAAGAGAGCGATTTGACGTGCCTGGTCGCCGAGACCGACCTGCTCTTCATCGATACGTGGCACATCTACGGTCATTTGAAGCGGGAACTGGCCCGTTGGCACTCGTATGCGAAGACTTACATTGTGCTTCACGACACAACGGTGGACGAGTGGGCGGGAGAGACGATTCGCAACGGCTGGGACGCGGCGGCCCAGAGCAAGGCCTCGGGGATTCCGGTCGACGAAATCAACAAGGGGCTGTGGCCGGCCGTCGAGGAGTTTCTGCGGGACCACCCCGAGTGGCATCTTGCGAAGCGCTATACGAACAACAACGGACTCACTGTTTTGAAACGAGGAATCGGCGTCCCCAAGTACGCATCTGCAAATCGACCTCCTGTCTACACAATGAAGTATGGATGTGCGCAGGCGTTCGTGGATTTTTTGCTGTCGGAGGAATCGCCGGCCCGCGAAATGCCTGTTCAAATCGGCTACGCAGAACTGACGTTTCCATTTATTTTGTACAATTGCGAACAGATAACACGGGGAGACGAGTTGGCCAAGGTGGTCAAGACGGCGTCGAATCCGGTGATAACAGAGGTATGGGACTACAGTGCGGAAAATTGTAAGATATTGGCTGCGAACGGTGTGAAGGCCCGACACGTTCCTCTCGTCTCTCCGGCCTTCTATATAGAGCAAATCAAGGCCCTGCGCCTAACCAATCCCCCTCTCTACGACGTTGGATTCTGCGGACATATGTACCATTCGGTCAACGGGCGTCGGCAAGATGTGCTCCAAGGACTACGGGACGCAGGACTGTCCGTTCTCAGCGTGACTGATTTTGGAGAGGAACGAGACAAGAAACTTGCCCAAGCACGCGTGATCTTGAACGTTCATTATGCAGACGACTATCAGATATTTGAACAGGCCCGGTGTGACGTGTGGCTGCGGGCCGGCGTCCCCGTCGTGTCGGAAACGAGTCTGGACGACGACCCCCGCTGCATCAATGCGCCCTACAGCGCCCTTGTTGAGACCACGGTACAAACGGTGAACGCGTTGAGACCAAGGCCTGCGGCGAATGACTCGCTGCTCCTGCTCCTCCAAGGCTCGGCCAACGCCTCCCTTTCGACGCAAACCGTCGACAAGTCACGCATTCACCTTGTGTTCGCAACAAAAGAACCCATCACGTTCGACGGAACCGGATACGCCTCGGTCACACCCTACAGTGGCGAGTTTCCCCACGAGTACGCGATTGACCTCGCCTTACAAAAGGGCTCTCACTTCTGCGTGATGGAAGGGAGACACACGCTGGAGCCTCACGTTCTCCAGATGCTCCTCGATTCCAAGGACAAGGGCGTGATCGCACCGATGCTCGTCAGCGCAACGCGGTACTCCAACTATCACGCCAAAGTGGACTCCAACGGCTACTGCGTGGACGACCCGCTGTACGATGACCTCCTCTACAAACGCGTCAAGGGCCAAATCGCCGTTCCCGTCGTCAACGGTATCTACTTTGTGAATCACGCCCTGCTTCCTAGAATCAAGTACAGCGACGGGACACGTAGGGATTCCTACGTGATTATGAGCGACGCCTTGAGAAAACAGGGTATTCCGCAGTATCTGGACAATCGGCAGTTCCACGGAACCATACAATAAGCCTAAAGACATAGGCCACGAAGAAGCGCATAGATGCGTTTGCTCGTGACGGGAGGTGCAGGATTCATTGGGTCGGCGTTTTGCCGTCGGCTTCGCAAGGACTATTCCCAATTCGTCCTCGTCAATCTCGACTGCCTGTATCCTTGCTCCACGTCCACGCTGTCAGAATCTACCGGTTCCTACACATTTGTCAAGGGAAATCTAAGAGACGCCGCCCTTCTCTCATCCCTCCTCAAAGACCACGCCATTGATACCGTCGTTCATTTCGCCGCCCAGTCCCACGTCGACACCTCCTTCACGGACCCCCTCTCCTACACACAGGACAATGTCGTCGGCACGCACACGCTGTTGGAAGCCTGCCGCACCTACGGGGCCATTAAACGCTTCGTCCACATCAGCACCGACGAAGTCTACGGGGAGAACACGGGGGCCGTCTTTACCGAGACCTCCCTGCTGAAACCGACGAATCCCTACGCGGCGACAAAGGCCTCCGCGGAAATGCTCGTCCATTCCTACATTCATTCCTACGGTCTCCCCGCAGTCGTCATTCGCTCCAACAATGTCTATGGAGCCGGCCAGTACCCTGAAAAGGTCATTCCCAAGTTCATCTTTCAACTCCTCGACGGCAAGTTGCTCACGATTCAGGGGTCGGGTCATCAGTTGCGGTCCTTCCTGTATGTGGAGGACGCGGTGGACGCCGTGCTCTGCGTCCTCTTTCAGGGCGCACAAGGTGAGGTCTATAACATCTCCTCTACCGACGAGTTGTCGATTCGCGACTTGGCACGGACCCTCCTCGCCTCTATAAGGCCCACGGCCTCCCTTGAAGAGAGCCTCACGTTCATAGAGGACCGACACTTCAACGACAAGCGGTATTGGATTGAAAGCAAGCCGCTGGCCGCCCTCGGCTGGCGACAGAAGGTCCCGTTCGCCGAGGGACTTGCGGCAACGATTGCGTGGTACAAGGCCGTCGACCGGTCGACGTATTGGTGCGATAAGGAGACATCACCGGCAAAGGCGGAAAAGACAACGACAGAACCAGAGAACCGCATAGCCCTCGTGTGGGGAAGCCGCGGATGGATTGGGTCGCAGTTTGTGCCCTTGCTTTCCTCAAGCGGGTTCGCCGTCGTCAATGCGACGAGTCGCGCGGACGACCGGGCGGCCGTGGCCGCGGAAGTGGCCGCCGTGAAGCCCACGCACCTCGTGAGCCTCATAGGCCGCACGCACGGCGAGGGATTCTCGACCATCGATTATCTGGAGCAATCGGGCAAACTGTTGGAAAACCTGACGGATAATTTGTACGGTCCTATCACGTTGGCCGCCGTCGCCAAGGCCTCGGGCCTTCATCTGTTGTATATGGGAACGGGCTGCATCTTTACGGATGATGCGGCTAGTGCCTTAGGTCACGCCTTTACGGAGTCCGACAAGCCCAACTTCTTTGGCTCAGCCTATAGCACTGTCAAGGGCATCACGGATCGCCTAATGAACGAAGAGTACAAGGACACGTGTTTGAATGTTCGGATTCGTATGCCCATTTCGGCTTGTCCAGGACCCCGCAACTTTATTTCCAAGATTATCAGTTACAAGAGCATCTGTAGCATCCCGAACTCGATGACGGTGATGGAGGACGTGCTTCCGTGCCTCGTCGAGTGTATGGAACGCAAGGTCGTGGGACCGTTGAACGCGACGAACCCTGGCGCCATTGAGCACAATACGATTCTCGGATGGTACAAGGAACTCCAGGATTCTAGCCACACGTGGACCAATGTGGACACGAAGGAACTGTTGGTCTCCTGCGTCAAGAGTGCGCGAAGCAACAACACGTTGGACACTAAAAGGATTCAGAGCCTCTTTCCTTCGCTGCCCACGATAGGAGAAAGCGTGCGACGACTGTTGGAAACGCATTCGTTTCGGCTCTAAGTTGCGGTACGACCTCGTCTTTCAAATCCCACCTAATTGTATCTCGGATGTGCGACGTGGGCCCTCTCGCGTCTATCCTTGTCATCAGTTGTTCGCCGGCCCGCGCGGAGATTCTTCGGCGTCAATTCGAAGAATTGAAGGTTCCCTATCCCGTCACAATTCTACAGGCGTGGACTCCCGAGACGTCCGGTGATTGGTTGCCTTCCAACATTCAGTCCTGGTTTCAGAAGTTGCTCTGCTGTACGAGAAGTCACATCAAAGCGTTGGAACTCGCGAATGCAGAGGAGGCCGCGCCCTTCACTATTATAATGGAAGACGACGTGGCTCTTCATCGCACGGACTTTCTGCCTGTTCTCGAGTCTCTGTTGTCGCAATGGGACACACTCGTCGCGCCGCGCAGTCTGATGTGCTGCGCAGGATGGATCGGAACCCACCCGTGGGCAACGTATGCCGCGAGGCCGTCTGCCCCCATCACCCCCACGCACACGGTGTTTGCGTCCGAAGGCGTAGGGCTCCAGGCCTACATTGTGAAGCGGGGAACTCTGTCGGAGCAGCTGCGTCTCTTGGTGAAACCTAGCTGGAATGAAATGACGACGGCCGTCACCGAACGGTACACAATTCCGTTTGGCCAAGTGCGGGAACCCGATCTAATGCTGACCAAGGTCTTCCCGCAAACTTACGTTTTTCCACCTATTGCGATTGAACAGTATAATACTGCGACCACGATAGTTCGGACGCAGGAACCGAATGAACACTATTACCATCGTTTTTTCCACGGATTTGAATCGAAACGGTTGGGGTTCTGGTCTTACGAAGAGAGACCGGACACGGTCGTCTTCGCTATTCTCGCCAAGAACAAGGCGGCTGTTCTTCCCTTGTATCTCAAGTGCCTGTTGGCCCAGACGCTTCCGAAAACGCAGATTCACCTCTACATTCGTACGAACGACAACACGGACGATACGGCGGACCTGCTGATGGCCTTTGTGGAGGCGCACGGGTCCAAGTATGCGAGCGTTTACTATAACGATGCATCCGTATCCGAAACGCTCAAGACGTACAAACCTCACGAATGGAATTCGATGCGATTCCAGATTCTCGGCAAGCTGCGACAAGATTCGGTAGAGTACGCCAAGGCCAAGGGGTCGCACTACTTTATCGCCGATTGCGACAATTTCGTCGTGCCGACAACGCTCGAACGGATGATGGAGCAGAAGATGTTGGGAATCGTCGCACCCATGCTGGTCACCAAGACGGCGTATTCGAATTTCCACTACGATGTCGACGGAAACGGATACTTGAAGGACCACCCGAATTATCTCAAGGTGCTCAATCGGCAACTGTTGGGTTGCCTCGAGGTGGCGGTAATCCACTGTACGTATTTTATCGCAAATCATTTATTGTATTATGTGTCGTACGACGACAAGTCGGCCCGATACGAGTACGTCATTTTCAGTGATGTGCTGCGGAAACGCAAGATTCCTCAGTACCTGGACAATCGACAGTATTATGGATTCCTTACGTTTGCTGACGCGGAGGCCGAGTTTGCAAAGGAACTTGCTGACCACTATAAACGCCATTTGGACACGCACTTTGGGCTGAAAAATTGAACTCCCTCCGGAACCCTCTTTTCTCACCACACGATGCCAGCCTTTAATCAGTTTCTCTCCAAGTGTGAGCGTTTTCTACAGTCCTTTGTCGACGAGGAGGATCCATCGCCGGCCTACGAACGCTTTAGCAGCATCATCGTCCAGCGCCTCCTCTACAAGCCTAGTGTTCCCTACAATCATTCGTCTCATCCGTTTCAACGCTACGGGGCCGAAGAACTGAGCACGGACGATGCCGTCGCAAATCTCGCCGCCGATATGGAAGCCGCTGTGTTACAGGAGGGCGTTGGCTACCTACGTCTCAGCTTCTTTGCGAAACAGGGCTTTTGTCGCCCGGACCTCGAATGGCTTCTCACTTGGTTCCTCAAGTACGCTGACGCCAACACGGGAGTCGGAGAGTATGATGCGGCCGAATGGGAGGAGGGAGAGGAGGACGAGGAGGACGAGGAGGACGAGGAGGACGAGGAGGAACATGAGGACCAACTACAAGCAGCTTTTGAAAGTCTCCACGCCTCTCAACCACCGCCGTCGTGGCATCCGCAACTGATTCACGAGCCCATTGCTCTTTATCACCCGTAACTCGTTTCTTGTGGTGTATGCCTTTTTGGTTTTTCGTCGGAGAGCGTCTCGAAAAAATTGAAGCGCGAATTGGCCTTCAAGTCGTCAACGGGTCCTCGTTCTTTCTGTTCCGTCGTTCTTTCCGCTCTCTTTTCCGCTCTTCTTTCCGTTCTTCTTTCCGTTCTTCTCGTTCTTCCCATTCGTTTCTTTCCTCCGTTTAAAGCCTCCCTTCCTTTCATACACAATGCCTCCTCGCCAATCTCGTGCTGCTGCCGCTGCCTCGTCCTCTTCTTCCTCTTCCGCCCCTGCTCCTGCAGCAGTTCCGGTCGTTCCTGCTGGGGAAATCGGAAGCGGCACTCCTCCTTTTGGCGGCGACGAAGCAGTCGCAAGCGTTGCGACGACTCGTGCGACTTCCGCTGCTGAAGAGGTGCCTGTTGCCGCTGTTGCCGCTGTTGCCGCTGTTGCCGCTGTTGCTGCTGTTGCTCCTGTTGCTCCTGTTGCTCCTGTTGCTGCTGTAGGGGGTGCAGGAGGCCCCCATCCGGAAGGCCCGGCTGTGTCTGCCCCCGTTCGCGAATACACCTCCTTTGACGATATGGACCTTTCCTCGGACCTCCTGCGCGGCGTCTATGCGGCCGGCTTTGAGCGTCCGAGCGAGATTCAGACCAAGGCCATTTGCGTGATTCGCGACGGGCGCGACCTCCTGGCCCAGGCCCAATCGGGCACGGGCAAGACGGGTGCCTTTACTATTGGGTCTCTGACCCGCGTGGACCCCACTCGAAACGAGGTCCAGGTGGTTGTGATTTCGCCCACGAGGGAGCTCGCGGACCAGACGGGTACGGTCGCAAAGCTCCTGGGGCAGTATATGGGCCTGCGTGTTCACTTGGCTACGGGCGGTACTCCCGTGGACGTGGACCTGGCCAAGCTGACGCGCGGCTCCACCGAAGTGCCTCATTTCCTCGTCGTGACCCCTGGGCGTTTCTTTGACCTCTTGACCCGCAAGGCCGTCCAGCCGCGTACCATACGCGTCCTCATTATGGACGAGGCCGACCAGCTCCTGGACGCCAAGTTTAAGGAGCAGATTCAGGCCATCATGTCGGAGCCCTTTGTCTGGCCCTCGTCGACGCAGATTGTACTCGTTAGTGCGACAATGATTCCGGCCATTGCGGCCATCGCCAAGTCGCTGCTGGTGCGGGACCCCGTCACGATTCTGCGCGAGGCCGACGAAGTGTCCCTGGACGGCATTCGCCAGTTCTTTGTGCCTTGTAACAACGACACGGAGAAGGTGGCGACGCTCGTCGACCTCAGCGACTGCCTGAAGATTACGCAGGCGACCATCTTTGACAATACCCAGGCCAACGCAGAGAAGCTGGCCGAGCAGATGCGACGCCGCGGCTTGACTTGGACTGTATCCACGGCGGAATGGATGTGAGCGAGCGAAAGCGCCGGATGGATGCCTTTCGTACGGGCAAGACGCGCGTCCTCATTACAACGGACCTGCTCGCACGCGGTATTGACGTTCAGCAAATCAGTCTTGTCATCAACTTTGAACTTCCAGTGTGCCGCGAAAACTACATTCACCGCATTGGTCGTTCGGGGCGATTTGGCCGCAAGGGGGCGTCTATCAACCTCGTGGAGCCCCGCGAAATCCGAATCCAGGCCGAAATCGAAGAGTTTTACGGCAAGACGGTCGAGCCGCTCCCCGAGGATTTGGATATCTATTAGAGGGGGCTCCGCCCCCTTTGAACCCCAGGGGGCTCCGCCCCCTTTGAACCCCATCATATGAGCCAAGGGACAATGTCCCTTGGCTCATAATCCAATGATACCCTCAACTTCCTACATATAAATCTACTATTTTTTGGTTAATGGCGATTGTTCTTGCGACCGTTCTTGCGACTGTTGTTCTTGCGACTGGTGTTCTTGCGACTGTTGTTCTTGCGACTGGCCTTCCTGTTCTTGCGACTGTTGTTACTGGCCTTCCTGTTCCGGCGACCACCGCTCTGCGTCGTCCCCATGCTAAGCGGCACCGGGTTGCCCGCATAGAGCGGCACGGAGGGATCCACGCCCCCGGGCCAGCTCGTGTAGGTGCCGTTTCCAATAGCAGGCGGGTCGTGGATAGAGGCGCCGTACGTCATGTGAGTATTCGCCGGAGTCACCGGAAACGCAAGTTGATTCATCTTCTACTACTGTCGCCGATTTTTCCGCGTCTTGCGTCTCCGGGTCTTTCGTGCCTCTCGTGTCTTCTTTCGCGTCGCCCCGCCGCCACTCAAAAATAGCCGGATGGCCGCGAGAAACGAGGAACTTCCCGCCCTGTTCTCACGAGCCCCCCTGTGCCCCGCGTCGGTCCGGCCTGGAGGACCCCCCGCGTCGGTCCGGCCTGGAGGACCGGGATGCTCCTCAATGTGCTCAAACCGCCCTTTCAAGGAATCCGGAACGACCGGCCGGATACACCGGATCCCATCCTCCAACGAGGACGTCGCGTGATACGCCGGAACCACCGTGTAGTGCGTGATTTCCTTCGTCAAGGCGTGCTCCTTGTCGTCGAAAAAGAGGAGGTCGGACTTGCTGGACGGTGTAGGAAGTCTGTGATAAGCCAAGCATCGCGTAATAGCCTCCCAATCCTTGATGCCCCTGCGTTCATTGCCTTTTTTGGAGTCCGGTTCTCGTTCGGGAGACCGGACCGAGATAATCATCCCAAAGAGGCGGGGTCTAGTCGGAAGCCTCCGTTCCCGCTGTACCATTGTTTCCAACAGCATTCCTGTAAATTCGACGAGCGATTGATTGTCATTGTTGGAAAACAGAAAGGCACACCGAATCTGCCCTTGTTGTATTGCGTCGTAGACGGCACAGAATACATCGGTGATGCCCGAACGGAGAAAGTCCGTTTTCCGTTCCCGTTCCGATAAGGCCAATGCCGCCGCCGCCTTTTTCAGAAACGCCTCTGACTTGTCGGATGCAAACTCATTGGTAAAGGGGTGCAAGGGATGAACACCTCCTACGCAGTCGTCCATATCAAATCCAATGTACCGGACCAACTGGTGGCTCATACCCTACTAATATTCACGGTATTTAGTGGCGCCGAATTAAAGGCCTCCATAGTAAATGGAATCGGCGTTGATCCCCCTTGCTGTATTGGTTCTCGCGGTGGCGGCCACCGTATATGTTCGCGGCTTTCATCCCAACGAACTCGTGGAAGCCGACACGATGCTCAACTTTGGAAAGCCGACGCTGACGTGGTTCTGCGATTCCGAAACGAACGCACGCAGCTACTTTGACTTTAGTGCCCGCAACTCGGAGAATGTGAACCGGGGCTACCTGGAAGTCTCGTTGGAGGCACTCCGGGCCACGCAGGGGGCCGCCTTTACAATCCAGCCGTTGATGGGACGCGACGCGATTATTGCGGCGATTCCGGGGGCCGACGCACAGGCCAAGCAGTTGCCGCCGGCCCTCTTTCGCATGTGGGCCGTGGCGAATCTCTGTGCGTCGAGGGGCGGCCTCGTGATGGACGGGGCCTCGACGCTCTGCGTGGGACCGGCCTTTGCTCTAAGAGGCGTCGAGGCCGCCACGTTTGGCGTCAACCCGGACGAACCCGTGGCCAATCCTACAGCGGCCCTTGCCCCCGCCCCGGCTCCCTATGTCGGCTACGCGAGAGCACCGGGACACCCGGGATGGGTCCACACGGCTGCCGTCCTCAACGCGGTCGTGGCCTCCGGACCGACGTCGTGGTCGGCGGCGGTGGCCCGTCGCATTTCCTCGGAACTCTACCCGGCCCAACTTGAGAGGGGACTGTCGTGTATCCGGGAGGCCGACGGCGGGCGGCTGCCGAACGGCCAGGCGAGGCAATCGGAAGATTTGTTGGGACGCATCAGCACGCCTCCGGACCCGAACACGGCACTCACGCCCGGGACCGTCTATGTTCCGTTCGACGGCGATGCCCTCGTGCGACGCTACGAATTCGCGTGGTTTCCTCGGCTCTCTTCGCAGCAAATCAAGGACAGTGATTTAGTGTGGGCGGCCTATGCGGGTCTGTAATTACGTTTTCAGGGCACTGAGTAGAGATGTCGGGACACGGGCCAAAACTCAATTCGCCTCCGCGAATCAAGCGAAACCCGTATCCACCCATGGGATACCATCCGATTCACGCACCAAGAATTTCAAGATCTATAAATAAAACATTACATAATAAGGGGACTGTTCGAAATACCCCGTTTGCAATCGTTGGAACGAGAAATAGAGCCAGACAGGCTGCACTTAATGCTAGAAGGATACTTTCAAGAGTGAATGTAGAACCTGACGCAGGTGCTCAATATAATCCTATTCGTGCCGCGGCTGATCCAGCTGCTGCTCCGGCTGCTGCTGTAGGAGGAGCAGGAGGAGGAGCAGTTGTAGGAGGAGAAGGAGGAGCAGGAGGAGGAGCAGTTGTAGGAGGAGAAGGAGGAGCAGGAGGAGCAGGAGGAGAAGGAGGACCAGGCCGTCGAAACAGTCGCCGTCGCTCCTGCTCCACTCGCCGAAACAGACGCTTTTCACGCCGTCATTAGACCTGGTCTAAACCCCTAGTTCCTATATCGTTCAAATGGCGTTCAGACGTCCTTTTAATGGTCGCATACTGCGAAGTCAAGGCATTCTGATGATGACCCCCTACACACGCCTGGTAGGAAAGCACCCCTACGGCACGCCGCCCTTCTACGCAGTCGTTCAGACGGGCGGGAGTTTCTACAGCCACACGCAACGAACCCGCGTCGCCGCGATTCTCAAGCCCTCGCTACTCGAGCACCTTCAGAAACGCGTGAGGACCGTAGAAAACGTAGTCAGTTCGACGGAGGCCGAATGGTGTTCCGTCGTCTTTGGGCTTCATCTCGCACTAGAAGAGGGAGAGCACTGTATTGCGTTGGAAAATGACAATCTCGGTGTAATTCACGGACTCGTCACACCGGGCACTGCTTTTCGGCACGAATACGCAAACCACTACAAGGACCAAATCATGCGACTGGCGCGCAAGGCGGAATATGTAGGAGTGCGTTGGATACCGAGGGAATTGAATAGGGCCGTTGCCTTGTTTAAGGAGTACCCCCTTGCGTAGAATAACCTATTGTTTTTGACACCCCTACGATAGAATGTCGACGGGCGGCGAATTGAGTTTCGACGGCCAGGAGGTCTTTACAAACCCCGGCGTCGGCACGCCCTTTATCGAGCTGACGCCGACACAGGGGCAAACGGGCTACCGCCTCTACACTTACAACAATCAACTGTGGATTCGCGACACGAACAATTACAGTACGATTTACACGCTGACGGGACCGACGGGAGCCCAGGGGCCGCGCGGCTACCAGGGACAGATTGGGCCCGCCGGCATCGCGAGCAACACGGGAGCCACGGGGCCCACGGGTGTAGGTGCGACGGGTCCTGCTGGCAATTCGACGTTGACGGGTGCGACGGGCCCAACGGGTGTAGGTGCGACGGGTGCTACGGGCCTCCGAGGACAGACGGGTGCCGCAGGAGCAGCAGGAGCAACAGGAGCAGCAGGAGCAGCAGGAGCAACGGGGCCAACGGGTGTAGGTGCGACGGGAGCACAAGGAGCCGCAGGCACAGGCGGCACTGGCCAAACGGGTGCTACGGGTCCCACCGGTCTTCAGGGTCCGACGGGAGCACAAGGAGCCGCAGGCACAGGCGGCACTGGCCA
>Ga0114958_10001933_pt1 | contig 15931 bp, 13 predicted proteins | sample C_130208_EF_Meta_FD_89577 | JGI IMG/M metagenome (GOLD analysis project Ga0114958, IMG submission 89577) | Freshwater microbial communities from Lake Croche, Canada to study carbon cycling - C_130208_EF_MetaG | ecosystem: Environmental > Aquatic > Freshwater > Lake | place: Lake Croche, Canada...
ATAACTTTAGCTAATGGTGCTAAACAATTAGTAGTACAAGATGCATTTGAAACAACGGTATCAGTAGCTTTTGCTTCAGTATGGTTTACTCCGATTACAAACATTGGAGCATCAGCAGAGGGGGCTGATATAATTACTTTTTTGGCACCACCTTCAAGGTGAGCATTTGCAGTGTCAATGGTTGTAAAGAAACCCGTACATTCTGCAACTACATCTACATCTTTTTCATCCCATTTAACTAATTTTGGATCTCTTTCAGCGGTAACTCTGATGAATTTATCGTTTACATATAGTTTACCATCCTTTACTTCTACTTTTCCTGCAAAACGACCGTGAACTGAATCGTATTTTAACAAATAAGCCAAATGATCTACGTCTAATAAATCATTGATGGCAACCACTTCAACATTATCTCTATTAAAAGTTTCTCTAAAAACAATTCTTCCAATTCTTCCAAATCCGTTAATCCCTAATTTTACTTTTGACATTTTTTATAATTTATGTTATTTTATATTTTATTTTTAAGTTGACATTATATCAGAAATACGAATTAATTCTCTATCAATTGCTGAATGACCCTTGATAGCTTGTTGTAAGGGAGTCAGCTCTATTTTGTCTGCTAATAATCCCACCATGAAATTGGATTTTCCTTCCAGTAAAGATTCTACAGCTTTTACGCCTAATCTTGAAGCTAAAACTCTGTCAAAACAAGAAGGTGAACCACCACGTTGCATGTGTCCAAGAACTGAAACACGAATATCATATTCAGGTAAATGTTCTTCAATGTAGTCCTTAAGTTGAAAAACATTTTTCCCCAACTTTTCACCTTCAGCCACAACTACTATACTTGATGATTTTCCTGAAGCTTTACTTTTTTGTAATGACTCTAATAATCTTTTTAATCCTAAATTTTCTTCTGGTATTAAAATTTCTTCAGCTCCAGCTCCAATCCCAGCATTCAAAGCAATATGACCCGCATCTCTTCCCATTACTTCAACAAAGAAAAGACGGTTATGTGAACTGGCAGTATCTCTAATTTTATCAATGCATTCAACAACTGTATTAAGTGCAGTATCATAGCCTAAAGTATAACTAGTCCCAAAAATATCGTTATCAATAGTTCCTGGAATTCCCATAACAGGAAAATTATATTCTTCGTTAAAAACTTCAGCTCCAGTGAATGAACCATCACCACCTATAACTACTAAAGCCTCAACTCCAGCATTTATAAGGTTTTGATGTGCTTTTTGACGCCCCTCTTTAGTCATAAATTCTTTTGAACGAGCCGATTTTAAAATAGTTCCTCCTTTATTTACAATATTATTTACACTCCTTGCTCCCAATTCTTTAAAATCACCTTCAATCATGCCTTGATAACCCCTGTAAATTCCTATACATTCAACATTGTGAAAGGCGCAAGTTCTCACTACAGCTCTAATGGCTGCATTCATCCCTGGCGAATCACCACCGGAAGTCAAAACACCTATTTTTTTTATGGTTTTAGACATATTTTCAGTATTAAAATGTAAAATTAGCAAACATGACGTATAAATACATTTAATTATTGCTGTATCAATAAAAATGAATTAAATTCAATCGTTTTCGTTAATAAGTTTTTACTGTGAATTAAATTAAAAAGTCATGTATTCTAATCCTCAGATGGAATTCCTTCTTTGTTAGGAGTTATTTCAGTTTTTTTCTTTTTCTTATTGTCATCATTTTTCTCATTTTGAATAGTATCCGGGAGCAATGAATCAGGTATTTCGTTATTTTTTTTGTTAGAAATCTTATCTAATTTTGCATTTTTAAAAATCTTGTTGACCAACTCTTTTAAAGTATCGAAATCAACCTCATAAGACATCCCTATTCCTTGTGTATATCCAATTCCTTGTCCTATATAGGTAATGTCATTTTCTTTATTAAAAACTCTTAGATTTAATGTGCCATCTTCATTAACACGATATTGTACTTCAACGTCACCTACAATTGCTGTTTCTGTTATTCCTCCTACTGGCACACCAACTTTCCCATTAACCGTAATTCTGTCATTAATTCTTGAAGTAAGTGAAACTCCTAATCTGCCATCAGTTTGTTGTCCTGGTGTTCTATCGGCTACTACATATTCTGGAGCAATGGATATTTTATCATTATCTCCAGAAAAAATATCATTAAAAAGACTACTTGCTTTTTCAAATAAGTTATTAGACAATTGATTTTGATTTACACCATCTTGACTCAAAAACCCACCAGTTGAGAGTAAATATAATGCTTGTGTTTGACGCTTATCTTTATCATCCAATTTATACTGAATTTCAGATTTTAAAGAACTCGAAACCGATGGGAAATTAATGTTAAAATCAGGATCTGGACTTTTTAAATTTCCTTTTACACCAATCACAACTTCAATATCAACTTTTTTATTAAAAGAGGGATTATCAATCAATACAGCTGGATTAGCAGTAGTTTTATATATTGCTTCCAAGTTTAGCGTTGCTGCCATTGGATCTCCATCCCAAATAATGGAACCATATTTTTTTACTTCAAACTTTTTGTCAATTATTCCACCATATTTGAAATTATAGGAACCTTCATAAACTTGGAAGTCTCCAAACATTTGAAATTTACCTAGAGTATTAATACTCATATTAAGCGTTCCTCTTCCGTTTCCTTTCATGCCGTGACCAGATTCTCTGTTAAGAATTACTTCAATATTTGCGTCTTGGGTAATATCAAACTCAAAATCCATTTGAAGTCCATTATAATTTTTGATTTGGGCAATAGCATTATTTCTGTTTTTATTTTTTTCTAATGGTGTTAAGAAATGGATATAATTATTTTCTTGAACAGATTCTGCATCGTTAATCGGGATTTTGAGATCAGTTCCTTTAGCAGATTTTGCATTGACTTTTATTATCAATCCATTTGTTGGCCCTACTATTGAAGCTGAACCATCCATAAATGCTTTACCAAAATAGGCCGAGTCTTCATAATCTTTTGTGTTTAACGCTAAAAGTCGAGCCGAATTAATAGCTAAATCAAGTTGCCAATCTTCAAATTGCTTATGCTTTATAAAACCATTTATATTTCCTTTTGTGTTAAACTTAGTATCAGTTATGCTGGTTTCTCTAATAATGAATTTATTTTCTGTTACATCAACTATAGAATTGTTGGCAAACTTATAATCTGTATTTAGATAAGGAATAGTTAATCCAGCTTCATCTATGAATAGTCTACCATTATATTCCAATTGATTGATATTTCCATCTATTCTTGCATTACCTGAGGCAAAGCCACGAATATTTTTAATAACATCTCCACCTATTTTTGCTAAAATCCCTAAGTTAAATTTATCAAAATTCAAATCAATATCCGCAAAAGTCTGGTTTTCTAATATTTGAATATTTCCTTTAGCGTTGAAAGCATCTACGTTTTCATTATCTAAATTTGAATTAATGTAAAATTTGCTAAGAGTTTCATCACCAGAAATCTCTAAATTTAGTTTACCTAAAGCAACTTCATTTACAGATAGGCTATCAATTTTTAAAGATGCTGTTGGCTGAAAAACTGTATTTTTTTGTTTAAAATTTATCTTACCGTTTAAATTTCCATTGAACACAAATTTCTCAACATCTGGTGTTATTTTGTTTAAATTGACATTATCAAATGTTAGTTGCAAATCCTTGTATTGCTTACCATTTATCAATCCTACAAAACTTATATTTTGATTCTCATGTGTGAAAATTAAATTTTCAAAAGAAAAATTAGTTAATTTTTTATCAAAGATAATTTTACTATTTTCAGGATTTTCTTTTTCATTTAATTTCCATAAATAATCCTTGAATTGAAGTTCTGATTTAGTGAAGCCAATAACATTTTTATTTTCTTTACTGATGGTGTGATAAAAATTTAAGTTGTAAAAATCAAGTCCTTTTTTCCCTCCTTTAAACTCCGTTCTAAAATGTAAAGTATCATTAGCAAATGTATTAATCATACTAAAATCTCTAACTTTATAATGCTTGGTTTTGATTGAATCCATTTGAACATAAGCATTATACAAAGGATTTTTATTGTCTAATTTCACTGAAATATTATCAAAAGTGTTTTCATATGCCACTACTTTTGGTGAATTAAAATCTAAATTGAAATTCTTTGAATCTGAACTAATATTTCCTTTCAAAACTGTATTAGCAGCAAGTGATATATCAGGATAAAAAATCTCAATAATTTTACTGTGTAGAGCAAAATTAAATTTCAAATACTGATTAGGCAACACTTTGTTTTGTCTATAATTGGCATAAAAGCTTCCCAACGAATTCTCTGCCATTTTTTGGAATTGATTGAATTTATATCTCCCAACTATTGTTCCTTCTATGGCATCTGGAGAATTAATTTTTATTGTTCTTTCACCATTGCTTTCAAAGCTTGAATTTACTTCTAAATAATCTAAAAAATAAAGGTCTTTTTTATTTTGATAAGAGGCGTTTGTCAATAACAAATTACCTTTCATGTTTTCTATAGAATTTCCAAAGGCTTTAATAACAACATCTCCTCTAAAAACAGAAATGGAATCCTTTGTAAAATTAAGTTTTCGCAAATTGGCATGGTCAATTTTTAAATGGAAATCATAACTGTTTTCTTTTTTAGATAGATCAACTTTTCCTTTAAAATCCGTAAACAAATTTGGATCATTAATATAAAATTTTCCGTTAAAAATTGGCTCTTTAAAACTTCCGTCTACTATGATTTTGGTGTAGTTATATCCGTTGTACTTTACTTGAAAAACATCTCCTAAAAAAGTAGTATTCAAATATTTTCTAGTAAATCCTTTGCCATCCACATCTAGATTTAAACTTACTTTTCCAATGGTTTTATCATTTATAAATGCGCCAACATCAAAACCATCAAGAATAATATTTCCTTTGTAATTAGCATTGTCAATCTTGTTAAGATTCGACATCATCAAATCAGATTCAACAATTCCTAACGCAGTGTTCATTACAAAATTAGTTTTGATGTAGGTTTGAGTTACTTCTGCTTTTCCTGAATATGTAAATTGTCCTAATTTTTGTAGTGATGATGGAAGTTTTTTTCCAAGAATATTTGGCAATAGCTTTGTTATATCTTTATAATTTGAAGCTATTTTATTAAAATTCCCTTTCATATAAAAGGACCCTGGACTGCGTGGAAATAAATTCTTGAAATTAATATCTCCTTTAATAATTGATTTTTTTTTGTCAACCAAATACAACTTTGTGGCATAAAAATTATTCAAGGTTCCCTTGATTTTAGATTTCAAGAAAAACTTTTGATTTTTATCAAGTTCTTTATAAAAATGACGAATATCATTAGTTGATACTATAGAGCTATCGACAATTACATCAAATTTTACTCTATTGTTAAAATCACTGAAATCATGGTTATCTTTATTATACTTCAATATGACTTGACCTTTAAGAAAAGACTCTTCTGTTGCTAGTTCTAACTTTTCAAGTCTAACATCATTCTTCGTGTAGGTAAAATGAGAGGTTAAATTGTTTACAAAAACACCCCGATGATCTCGAAAAGACATTTTATTTATATTGGAAGTAACATTTGGTCCTTTTATTTGAAAAGATTTCAAATGAGCATTAAGTTTTGTGAAGTCAACATCCTTTGGAATAGTGCGATTTTCGTCTATCACAACAAATCTACTGTCCTTAAGATAAATGTTTTTTGATTTCATCATGAATTTACCACTACTAGGTTTTCCATCATCAAAAGCCGCAACAAACATATCTAAATTAGTTTCTTTTTCGCCTTTATAATTCGTGATTTGAAGGTAAAAATCATCCAATTGCAAATCTCCAAAAACAAGTTTCCCATCAATTAGTTTTTTGAAGTCTAAAATACTTGCTTTAATTCTTTTTGAATAAATTAAAGTGTCTTTATGGTGGTCGAAAATCAATACTTTTTTCAGTTTAACGCCTCCAAAAAAAGTTATAGCTACTTCATCAATATTGATATTTGTACCGTAATCTTTATTGATTTTGGTGGTATAGTAATGGGCGATTTTGGTCTGTACAAAAGGAAGTTGGAGTGAGATACTTAGCAGTAATAAAAGTAAAAACAACACTATAATCGTGCGAAAAAGAATTTTCCTGAACTTTTTAAAACCGCTATTTGTTTTAATTTTTTCCAATTATTATTCTGACTTGGGAAAGAAAATTACCTTTGCAAAAATCTTTACATTTGATTTTCTAATTGTAGTGTCAAATATAAACCAAAAATTGTGCCTTTTATGCATTTCAAAGAAGTTTTTATTCTAGCTATCGAAAGTTCATGCGATGATACTGCAGCTGCCGTTTTAAGAAATGATAAAGTACTTTCAAACGTTGTGGCCAGACAAAATATTCATGAGGAATATGGTGGTGTTGTTCCAGAATTAGCTTCAAGAGCACACCAACAAAATATAGTTCCTGTAATTGATGCAGCGTTGAAAAAAGCAAATATTAACAAAGAACAACTTTCTGCTATCGCATTTACACGAGGTCCTGGATTAATGGGTTCTCTTTTGGTTGGTTCTTCATTTGCAAAATCATTGGCTTTTGCATTAAACATTCCTTTGATTGCTGTGAATCACATGCACGCACACATCTTGGCACACTTTATTGATGAAGAAGGATTTGACAAGCCTACATTTCCTTTTTTAGCATTGACAATTTCTGGTGGACACACACAAATTGTAAAAGTAAATGACTTTTTCAACATGGAAATCATAGGAGAGACAACGGATGATGCTGTGGGTGAAGCTTTTGATAAAACCGCCAAAATATTAGGTTTACCTTATCCTGGCGGACCATTGATAGACCAATTTGCTAAAGAAGGAAATCCAAAAAAATATACTTTTACTAAACCAAAAGTAGCCGGATTAGATTTTAGCTTTTCAGGATTAAAAACTCAAATTCTATATTTTGTTCAAAAAAATATTGCCGAAAATTCAAATTTTATTAAAGAAAATAAAAACGATATTTGTGCATCAGTACAAAATATTATCATTGAAATTTTGATGGAAAAACTAAAAATGGCAGTTGCCCAAACTGGAATAACACAAATTGCCATTGGTGGTGGAGTTTCAGCAAATACAGGCATTAGAACTACTTTAAAGGAAGCCGAAAACAAATATGGTTGGAAAACTTTTATTCCAAAATTTGAATATACTACTGATAATGCGGCAATGATTGGAATTGTAGGTTATCAAAGGTTTTTAGCCCATAAATTTTCAGATGCCGATACAGTTTCTAAAGCCCGAATTGAGTTTTGATTATGAACAAATTCCTCATATTTTTATTCATTTCAACTTTTATTTTTTCACAAAAAAAGCCAGAAGATTTTGGATATCGACATCTTATTTATAAATATAAAGAAGCAACAGTTGATGTAATAATTGATTCAAAGAAAGGCGAAGAGACTATTCCAAAACCAATTTTATTTTGGTGTCAGGGTAGTTTGCCACAACCGATAATCAAGTATGATGAAAATGGTTTGTATAGTACTTTCCCATTTGATGTTAATGATTTTCTAAATCAATATCATATTGTAATTATAGGAAAACCAGGGATTCCTGTCATTTCAGATGTCAAAAATTTACAGAATAACTATTGCTTTATAGATTCTACTGGCCTAACGCCTGAACTTTATTCTAAAAACAATTATTTAGATTATTATGTACAACGTAATAATTATATCTTAAAAAAAATGTTTAAAGAAAAATGGGTTTCTAACAAAAAAATAGTTTTAGCAGGGCATTCAGAAGGTAGTTCTATTGCTGCTAAAATGGCTTTTACCAATAACCGAATAACTCAACTTATTTATTCTAGTGGAAATCCCTATGGCAGGATTTTAAGTATTATTGCAGAAAGTATTTATAACGATAATAACTATACAATAATGGATTATTGGAAAGAAGTAGTTCATAATAAAAATAGTGTTAATAATGAAAAAGGAGATCCTTATAAAACAACCTATGATTTTTCTGAGCCATCAGCTTATAAATTGTTGAAACTAAAAATTCCAGTTTTAATTTGTTATGGTACAAAAGATTGGAGCGCAAGTTATAATGATATGTTTCAAGTAGAAGCTATACGGAGAGGAATAAAAAACATATCATTTATTCCATATATTGGCTTAGAACATAATTATTTCCCAGTTGATGAAAAGAGACAACCAAATTACAAATCATACAACTGGGAAAATGTTGGAAAAGATTGGGTTAAATGGCTAAATACAAATAAATAAATGCAACTATTCTATAATCCAAACATAACCGAAACCGCAACTTCATTTGTTTTTGACAAAGAAGAAAGTAAGCATATTATCAAAGTGTTGCGCAAAAAAGAAGGCGATATTTTGCATGTCACTAATGGATTTGGATTTTTGTTTGTAACCGAAATTACAATTGCTTCAGACAATAAATGTACCGTAAAAATTAATACAGTTGAAAAACAAGAACTGTCAAAATTCCATTTACATTTAGTTGTAGCACCCACGAAAATGAATGAACGCTACGAATGGTTTCTAGAAAAAGCTACCGAAATTGGAATACAAGAAATCACACCGATAATTTGTGAACATTCCGAAAGAAGAATAATTAAAACAGATAGATTTCAAAAAATTTTGGAAACGGCCATGAAACAATCTTTGCATTTTTATTTACCAAAATTAAATGAACCAATTGCCTTCAAAGATTTTATTAAGCAAGAATTCAATGGTCAAAAATTTATTGCTCATTGTTCAACAACCGATAAAAAATCATTGAAAAATGAATTAAAAAGCGATGAAGATGTTACCATTTTAATTGGTCCTGAAGGTGATTTTTCTGTTAACGAAATTGAAATGGCTATTGCCAATAATTTTATTCCAGTATCTTTGGGAAATACAAGATTACGAACAGAAACAGCAGCTATTGTAGCTTGCCATAGCGTTATTTTTAAAAATGAAATCTAACATTAATTGTATTATGAGAAAACTTTTTTTTCTATCTTTTTTGGTTTCATCACTTGGGTTTTCCCAAGAAATTGCACTATTAAAATATAATGGTGGAGGCGATTGGTATGCTAATCCTACTTCATTACCTAATTTGATTAAGTATGCCAATCAATCTATAAATACTAATATCAAACTAAAACCTGCCACAGTGGAACCAGGAAGTCCAGATATATTTGGTTATCCATTTGTGCACATGACAGGACACGGAAATGTAGTTTTTAGTGATGCTGAAATCAACAACTTGAGAAATTATCTTTTGTCTGGTGGATTTCTTCATGCTGATGATAATTATGGAATGGATCAATACATTAGAAGAGAAATCAAAAGAATATTTCCTAATAATGATTTAGTTGAAATCCCTGGTAATCATCCTATATTTCAAAAACCTAATGTATTTGCCAATGGTTTGCCGAAAATTCATGAACACGATGGAAAAAGGCCTCAAGCTTTTGGAATATTTATTGATAATCGATTAGTTTTATTATATACATTTGAGTGTGATCTTGGTGATGGTTGGGAAGACCAAGAAGTGCACAACGACCCTAAAGAAGTTCGTGAAAAAGCTTTAAAAATGGGTGCAAATATTTTGAATTATATTTTTAAAAATTAAAAACATTATGGCATGGATAAATTGCTATTGTCTGCCGAAATTCAAGATTTTATCAATAAAAACATAGAAGCAAATGTTACTAATTTAGCTTTGCAAAAAAACAAGTATCCTAATGATAATTGGCTTGATATTCTAAATCAAATTGCTGCTAAACAAAAAGCCAAAACAAAATTACCCACTTGGTTTGCAGCCGAAAACATAATCTATCCCAGTAAAATTTCAGTAGAACAAACTTCCTCTGAAAAAACTGCAGAATACAAATCACAATTGGTTTCTGGAAAAAAACTTATTGATTTAACGGGTGGATTTGGTATAGATAATTTTTATTTTTCAAAAAAAGTAAATCAGGTTACTCATTGCGAAATCAATCCTGAATTGTCAGAAATTGTAAAGCATAATTTTGAACAATTAAAAGCTACAACTATAAAGTATTTCACTGGTGATAGTTTGGAAATATTGGCAACTTTAAATCAAAAATTTGATTGGATTTATATTGATCCTTCTAGAAGAAATGATGTCAAAGGCAAGGTTTTCATGCTGAAAGATTGTTTACCAAATGTGCCTGAACTTTTGGATACTTATTTTAAATATTCATCCAATATTATGATAAAAACAGCACCAATACTTGATATTACTGCTGGATTATCAGAATTAAAAAATGTTTCAGCTATTCATATCATAGCTATTGAAAATGAAGTCAAAGAACTACTTTGGATTTTAGAAAAAGATACTTCAAAACCAACTAGAATTACAACTGTAAATATTTCGAAAAACAAAACTGAAGAATTTTCATTTAAATTGAATGAAACCGAATTAAATCTCAGCTATTTTTTACCAAAAAAATATCTTTACGAACCCAATGCAGCTATTATGAAATCTGGAGGTTTTGATGTAATTCCATCCTATTTTAAAATTGAAAAACTGCATCAGCATTCACATCTATACACTTCCGAAAACCTAATTGATTTTCCTGGTAGAGTTTTTGAAATAAAAAAATCTATTAATTATACAAAAACAGATATGAAAACATTTCTTGAAAATGAAAAGGCTAATATCACAACAAGAAACTTCCCAGATTCAGTTGAAATCATAAGAAAAAAATGGAAAATTGCTGATGGTGGAAACCTATATTGTTTTTTTACAACTGACATAAATAATACTAAAATAGTTTTACTTTGCAACAAATTAAAATAAATATGAAACCGAAGGTTCACAAATACCAAAAAATCATTTTTAAAGTTATGAGTAAGAAGATTATTTTTGCCTTATTTTTATTGCTAAATACTTTTGCTTTTGCCCAAAAACCTTGTGAAATAGACACAAATGTAACTGATAGTTTAGGCACTTATAAAACAACCAAACAGCAAATGATTTTTGAGAGAAGTTTTGCTGGAAATTCAAACAATATCTTTTTTGCTTTATCAAATACCAATGGAGTTATTGGTATTGAATTACAACAATTAATTAGTAGTTTTGAATTTGTTAAAGCTTATTGTTTAGATACAAATTCAAAAATTTATCTTCAATTAAATAACGGAAAAATAGTTACATTAATATACGTTGGAAATGATACTTGCGGCACATTAATTCGAAACGACAGAAACCAAAACACTAGAATTATTAGCGGATCATTTGTTTTTTCTAAAGATAATTATGAAGATTTGAAAATTTCGCCAGTAACCTTCATGAGAGTAAAATTTTTGGGTGAAACTTTAGACTTTCCTTTCAAAACATCTTTTGTTTCAGAAATGGATAAAAAGACCTATGAACCAGAAAATTACTTTATCAATTACTTGAAATGTATTGAAAACTAGTTACAATTCCATTTTAAGTTTTCAACTTTATCAGCATTGCTTCCATTTAAATTATAATGCCACCATTCAGAGTCGAATGATTTAAAGTTGTTTTGTAACATTATTTCTTTTAGAAACTTTCTATTAGCCAATATTTCATCAGATAAATTTTGGTAATTATGACTAGCTTCTTCCCCAAAAAAATCAAATTTGGTACCCATATTTATTTCCGAACCAAGCGAGTCAACCAAAGAAATATCGACTGCACCACCACGATTGTGAATAGAACCTTTCTTTGGATTAGCCACAAAATTTGGATCAGGAACAATTTTAAACATCTTTTTTTGAATGGCTATTGGTCTGTAGCAATCAAATAGTTTGATTTTATATCCTTTTTGTGAAAAAGTTTTATTGGCTTCGAGTAATGACTTTACTGTTTTTACTCTCAGGAAACATTCGGCACACGGATACAATTTTTCTTTTAGAAAATTATCGTCTGTGGCATATTTCATATCATACACAAAATCGTTGCTGTAATTTTTAAGATTTACAATAGCATTATCATCGGTTTCTTTTGAAATATCTAGTAAAATAGCAGGTTTTTTGGAATCTAATTGAGTTGATTTACAAGAAATCAAAATGATGGTAAAAAATAAAAATACTATTTTTTTCATAACTTATACTTCATCGCTAGATTTCTTCCAATTGTTGACGCTTTATAAGAAAAAGGTTGAAAAGTTTGGTAATTATGCTTATCCAATAAAACTACTTGAAGATTTTTATTTCTAAGTATTTTTTTATAGCAATACCGGCTAATTCAGAACCGATTATTACAACACTAGAATTATTGGAAGTTGAAATATTAATAATAATTTATCCTTCAGTTGAAAAAGCAACATCACCTTTCCAATTCATGAAACCACCTTCAAGGTTATAAGTAGTTTCAAAACCTAATTCGTTCATAATCGCACAAGCTTGAGCGCTTCTAGCTCCTGCTTTGCAATAAACATAATAGTTTTTACTTTTGTCTAATTCCTCAACGGCATAAATAAATCCTTGCCCTTTGTAAATGTCAATATTTACTGCATTTGGAATAAAACCATCGCTACATTCATCGGCTGTTCTTACATCTAGTATGAATGCATTTAAATCTCTATCTAATTGTGCTTTCCAGTCTTGTTGTGATAAATTCATAATTAATAATTCAGATTAACAAATATAGTTTATTTAAGAATTCAAAAATATATTTGAAAAACTTTAGCTACTAACAACCATTCCATTTTTTAAGAAAAAAATAACACTATGTGTGTATTTTCAATTAAAAAAATTAATCTATATTTGTACCTACAAATATTGTATAGGTAATTATGAAAATTGAAGAAATCATAAAAACGACAGTAGCATTAGATGAAGCGAAGAAAGTAATCTTAAATATCATGTATACACAAAATGTGATAAATGATAATTTTAGTGAGATACTTAAGCCTTATGATTTATCAGGTGAACAATACAATGTTTTAAGAATACTTCGCGGACAGAAAGGTTGCCCTGTTAATATGTTTGTAATACAAGAACGAATGTTGGCAAAAAGTAGTAACACTACTAGATTAATTGATAAATTATTACTAAAAGATTTTGTCACTAGAGAAGTTTGTCCAGAAAACCGAAGAAAAATAGAAGTTTTAATTACTCAAAAAGGGTTAAATGTTTTAAATGAATTAGATCCAATAGTAAAACAACACGAACAACTATTTGCAGATAATTTAAAACAAGAAGAATTACAAGAATTAAACAAATTATTAGAAAAATATAGAACCATTAATTAAAAATAGCTATGAGTAATTTTATTAAATATGCCAACTGGCGTTATGCAACGAAAAAATTTGATACTACAAAAAAAGTATCAACAGAAGACTTAGAAACATTAAAAGAGGCAATTCGTTTATCAGCTTCTTCCTATGGATTACAACCTTATAAGGTTTTTATAATTGAAAATCCTGAATTAAGAGCAAAAAGTCAACCTGTTGCCTGGGGACAAACACAAATTGTTGATGCTTCCCAATTAATTGTATTTGCAAATATGACAAATTTTAGTGATGCAGATATTGATGCAAGTTTATCCTTAACTGCTGAAACTAGAGGTTTGCCAGCAGATGCGCTGAAAGGTTACGGAGATTTTATGAAATCAAAAATTGGCGCACTTTCCGAAGACGTTAGAAATACTTGGACTTCTAAACAAACCTATTTAGCACTAGGAAATTTGTTAAATGCAGCCGCTGAATTAAGAATAGACGTTACACCTATTGAAGGTTTTGAACCTGAAAAAGTAAATGAAATACTTGGACTTACAAAACTAGGTTTAAATGCTTCTGTTTTTGCAACTATTGGATACCGCCATGAAGATGATGCTACACAGCATTATGCTAAAGTCCGTAAATCAAATGAAGAACTATTTATCAATTTATAATCAAAAACTAAAACAATCTAAAAAATGAAAAAAATAAAAACAATCGCAATTGCATTATTAATAGCTTTCGGAACAAACGCTGTTTCTGCACAAAACAAAAAAATCAACCTTGAAAAAAGTAGCATCAACTGGGTTGGAGAAAAAGTAACAGGAAAACATTCAGGGACTATTAATTTTAAAGATGGTGTTTTAGTATTCCAAAAAAACAAACTTGCTGGTGGAATTTTCACTGTTAATATGGCTTCTATCACCGTTACCGATTTAGAACCAGGAAAAGGAAAAGAAAAATTAGAAGGTCACTTGAAAGCAGATGATTTTTTTGGAACTGAAAAATTTGATACTGCAAAAATTGAATTTAAAACTATTGCAACAAAATCTAAAGAATTATACACCGTTACTGCTGATTTAACCATCAAAGGAATTACTAAACCAGTAACCTTTGATATGGCCGTAAATGGAAACAAAGCTTCAACAACCTTCAAAGTTGACAGAACAAAATACGACATTAAATATGGTTCAAAAAGTTTCTTTGAAAGCATTGGAGATAAGGCCATTTATGACGAATTCGAATTAGCAATCGCCCTACAATTTTAATAAATACCGAATAATTGTTATAAAAGAATTAACCTCGAAAAAAAATTCGAGGTTTTTTTATTTTTTTGTTTGAAAATAAAAAAGACTTGACTATATTTGTTAAAGTTAGGAACAAAATGAATAATACTTTAAATAATACTTGGTGGTGGAACAATTTACGTCAAACGTCGTGAACTGAACTGCTATAAGTATATTTTAAATTTAAATATCAAAAAAGGCTTGTCAATCACGACAGGCCTTTTTTTTATACCAAAAATAAAGTTTATGAAAACATACACCTTAAAAACCCATTTCAAACAAATACTGGCCGACACCATTACGCCTGTTAGCATCTATCTAAAAATTAGAGATAAATTCCCAAATAGTATTTTGCTAGAAAGCAGTGACTATCACACATCAGATAATAGTTTTTCTTATATCTGTTGCAATCCTATTGCTAGTATTAAAATTGAAAATAAAAAGATTTATAAAACCTATCCCGATGGAATCTTTGAAACCATTGACATTTCACAAAACACTAATATTCCTGATGTTTTAGAAAATTTTGCCTCTCAGTTTAAACCCGAAAAGAACAACTTTAAGTTCATAAATAACGGGCTCTTTGGTTTTACAAGTTATGATGCGGTACAGTATTTTGAAAAAATAACCATCGCCAAAAAAGAAAATGACTTAACCATTCCCGAATTGTTTTATGCCGTTTATCAAAATATTATTGCTATCAATCATTTCAAAAATGAAGCGTATATTTTTTGTCACAGTATTGAAGAAGCTAACAACATCGATGAAATTGAACAATTATTACAAACCAAAACTTTTGCTAGTTACACTTTTTCCAAAGAAGGAATCGCTATTTCCAATTTAACAGATGACGAATTTAAAAACAATGTTTCATTGGCCAAAAAACATTGTCATCGTGGTGATGTATTTCAATTGGTTTTATCCAGACGATTTTCTCAAGCGTTTAAAGGTGACGAATTCAATGTTTATAGAGCTTTGAGAAGTATAAACCCTTCACCCTATTTGTTCTTTTTTGATTATGGTAATTTTAAAATTTTTGGTTCTTCGCCCGAGGCACAATTAATTATCAAAGATAAAATCGCGGAAATACACCCCATTGCGGGCACATTTAAAAGAACAGGAAACGATGAACAAGATGCTATTTTAGCCAAAAAATTATCCGAAGATGCCAAAGAAAATAGTGAACATGTGATGTTACTTGATTTAGCTCGAAATGATTTAAGCAGAAATTGTACTGAAGTCAAAGTTGAAAAATACAGAGAAGTCCAATTTTTTTCTCATGTCATACATTTGGTTTCTAAAGTAACTGGAAAACTTAAAGGAAATTCCATGAAATTGGTAGCCAATACTTTTCCTGCAGGAACCTTGAGTGGCGCTCCAAAACATAATGCCATGCAATTAATCGAAAGTATCGAAAATAGGAAT
>Ga0114958_10001934_pt1 | contig 15917 bp, 15 predicted proteins | sample C_130208_EF_Meta_FD_89577 | JGI IMG/M metagenome (GOLD analysis project Ga0114958, IMG submission 89577) | Freshwater microbial communities from Lake Croche, Canada to study carbon cycling - C_130208_EF_MetaG | ecosystem: Environmental > Aquatic > Freshwater > Lake | place: Lake Croche, Canada...
CGGTTCCTAACAGTGCGCCGCGAGGGACTTGAACCCCCAACCCGCTGATTAAGAGTCAGCTGCTCTGCCAGTTGAGCTAGCGGCGCTTGGTGCGGACGAAACTATACAGGTTTAAGCGATGGCTATTTTCGCTGCCTCAAGCAATGCCTTGCCGAGCTCAATTTGGCCTTGCGGATTGGGGTGGAATGAGGCACTGGCCATCTGCCCACCGAATTGCACCCCGAAGATCCAAGAGGTGGCGCCAGCACAGATGCCGTGACCAATCGCAGAGTCACCTGATCGCGTCCAGCTGCCCAGGACCGGCTTCCAGCCCAGGGCGGTGGTGTTCGTGATCTGTCGGTTCAAGGAGGAAGCGATCGGCAGGCTTGCAACGGTCTGGCTTGTCGTTGTGTACGCAACTTCGCTTGGCGGGGTCGGGTTCAGAATTGCTGCTCGTGCCCAAGTGAAGTCTTGCTGGTTCATGCTGAGGTAGGAGCAGATCGCACCATTGCTGTTTCGTGCAATATCTGGGTACATCGTTGGCAGCACCGAGGCCGTTGGCGCAAGGTTGATGCCGTTGGGGCAAGTGCGCTTGCTTAAGCAATTCGCAATGTCGGAATAGCTTGTTTGGAGTTTTGCAGTTTGATCACTGACCCCGGCCTGCAACGTTGGGTAGTTTTGCAATGCCCCTGTGGTTGGTTTACTCAAGGGGCAATTCGCGCTCAGTAGGCAAGAACTCAACACCGAGCCGAAACCGACGTCATTGCCGCCAATAGAAATCGAAACGAGATCTACTGGCTGATCCCCAATGAGGCTTTTAGCCAATGCAATTTGTGTTTGCCCAGTGCCCGGCTGCACACCCAAGATTCCCTGCCGCACGGTTGCACCAGTGCATGAAACATCCACCAAGGTCACTGAAGTAAGTGCAGAAGTCTTCTCAAGAGCAAGAGCGGCAAGTGCTGGTGCCCCATGCACACTTCGATGACACACGTCGTTATCCCAATATGGCCGAAAGGCAGAGAAAGGCCCACCCTGCGTGAGCCAAGCGCCAACATTTCGTGGGTTGCCTTCGCCGGATGCGTACGAGTCACCCATGGCAACCATCAGGATGTTTTTCACTTGTGCGGAAGTTGCAACTGACGCTTTGGCTGCTCCATCAGTGACATGAAGAGTGAAGGTGTAGCTACCTTCAGGGAGCGTTGCGCGGGTCTTGCAGGTTGCTTTCGTCAGTTGCTTGGTGGCGGTTGAAGTCACTGCCTGCGTTGCGGTGTTCAGCAGGGTCCAGGAATATTGGGAGCCTAGGGATTCACAGGCGTTCAACGTTATGGGGAACCCGGCAGGGGAGAGATACCACGACAGCGCGCCACCGATGAGGCGCTCATTTGGTTGGGCAATGTGGTTGCCTTCGCCAACCATTTGAATCGATGGATTTGCCGATAAGGCACTAGACTTTGGGACTCCACCGTCCCCGTCGATGTATCCATCGTGGTTCACGTCTTTAATTGTGTCGACCATGGCCCAGGATGCCTTAGCTACCACCTGTGGTGCGGAATGAGCCTCGACGGCCGCACCCATTGCCAAGCAGGCAATCAGGCTGGCGAGAAGCACCCGGGTCTTAGACATATGGACAGTGCCGGCAGCCATTTGTGCAGCAGGTGCCCCGATGAGCGTGGGTGGCTGCCGTAATCACGAAGAGTCCGGTCCCTGGGTCGCGATATCCAGCATCCCCCCGCTCGACTGCAGCGTTATGACAGTGGATGATTTCTCCATAGAGCGGATGATCGGGTGAAAGCCGGTCGGGATGCGGCTGTGCCAGCGGTCGCGACGTAGTGGACATACCCACAATTATGCAGGAGGAACTCGTGCGCACAATCGAGCATTGGATCAACGGGAAGACCACCACTGGGGTCGGCACGACCACTTCTGCGGTGTTCAATCCGGCAACCGGAGCCCAAAGCGCTCAGGTGCTGCTTGGCACGAGCGCTGATGTTGATGCCGCAGTGGCCGCGGCATCCCTTGCTTTTGCAGACTGGGGTCAGTCTTCGATCAGCCGGCGAGCCAAGGTGCTCTTTTCCTTTCGTGAACTCGTGAATGCCCGCGCGCAAGAGCTCGCCGAACTCATCACCGACGAGCATGGAAAAGTGCTTTCAGACGCGCTGGGCGAAGTGCAACGCGGACTCGAAGTTGTTGAGTTTGCCTGCGGCATTGGGCAGTTACTCAAGGGTGACTTCTCGGATCAGGTCTCTGCAGACGTCGATAGTTATTCCTACCGTGAACCGCTTGGTGTTGTGGCTGGTATTACGCCATTCAATTTCCCGGCAATGGTTCCGATGTGGATGTTCCCGATTGCAATTGCAACGGGTAACACTTTTATCTTGAAGCCAAGCGAACGAGATCCTTCAGCTTCGATGATGTTGGCTCGACTTTGGCAAGAAGCCGGACTTCCCGATGGGGTATTCAACGTGGTGCACGGCAATGCCGACACCGTCAATGCAATTCTTGATCATCCAGATATTGCCGCCGTTTCCTTTGTTGGCTCAACGCCGATTGCCCGTCATATTCATGCGCGCGCAACGGCTACAGGCAAACGCGTTCAAGCCCTCGGGGGCGCAAAGAATCATGCGGTCGTCATGCCCGATGCTGATCTTGCATTTGCGGCCAATCACCTTACGGCAGCAGCTTTTGGGTCGGCGGGTGAGCGCTGCATGGCAATATCTGTTGCAGTGGCAGTTGGTTCAGCAGCCGACGGTCTCATTGAACTTCTAGGTAAGCAAGCCACTGACATCAAGGTTGGATCCGGTCGTGCCGACGGGATTGACATGGGCCCAGTTGTTACCGCTGAAGCAAAGGTTCGCATCACTGCGCTGATTGATTCAGCTCAGAAGCAGGGCGCGAAAGTTTGCGTTGATGGTCGCAATCTGACGGTTGCTGGCTTTGAAGCGGGATTCTTTGTTGGGCCAACCTTGCTAGATGAAGTAACCACTGACATGGATGTCTACGGCCAAGAAGTGTTCGGTCCGGTGCTTGCGGTTTTGCGAGTTGAAACTCTTGAAGAAGCTATTTCTGTGATCAATGCAAACCCATACGGCAACGGCACCGCGGTATTCACCAACAGTGGTGCTGCTGCCCGAGCTTTTATCCGTGGAGTGAAAGTGGGAATGATCGGTGTGAATGTTCCCGTTCCCGTTCCGATGGCATACCACTCCTTTGGCGGTTGGAAAGATTCCTTGCTTGGGGAGCACCACATGCACGGCGCTGAAGGCTTGCATTTCTATACCCGTGGAAAAGTCGTCACTTCAAGATGGCCTCAAGATGCACTCGGGGCATCCTTTGATATGCCGACCGCACGATAGATACTTACGTCATGTCAACTGAAACGGCCATTGAAAGCTCCGGCTTTGCGCCGATCCCGAAACAGGATCGCCATCTCGGTGCCTTTTCGGAGATGTTAATTTCTTCGATCTTGTCGTTGGTCGCATCGCTGGTGCTATCTGCTGAGGCCATCACTTTGGCGGCGAATCCGCTCGCCTCATTTTCGTGCGACATCAGCGCAAAAATCTCGTGCAGCGTGGTGGGCGCTTCCTGGCAGGCCTCGTTGCTCGGATTTCCGAACGCCTTCTTAGGGCTGATTGCTGAGCCGGTCGTCATCACGATCGCGCTCGCGTCTATTGCCGGTGTGGTATTTCCCCGTTGGTTCATGAATGCGGCGCAGGTTATTTACACCGCAGGATTACTTTTCGCCTACTGGCTGCTGTACGAGGCCTATTTCAACATTGGGGCTCTGTGCCCTTGGTGCCTACTCGTCACGATCACCACCACCATGGTGTTTGCCTCGATGACCCGAGTCAATATTTACCGGAATACCTTTGGATTCAAGCCCACCACCCATGCCCGTCTGACTCGCCTGCTGGATTCATGGGTGGATCAATACATTGTTGTCGTCATTTTCGTCATCATTGGGGCCATGATCGCCGTTCGTTACCTCTAACCTTATCTTACATGTGAGCACGGAATTTCCTGATCTAAGGAGACAACATGAGCAACGAATGGGGGCCCTTGGCAGGGCTCATTGGTGAATGGGAAGGCGTTGGCGGAATCGACCACGCATTCAAGCACAGCAAGAACATCGTCTTTGATACGACTTATCGCGAAGTCTGCACAATGAAGCCTTTTGGTCCGGTGGAAAACGGATCACAAACGCTCTATGGACTCGACTACAAGTCAGCGATGTGGCGAGACGACGAAGCCAACCCCTTTCATACCGAAGTCGGGTACTGGCTTTGGGATGCCGCAACGGGCGAAGTGATGAAGGGGTTTGTCGTTCCGCGAGGAATCACCGTTTTGGCTGGCGGAACAGCGACTGCCGATGCCAAGACGTGGACCATGAAAGCGGCAATTGGTCATGAGCAGTATGGGATTGGCGAAAATACCTATCTCGCCGCCAATGCGAGCAGTCGCAGTTATGAGGTGACCATCAACATTGGAGACAACGTATTCAGTTACGATGAAGTCACGATGCTGAATATGAAGGAATTTGATGAGCCTTTTGCTCACACTGATATTCACACGCTGCACAAGGTTAGGAGCTAAATGCTGATTGTTGGCATTGGTGGTACGACAAATCCGAATTCATCAAGCGATGCAGCATTACGTCTGGCCTTAGACGAAGTTGAATCGCAGGGCGCCCAAGTGCGAATGATTTCTGGTGATCTACTCAAGAACCTACCTATGTATGACCCGATGAATCCCGAACGTACTCCACAAGCGTTAGAACTTGTTGCCGCAATGCGTGAGGCTTCAGGTGTCATCATCTCTGCTGCTTCGTATCACGGTTCGATTTCTGGAATGTTGAAAAATGCGTTGGATTACGCCGAAGACTTGGCCCGCGATGAGCGTGCCTACTTTTCGGGTATCCCTGTTGGCAGTATCGCCGTTGCTAAGGGCTATCAAGCTGCCGTCAATACTTTGGCGACACTGCGAATCATCGTGCACTCATTGCGCGGATGGCCAACGCCCTATGGCTGCGTAGTTAATACTTCAGCCAGCGAACACGGAACTGGCGTTGCTGGTTCACAAGAGGGATTGCGCATGGTGGCAAGTGAAGTTGTGCATTTGGCCAGAGCCTTTGAAGCGCATGCGCCGATCATCGACCTTCCTAATATTGCCGAATAATTCCGCAATTCCACTTTAGGAATACGAACTTGCGTAGATTTCCACCGCACTAATTATAACAATTGCCCTTTATGTCCGGTGAATATTTGTACATTTTATAACGATTTAGGCTTGTTTTCGTAATGTAAAAAATTTCGACTTACCTTGGAATTACTTGCACACGTGCGAGTTGCGTTTACGCAAATGCGTAGATAAGTGAAACTCCAGGGGGAGCATTAATGTCAGTCTCGAAAAAATCAAGGCGTACACGCTCGGCAGTGTTAGCAAGCGGAATGGGTGCTGCACTCATGTTTTCGCTGACAGCCAATGGTGCATCAGCTGCACCAACTCCAAAGCCAAAAGCCACACCAGTGGTGAAGTGCGCAGCGACACCTGGCGTTGATGCATCCAGCATTTCACTCGGCTACATGATGCCCCGTACGGGTCCTGCTGCTCCTACGTTCGCTGGCGCTGATAAAGCAGCACAGCTTCGTATCGATCAAGAGAACGCTAAGGGCGGCATCAATGGCCGCAAGATCCGATTGACTGTGTATGACGACATGGCAAGTGGTGGACAACAGACTGTGCAAGCTCAGAAAGCTGTTGGTGAGAACATTTTTGGACTCCTCTCGACCTCATCCACCGATGCAATGTTCGCGTACCTAAAGTCGCAGAACATTCCGGTGACTGGATTTAACGCAAATGCGATGTCCACCGACCGCAACGCCTTCTCGGCAACAGGCGTCGTTTCACCGCTATACACATCAACGGCGAATATGGAGCGTCTGAAACTGAACGGTGTCACCAAAGTTGCAAATATCAATCACGCATCCCCATCTGCGGCATCTTCCTCAAATGGTTGGTCAAAGGCAATGGACGCATCTGGTCTCACTGAAGTATTGCGAATTGCAGACGAGCAGGTCGGTGCGCATGATGCAACATCAACAGCGCTGCGAATCAGAAACTCTGGCGCTGATGGGGTCATCGCGAATATGTATGTAGATGGCGCGATTTCCGTGGCACAAGGACTCAAGGCTCAGAACGTCACTCCAAAGGGAGTTATCGTCGCTGGCCTAGTTGATCCTGCGTATATTGCCAAGGCAAATGGCACTCTCGACGGCAGTATTGGCTCGACTTATGGGGCTGTACCTCCAGGCATCAACAAGCCAGCAGTGCGGACCTTTATTAACGGTATGAAAGCTGGCGGGTTAAACCCTTACGGTGCCATCGCGCCTGTCGGCTACCTTTCAGCAGATCTGATGATTAAAGGTCTTAAGCTCGCAGGCAAATGTCCAACCCGCGCCAATTTCATCACTAACCTGCGCGCGTTGAAGAGCTACGACGGTAATGGGCTTCTCCCTGAGAAGATTTCATTTGCCCCGGGCATCACACCAAACGGAACGCCAGTGAAGTGCTCCTGGTTCGTGGTAGTAAAGAACGGAGCTCTCGTTCCTGATGCAAAGCCAACTTGCGGTTCGATCGTTGAAACCGCAACAGGCAAGGTTGTTGCATAGTTCCTTGACAGAAATAACTGTGGGGTGGACATCGCAAGATGCCTACCCCACAGTTATTCGTAACCTTCACATGGTCACTCTTTAGAGTCCGAGCGCTTTGGCCTTCGCTGCTGAGAACTCTTCATCAGTGAGCATGCCCTGTTTATGTAAGTCTGCAAGTTGGGCAATTTTGGCCATTGAGTCATCTTCGACAGGACCATCGCCCGCTGCGGGTGCTGCCGCGGTTTGCTGGGAAGCAACCTTTTCGTTGTAGGCATTCGCCTGACGTTGAGCAACGCGACCGGAAACAGCAGTAGCGGTTCCTGCAACTACTGCCGTACGCGCTGCAACTCGCATGAGTCCCATGATCGTTCCTTTCAAAGAAGTTGTTTGTGGGGTAAAGATTCTTCGATAACTAGTGGGTGAGTACAAGTTCGGCTACGGCTGCGGGAATTCGAATCTGGTCGATGACTACAGCATCCGCATCGCGAATGGCGTCGACGAATTTTGCAGCCCAGGTATTTTCAAAGGCGATGGCAAGAGCAGAACTATTCAAGGGGAGGTCTTCTCGAATTTCCTCAGCATCGTCTAAGCCAAGCGCTCCAGGGGCTGAAACTGCAATGTCGGCAACTGATGCGCCCAGCGTCTCGTCAAATTCGTGAAACTCAAGTGCGGTGACGATGCCTTCGGCATCTTTCATGACGAAAAGTAAATCGAGAATCTGAATAGTTTCAGCTTCAACAAGTTCACGGATGGCAGGCGCAACCCGACCATTAAAATTATTACCTGGAAATCCAATGATGATGACGTCTACGGGACCCATGAGATTCCAATCATTGTCTTCGTGCTCCCGCTGTAACGTGAAGCAGCGGAATCGTGATTGATTCCGATACTTAGCGTAACTTTTGCGGCTCGTTCCCGAAATCACGAGACGACCAATGAATGGTCAAACTTGGGGTGAGTAACGGGACTTGAACCCGCGACTTCCTGGACCACAACCAGGTGCTCTACCAGCTGAGCTATACCCACCATGAGGATTACTTACGTATCCCTCACCCGCTTGCGCGGAGATTGAATACTAGCGGATGCCAAGGCGCACAGAATTTGGGCTAGTCGGAGCTTTATTCAGCCGTCCCGTGATCAACCACATGCCGAATTCCAAGTTCCTTGGCGATAGTTGAGTCGGGGCCTGGTGCAGCGACAAAAACTGCATCTCGGTAGTAACGCAGTTCGGCGATTGACTCACGGATATCACCCAAAGCACGGTGATTTCCGTGCTTTTCAGGCAACGCGTAATACGCGCGTGGATACCAGCGACGTACCAGTTCCTTGATGCTTGACACATCGACGAGGCGGTAGTGCAAGTGATCGTCCAGAGTTGGCATGTACTTCGTGAGGAATCCGCGATCGGTATAGATGCTCGAGCCTGCAAGAGGTGCCTTCTTGGCTTCTGGCACATGCTTCATAACGTATTCCAGCACCTGGGTTTCCGCGTCCGCCAAAGTGATGCCGAGCGGAATCTCATGGATGAGCCCAGATTCGTTGTGCATGTTGACCACGAACTCGTCCATTTGGGCAAGCGCTGCGTCACCACACTTGATGACCAAGGTGATGCCGGCATCCAGTTCATTGAGCTCACCGTCAGTGACAATGGCAGCAATCTCGACAAGTTCATCTTTGTCGGGATACAAGCCCGTCATTTCGCAGTCGATCCATACCAGTCGATCGGGATTTGCCATAGCTAAAGGTTACTGGACTTTGATCAAGCGTTGTCGCGGTGAGCTTCTTGGGTTACAACAGCAACTGGGATGCTGGCTTGATGCAAAACTCCATGGCTGACGGAACCAAGAACAGCACCGATCACTGAGCCATGTCCTCGGGTTCCAAGGACGATGAGTGCCGCTTCGGACTGGGCGCCCAAGATTGCATTGACCGCAGTGCCGCGAACAACACGTGTTTCGAGCGTGACATCTGGGTAGTTTGCTTCGTATCCGGCGAGCAATTCCGCGGTGAGACGAACCTCAGAGTCAGTGATGTCACCCATTTTAATAGGCACTGGAGTATTTGGCATCACGATGAGATCGAAGGACGGTACGTCCCAGGCATGAACAGCCAGCACCTTGAACTTATGGCGACTCGCGTAGTCGAAAGCAAAATCAACGGCTGCGTGCGAAGCCTTACTGCCGTCAACACCCACGACAACCGTTTCCTTAGCGGCACCCGTTGTCTCACGAACGACCACTACCGGGCAGTCAGCATGAGCAACGAGTTGTTGGCTCACGGAACCGAGTAGCAATTCTTTGAAGCCACCGTGACCGCGCGAACCCACAACGATCAACTCGGCAGACTCGGAAGCAGCAAGCAGCAGGCCGGTCGGCGAACCGATTTCAGCTTGAGTTTTTACATCTTTGACACCCAAAGTAGCGGCGAAGTCATCAAGTGAGCTCTGAGCACTCTCACGGATCTTTTCAAGGGTTTCGATGCCAATCTGCATCCCAGGGCCCCAAGCGCCGCCACTGACGGGTGGCACCATCGCATTAATGACTACAAGTCCAAGATCGCGCACCTGTGCCTCTTTGGCTGCCCATGTTGCGGCGCTGATCGACGAGTCACTTCCGTCATAACCCACGACGATTCGATTACTCCACATTATTTGATCCTCCGCGGTTACTCATGGCTGCAGTCTGGCATTTTCCTGATGATTTTGTTGCACCTTGATGGGGGCGAACGTCCCGATCTTGCCTTAGTTAGCCTTCTCACATGGCAGATCGCGTCTATCGCCCCCTGATTTCTACGGTGAAGGGTCTTTTTAAGGTCTTGGGCTTGAAGTTTGACATCGTGGGGCAGGAAAACATTCCGCTGACTGGCGGTGCGATCTTGGCGATTAACCACATAAGTTTCTTGGACTACGCCTTCGCCGGGCTCCCACCTGATCGTGCAGGTCATCGTCTTGTTCGGTTCATGGCCAAGGACGGAATCTTTAAGCATCCGGTTGCTGGTCCAATGATGCGCGGGATGCATCACATCTCGGTGAATCGTGATGCTGGATCAGAAGCCTTCCGGCAAGGAGTGCGCGCGCTGAAAGACGGAGAATTGCTGGGGGTGTTCCCCGAAGGCACGATGAGTCGTTCTTTTGAACTCATTTCGTTCAAGAGCGGAGCCGTGCGGATGGCGGCCATGGCACAGGTGCCGATTATTCCAATGGTGGTGTTTGGTGGCCAACGAATTCTGGGTTACGGGCACAAGGATTTTTCACGCGGGAAAACTATTGCCATCACTGTTGGCGAGCCGATCATGATCGAAAAACGTGCAGATGCTCATCTACAGACCGGACATTTGCGTGACATCATGAGTGTGATGCTTGACGACACCATCGCGCGCTATCCGCGCGTTGCAGGTGAAGATCTCTGGTGGTTACCTGCGCGTTTAGGTGGAACGGCGTTGACTCCCGACGAAGCAAAGCGCAAGCGAAGTTCTGCGCCTGATGATGACGAAATATAAGATCAATAATCCCCCTTTTTCACGCTAGCATCTTTTCTACAGCGGAGCCGAGGAGATGCAGTGACGAGTAAAAGAACGAGTTTTTTGCTATCTGTGGTGGCACCTCTTGCATTCATCGTGATCATCTTGACCGCTGATGTCATCGAAGGACCCAAGACCGCCTACGTTGGCATTCTTGCGACGGTGCCAATGCTGGCCGCAGTTTTTGGAACGGTCTGGTCCACGGCGATCATTTCAGTTATTACGGTTTTAGCGGGCTGGGGTTTTGTGAAACTTGAGACCGATGGAAATGCGCAGGCACAGACGGTTCGCTTGATCATCATCTCGATTGTTGGAGTGATCGCGGTATATGCAGTGCGTATCCGAGTATCTCGCGAGCGCGCTTTGGTGGAAGCCTTACAAGAAGCCGCGCTTGCTGCACAGATGCGCAAACTTTCTGAAACTGATCAGCTCACCGAGTTGCTGAATCGTCGTGGCCTGCTATCAAAAATGGAGAACCATTCTGAGCATGAGCGCACACTCGTGATTATTGACCTCGACAATTTGAAGCAAGTCAATGATGAATATGGGCATCTTGTTGGAGATCACTACATCACAGCGATCTCGGGGCGAATCGCTGGTGCGATCAGTAAGACCGATCTCGTTGGTCGATGGGGTGGCGATGAATTTCTGATTGTTCTTGAAACAACCTCGGATGCTGCCTTGCAGGTTCTCGAGCGACTTCGAAATGTTGTTACTAGAGCTGAAATCACCACGGACTCGCTTCGAATCCCAGCGTCCTTTTCTGCAGGCGCAGCTACGTGGGGTGTGGGTGAATCAATTGACGAAGTCCTTCGGCGAGCCGATGCCGCGCTTTATTCTGCAAAATCCCAGGGCCGAGACACCGTTATTTTCGCCTGACCCCAGATCTCATCCCTTGGCGTAATTACCAAATAATCCGGGGGATCATGTGGCGCAATTCCCTCAAGCAACGTACGGTCAGCAGGTGACTAACTTTGCACCCGCCGTCCCTGCCGATCTGCCACGCACTTTGGGTGCTTTGGTGGCCTCGGGCTTTCAATCGCGCACAGTCAAGCAGGAGATGCAGGCAAATCTTCTATCTCGCCTTCGCGCGGGGGAGCCAAGCCTGCCGGGCATTGTCGGATTCCAAGACACTGTGATTCCACAGGTTGAGCGATCAATTCTTGCCGGCCATGACCTCGTACTCCTTGGCGAGCGCGGACAAGGCAAGACCCGCTTGATTCGCACTTTGACGCAACTGCTTGACGAGTGGATTCCCGTAGTTGAAGGATGCGAAATTAATGACGATCCGCTCGAGCCAATTTGTGCTGGATGCCGACGTCGGCTTACTGAACTGGGTGATGAACTGCCCGTTTCCTGGCGCCATCGCACGCAGCGATTCGGCGAGAAGCTTGCAACCCCAGATACCTCGGTGGCTGATCTCATCGGCGATGTTGATCCGGTCAAGATTGCCGAAGGGCGAAGCCTTGGAGATCCAGAAACCATTCACTACGGGCTGGTGCCACGCACGAACCGCGGAATCTTCGCCATGAACGAACTCCCAGATCTGGCCGAACGTATTCAGGTCGCCCTATTGAACGTCCTGGAAGAGCGTGACATTCAAGTGCGCGGTTACAACCTGCGCTTGCCACTTGACCTGTTAGTCGTCGCGAGTGCAAACCCTGAGGATTACACCAACCGTGGACGAATCATCACGCCGCTGAAAGACCGTTTCGGTGCGGAAATTCGCACGCATTACCCACTCGATCTTGATGACGAAGTGAATTTGATTCGTCAGGAAGCAAACATCCAAGCGGTGGTTCCGGATCATCTCCTTGACATCGTTGCTCGCTTCACAACCGAAGTACGTAGTTCGTCGTCGATTGACCAACGAAGTGGCGTTTCTGCACGTTTCGCAATTGCGTGCACTGAAGCACTTTCTGGTGCGGCTCTTCGTCGCTCCGCGATTACTGGTGAAAAGGAGCCAGTTGCTCGAGTAGGCGATCTCATGGGTGTCGTGCCAACTCTTCGCGGCAAAGTTGAATTTGATGTGAGTGAAGAAGGCCGTGAGCAAGAGCTGCTTATTCATCTTGCACGTAAGGCCACTGCGGAAACTTGGCGACAGTTGCTGGGGAGTAACGAGATTCGCCCAGTGCTGACCTCGTTGGTTGAATGGTTCGACGCCGGAAACACCTTGCAAACTGGCGATGAAACGGCTGGTGATGCGCTTCTGGGCGAGTTGGGTCAGTTCGAAGGACTGGGTAAATTGATGAAGGCCGTTGAGCCATCACTTGCAGAGTCACCCGGCCTTGCTGCATCTTGCGTTGAATTTGCCATTGAAGGATTGTGGCTGACTCGTCGCATCGACAAAGACGCGGTTGACGGGGTTATTCGCTACGGAGCTTCATGAGTCGGTTTACCTACGGTTCCTTCCACGACGGACCAGACCCGCTTTCCGCGCCAACAGATTCCGGCGGCGGAGTAGATGAGATTGGACGTCGTCTCCTTGATGGGCAATCGCTGAACGATGCTTTCCGTGACATGTTTCGTGACGGCTTAAAAGACCGCAGTGGCCTTCGTGAGATGTTTAGGAAAGCTCAACAGCGTCGCAAAGAGTTAGAAAAATCAGGGCGGATGGATGGACTTTTAACCGACCTTCGGCAACTACTCGACGACGCACTCACACAGGAGCGCACTGCACTTTTCCCTGATCCATCTGACGACGCACGCTTTCGCGAAGCGATGTTGGACACTGTTCCTGACGAGGTTGGGCGAGCAGTCCAGCAACTCGCTGATTATGACTGGCAGTCACCCCAAGCTCAGCGATCCTTTGATCAATTGAAAGATCGGCTCCAACGCGATGTGCTTGATCAGCAGTTCAAGAACATGACGCAAGGTATGCAGGAACTGAACACTCCCGAATCTAAAGCTGCGATGAAGGAGATGATGCAGGACCTCAACGCGATGCTGGAAAAGCATCGTCAGGGTGAAGATGCTTCCCAGGATTATGAAGACTTCAAAGAAAAGCACAGTGAGTTTTTTCCAGATGCTCCCGAAACCTTGCCAGAATTTATTGACGAGTTAGCCCGTCAAGCAGCCGCGATGCAGCGCATGATGCAGTCCCTGAGCCCAGAGCAACGCGCTGAATTAGCTGAAGCAATGGCGCAAGCATTGTCTGACATGGGTCTGCAAGATGAAATGTCGAGACTTCAAGAAAACTTGCAAACCATGCGGCCTGAATTCTCTTGGACTGGGCAGCAGCAAATGGGTGGCGAAGAGCCACTTGGCCTGCCTGATGCAACCCAGGCTTTAGCTGAACTGGCTGATCTTGAATCCCTCATGGATCAACTCTCAGACAGTGATGCGCGCGCTAACCTCGACAACATTGACGAGGCAGCTGTTGCTAGAGCGTTGGGGCGCCAAGCAGCTGATGATCTGCGCGCAATGCGAGAGATTCAAAAGCAATTAGAAAAAGATGGTTATTTACAGCGCGATGGCGATCGACTTGAGCTGACTCCAAAGGCAGTTCGTCGCATCGGTCGAACGGCACTCAAAGAAGTATTTTCTTCGCTCGATGCCTCGCAGCGGGGTGACCATAGTGTTCATCGCTCAGGTGCCTCGGGTGAGATCACCGGGATGACCCGTCAGTGGCAGTTCGGAGACGAACAGCCAATTGACGTAGTCACAACCGTGCGTAATGCAGTGAATAGAAAAATCATGAGTGGGTCATCCAAACTCACTCTCTCAGCCGAAGATTTTGAAGTCCATGAAACTGAAACACGCACTCGCGCAGCCGTCGCCCTACTTATCGATCAGTCATTTTCTATGGTGATGAGCGATACCTGGCGATCCGCAAAAACCATGGCGCTAGCTTTGCATTCACTCGCGCAAAGCGCGTACCCACTAGATGCGTTGGAAATCATTTCCTTTGCCAATATTGCGCAAGTCGTGAAACCCCACGAACTCCCGGATTTGGAAGCAAGCTACATCCAAGGCACAAATCTGCATCATGCGTTGATGTTGGCGGGGCGTTTCCTGGACAAGCACCACGGAGCGCAACGAGTGGTCATGGTGGTCACCGACGGTGAGCCAACCGCCCATATAGATGAAGAGGGATACTCCTGCTTCGACTATCCACCAAGCGATGAAACGATTGCCCTTACCGTCGCCCAAATCGATTTGATGACGCGACGACGAGTGCCCATTTCCTGGTTCCGACTAGGTGATGATCCAAGCCTGGAACGATTCTTAGATCAAATGGCCCGCAGAAATGGTGGTCGGGTTCTTGCTGCATCAAGTGAAAAACTTGGCGACTATGTCGTGAGCGACTATGTGCGTTCACGAGGGTCGCGCTAACGCAATTTTTATCCTAAACATCGCTATTGTTCTTCTGTGATGTCTTCGCAGCAATACCCAGACCGGATTGAGCGCTTAACGTTGCTGGCTCAATCACTTGTGACTGATCCTTCGTGGGATGACGTCTTGCGTCTGCTCGCGTTGCGGATCTTCGATTTTTGGGGCTGTCAAGAGGTCTATCTCTATGAAGTGCACTCGGGTGGCTCGCTTAAGTTGAAGGCGTCATACGGAGTAATCGACTCGTCGAAGTTGGCCGAGATTTCGTTAGCAACAACCCCGGAACTCGGATCTGTCTTGTCCTACGGTCGAACCACCTGGATTGTTGATGCAGCCGAAGGTGACGACCTGATTCCGTCCGCTCTTGGTTCGCACCACAACGGTGGCGTAGTGATCGCACCGCTGAATCGTGTCAATATTCCAGAGTTTGTTTTGATCGCTACCTTCGCAGACGCCCTGCCTGAAAATCCGGCGAGTGGACCATTTATGTCGTCTGTTGTGAGTTTGCTGGAATTGCGCGTAGCGATGTCGGAGGGCGGAAGCGCTCGACGAATCGTTGCCGGTGCACCTGCGAGTAATGTCGATTTCTCCGAACGCCAGCAACGAATTTTGGAACGTATCCAAGAGGGCAAGACCAATAAGTCGATCGCCAGAGATCTTGGGTTTAGTGAATCTACGATTCGCCAGGAGACTCTGCGCTTGTATCGATCACTTGGGGTGAACTCGCGCACTGACGCAGTGATTGCTGCACGCGCAAAAGGATTGTTGGACGGTTCAGTTACTGAGTAAAGGCCTTATAGGTCACCAGGATTGACACACCTATCAGCACGCTTTGCAATAATCGGGTGGCAGTTTTTGGTGTGATGCGTCGCAGGAGTCGGCTACCAATTGGCGCTCCAATCAGGCCACCCAAACCTAGGACTAGTCCGGAAGTCCAATTGATTTCACCGTGATTGAGCATGTGCCCTGCAAGTGCTGCGCCGCTCGACATCACGATGACCGCGAGTGAGACTCGAGCAGCAACTTTTATTGGCGTGTTGAGCCAGAGAATTTGTAAAGGCACCGTGATGAGTCCGCCACCGATACCAAATAGGCCGCCCATGAATCCGCCGGAGCCACCGGTGACACCAACCTGAACAAGGTTTGCGTCATTGGTATACAAATCATTTTCTTCAACTTCCGCATTCACTCGTCGATTGGTGAGTATGACGTTGAGAATATTGATGGCGGCAAACCCAAGTAACAAAGCGGTCCCGGGTAGTTGATGAGCAACCCAGGCGCCGAGTGGGGCAACGATTATTGCCGGAATGCCAATCATGAACACCCGGCGCCAAGGCACTTGCTTGGCTCGAGCGTTACTTACGGTTGCGGTGGCAGTAGTGATACAGATTCCGACATTGCTGGTGGCAACCGCGGCAACTGGACTCAAGCCACTGAATA
>Ga0114958_10001935_pt1 | contig 15916 bp, 8 predicted proteins | sample C_130208_EF_Meta_FD_89577 | JGI IMG/M metagenome (GOLD analysis project Ga0114958, IMG submission 89577) | Freshwater microbial communities from Lake Croche, Canada to study carbon cycling - C_130208_EF_MetaG | ecosystem: Environmental > Aquatic > Freshwater > Lake | place: Lake Croche, Canada...
GAAGCCCGTTTTGTCAACAGATCTATTTGTTAATCGGGATACGCGTTTAAGTGATGACATTTTAAAGAAAGGAGATTCTTATATTTTCACAAACCCAGTGTTCAGCATTTCTTCTTTAGTCTTTGCCAAAACAGGTTTTACTTTCCGCAAGTATTGGAACATCGTTGACTGGAATAACCAAGCATCGTTTATTGACCGTAATTTGATTCGCTACGCAGAAGTATTATTAACATATGCGGAGGCTAAATTTGAATTGGATGGAAGTATTTCTGATGCAGATTTAAATCTTACTATAAATGCTTTACGAAAGCGCGGAGGAGTAGCTGCATTAACCAATGCATTTGCCACGGCAAATGGCTTAGTGATGCGCGATGAAATTAGACGCGAAAGACGGGTGGAACTTGCCCAAGAAGGTTTCCGTTACTGGGATTTAATTCGTTGGAAAACAGCTGAAATTGAATTACCAAAACCCATTTTAGGAAACTTTTTCTTTGCGGAATTTGGGACTACAGTGAAGGTAAATTTAACTGCTGATAATTTCATTATTACCCAAGCAGCAAGTTTCCGAAAGTTTGATCCGGCGCGTGATTACTTATGGCCATTGCCCATTAATGAGATTGCACTTAATCCAAATATGAAGCAAAATCCAGGTTGGTAATTTGCTTTTGATCATTTTCAAAATCCCGCAAGTTAATGCTTGCGGGATTTTTTTTGCTTCGTTAATTCAATATTCCGAACATAAATTTCCGCACCTTCTGATTGAATCTGAATGCGTCCTTTAGCGGGGCGAACTTCTCTTGCCCTATTCACCAAGACCCCATTTAAGTACACAATAATTTCATTTCCATTAGCCATACATTCCAATGTATTCCATTCACCCATCGGTTTTTCGATATCTTGTTTACCTTTAAAACCGATGACATCTTGCCAATTTTCATCCCGACCATACCAATTGAGCCGCCCTTTATTCAAAATGGCTGGCGCACCCCCTTCCTGATATCGATAAGAACCTGCTTGCTTTTCAGAGGCTACTGAGGCCGTAATGCTGAATTTTTCAGAACCATCCCCCACCACCAAAATATCACCTGTCCCACCCTCAATGATTTGGCATTCAATCGAATGCATCCATATGCCCGCGGATCCGCCATCTTCACCATTCGAATGCAAAAGGATTCCGGAATCCCTAGCTTTATTGACTCTGTTTCCTTCTGTTTTTCCGCCCCAGCGAAACTCGAGTTTCAATCGATAATTTTCAAAGACTTTTTTAGTTGTGATGCAACCCCACTCCTCACCTGAGATTCTAATTTGCTGGTCTACCACAGTAAAAACATGTTGGGGGTCAATATTCTTACCCCTTTTTTGAACAAAAGTATACCAGCCCTTTAAGTTTTTTCCGTTGAATAAGGAGCTTGATTTCCTATATTTAATTGAAGTTTGCTCTTCCTCTTGTTTCATTTCCTGACCAAAGGCGACATTAACGAAGGGGAAAAGCATACCCATTAGGATCCATTTTGTCATTTTCATGTCGTTTAATTTTAGGTGTTACATTTTTTGAACTCAGCAATAATATGACGAATCTAACCCAGAATTACCTAAAGTTGAAAAGTATGGGAAAAATAAAAACCACCACTATTGCCCAAAAGATATAGATGGGAAGGAAATTGGCAATTGCATTTTCTACCTTGCTTTTTTCATCTTTCCTAAAAACCCGATTAAACAGTCGGAAGGCAATAAAAACTAAATTAGCCAGCATCAGAAAATTAGCCCCTAAAATAGCCAATCGATTCGGAGTAATACCCCATTCAGAAATTCGAAATAAAATGGCCGTAAAAGCGATGCCATTCACCACCAACGTAAGCAATGAAAGTGCAAACAAAATCATTAGACTCCAAGGATTCTCATGACCTTTAGAAGTTTCTGCCAAAGAAAATAGGATAATGGCCATGACGCCAAGTAGTAATAAATTAAAAACAAGTAAGAAATTTCGATCATTATAAGGATCCTTGTCAGAAAACAATACGGCCCCCAGGTAAAAAATTAGCATAAGCAACACGATAGGGCTGGTGATTTTCGCGATGACAGGGGATACTTTATTAACCAACGATGGATTTGATTGAGTTAGGAACGTAGACATAATAGGCAAGGCTGCCCCAGCAAAAACTGCTAAATAATTGAAATAAAAATCTTCAATTTTGATGCCAATGGCTTTAAATAAGCCTATCACAATGGCGGTAAATAATGCGCCGACAATCACTAAAATACCACTTAAGATTAAAAAATCGCCATTGAAACGCAAAAAATCTAATCGGCTTTCATTATTTCGTAAATCAAGCCCAATGTAATTTATGCCCATAAGGGCCCATAACAAAAATGGCAAATGCAAACAGGCTAAAATGATGGTGTCATTATTGGGTAAATCGGGCAATAGATTCATGTAAACAGCCGCTATCATGAAAGCCATTGCAGTGAATAAAATGCGAGGAATTGGTGCATTTCGCTTCCAAATAAAATAGCTAGCCAAAGCAGGGAATACGATAAAACCGATATTTCGCATATAGAAAAATTCTGGTTTGATATTAAAAATGGCTGGAATTTTGGCGATTAAACCAGCCAAAAATGAAGCAACAATGATAAAAATCCAATCATTTTTTTTCCCCCAGGAAATTTCTGAACGTTCGAAGTTTAAGCGAGCATGCCAAAATTGTGCTAATTTATTTTCCTGTATATCCGGGTAAATGAGGAAAAAAGCTTGTTTGAATGTAGGGCTATCTGAACGGTATAATTTCTCTAATTGTTCAGTGTCATCAAGATGATTTAAAATTTTGTCCCGCATTTTAATTTAATTAGTTTCTAAAATCAAACGACTCAATGCTATTATACTTTAATTTCAACTTAAGTCCAAATTCAAACCATAAAATCATAGGCAAAGAAAAGCCGATCGGATCCAATAACTGAAACATCGGTCTATACGTATAACCCTTCAAATGCCTTTAATAAGGTTGGCCAATCAAAAAGGAAATGCTAAATTGCATGTAATTAAAGCTTAAAAAAATACCTCTAAACCTCCAATTTATGAAAAAACACTTGATCTATGTAGGTCTTATTTTGTGTTCAATGTTTGCAAATGCACAAGTAAGTCCAAGAAATTTTTTAGCTAAAGCTTTTAGTAAAGAAATGGTGCAAAAGGCGCTTATCTCTCAAAAAGATTACAAGCCTTATCCAAAAACGCGTTCCGAATGGGTTAATATCATTCCAGAAGCTGAGCAAAAACAAATCATTAAAAGAGCTGAATCCGTCCTTAATAAGCCTGTCCCTGTCATTGACGCCAGCCTTCTTATGGAATATGTTCGATCAGGAGATCGTGAAGAGCATGGTAAAATTTCTTTTGGGAAGCGAAATAGTCTGATGGAATTAGTGATCGCTGAAACCCTGGAGGACAAGGGTCGATTTACTGAAAAAATTATGAATTATGTCTGGTCAATCTGTGAGGAGACCTATTGGGGAGTCCCCGCACATTTATCAGTCCAAAAAGCGAAAAGTGGAATGCCAGATGCCGAAGATCCAACGGTCGATTTGTTTGGTGCGGAAACTGCCGCGGGTTTAGCGATGACCGACTATTTTGTGGGGGATAAATTGGATAAAATTTCTAAGCTTCTACGAAAAAGAATATATTTCGAAGTCAATAAAAAAATCTTGACTCCTATTTTGGATCAAGATCGATACAGTTGGCTAAGTAAAACCCGCGCCGTTAACAACTGGAATCCATGGATTGTTTCGAATGTGATGTTGGCCAATTTGCTACTAGAAAAAAATGAAAATACTCGGCTTACAAATCTATACACCCACATGAATTACTTAGATCTTTACTTTAATGGTTTGGGTGAAGATGCAGGTTGTGATGAGGGTCCATCTTATTGGTTTGCCGCGGGAGCAAGTGCATTTGACGCACTCCAGGTATTGGCTTCGGCAACCAATGAAAAATGTGAAATTTACAAAGAGCCTTTTATCCAAAAAATGGCCTCATACGTATACAAAATGCATATTTCAAATGACTATTTTGTAAATTTTGCGGATGCCGATCCGACTTTAAAACCAGATGGGATCATGTTGTACCGATTTGGAAAAGCATTAAATGATGCTCCTTTAATGGCTTTTGGCCAGTGGGCTACACAAAATTTTGAGCCAGCGATTAATATGACAGGGTATCAAAAACACAGACATCTTTGGAATTTAATGGCGTATAATTCAATGCCAAAGGAAAAAGTAGCACATCCAGAGCTTGGCGACTATTGGTTTAATGACATCCAAGTGGTGACGGCAAGGCATAAAGACTTGTTTTTTGCGGCGCACGGTGGACACAATGCCGAGTCTCACAACCATAACGATGTGGGCGATTTTGTCTATTATGTGAAAGGGGAACCTATCATTATCGACGCAGGCCGAGGAAATTATACGGCTAGAACTTTTTCTGCGCAACGCTACGGTCTTTGGTTTACTCAATCTGAATACCATAATTTACCTTTTATTAACGGAGTGGGCCAAAAAGCTGGTCGGGAATTTGAAGCCAGCGCAGTGAGTAATTTCATGAATGAAAAAGCGGCAGGAATGTCTTTGGATTTAGCTAAAGCCTATCCAGCGGAAGCGGGAATTAAAACATGGAAAAGAACCATGCAATTAAATAAGGTGAAAGGCCAGATTGAAATTAAAGATCAGTTTGAGCTATCAGAAAATAAGCAAGCGGTCCAACAAGCCTTCATGACTTTATGTGCCATTGATTCTTCTATTCCTGGTAAATTAAGTTTGACTACGAGTACCGGAGATAAACATATACTCACATACGATAGCAAAAAATGGAAGTTGGCAGTAGATCTACCTTCCACTGAAGGACCCGAGTATAAAAGTTTTAAAACAAAATGGGCAAATCGACCTGTCCAACGAATCATTTTTACATCGAAGGAAAAAGGATTACAAGGGAATTATCAGTTTACGATTCAGTAGTAGAGTTAAGGAATTTTGCTCAAAAGGTGTTGCGTTTAAAATCGCAACACCTTTTTTTATTGGAATAATACCATTCATTATTTTAAAATAAATCCTAGCATAACTCATTCAAATACCTATTTTCCACATTTTAAATATTCATTTTCCCCAAATATTTTTACCGTAAACGTTACCGTAAACGTTTGCAGAAAAAAAAATACCTAATTATTTTGAGTTTTGGAAGGTAAATCAGTATCATTATTTAAGGATAACTTTTGACTAAACTTATCAGCCTATCCGATATTAATTAAATCCTAAAATACTATTTGATGAAAAAAACTTACCCAATGAAAAACAGGGTAGCTCGCTGGAGCATCCTGTTTACCATGGCCTTTGCAATGCCATTGTATTACACGCTTGGTTCAACGAACCTCATTTCAGTTGCAGCTTCCAAACTAACTGGAACGGTAACAGATGAAAACGGGGCTGGAATGCCCGGAGTTACTATTGCCAAAAAAGGCACATCCTCAGGAGCAAATTCAGATGTTAATGGAAAGTATTCCATCGATGTAAATCCTGGAGACGTATTAGTTTTCTCATTTGTAGGCTACAAGTCCCAAGAAGTAAAAATTGCCAATCAATCTGTTCTAAATATCCAGTTGACAGTCGACGCTAAATCATTAGAAGAAATTGTCGTAACGGGTTACGGTAACCAAAAAAAGAAAGATTTCTTAGGATCTTCTTCTTCCATTAAATCAGCAACAATCCAAGAGATGCCCGTTGTCAGTGTGGAATCAGCCATGCAGGGCAGAATGACAGGGGTACAGGTACAACAAAGTTCTGGCCAACCGGGTGCTGGAATTTCCATTCGTGTACGTGGGATAACTTCAATTGCCGGAGGTAATGAGCCGCTTTTTGTCATTGACGGAGTACCACAATACAACAATGACAATCGAGCCATGAACGGAATGTCATCCTTTAATGCAAGTGACATCGAAAGCATCGAAGTATTAAAAGACGCCTCTGCTACAGCCATTTATGGTTCGAGAGGAGCCAATGGTGTAGTTCAAATAACCACAAAAAGTGGAAAATCAGGTGTGAGTCGCGTGACCTACGAATCGACATATACCAATCAAATCATTCAGAGAAAATTGAACTTAATGAATGGAGTTCAAATGCTTGATTTTATTAAAAAATACTATACCAATTCAAATCTTGCACTTCCTGCCGAGGTAACAAATGCGACAAATGCGGAGACCGATTGGCAAGATCAAGTGTTGCGCCCTGCGTTGCAACAAAATCACACCCTTAGCTTTTCAGGAGGTAATGATAAAACACAGTATTATGTTTCCGGGAACTACCTAGATCAGCCTGGTATCATTACAGGTACCGACTTTAATAGAGGATCCATGCGTTTTAATTTAACCTCTAAGTTGAATTCAACAATTAGTTTAAGAACATACATGACTGCTTCAAGAACTGTTTCAAATGGTTTTTCAGCATCAGATAACTCACCTACTCGTTATACAGGTAAAAATGGAGTGGGTGCGATGGTATTAGCATCGCCAACGGTCCCTGTTTATAATGCAGATGGAACCTATGGTAATCCTAGACCATTTTCTTTCAGTGGAATTGACGTTGAAAATCCAGTAGCCTTTACTAAGGAATCATTAGATCGTAACACGGTCGTTCGTTTTCAAGGGGGTATGGATTTCAATGTTAAATTAGCAGAGGGATTAGTCAATACCACCCGTTTAGGAGGAGACTATTTTTCTGCACGTGCTGATTTGTATTTTCCAATTGTGTTAGCACAATTAAGTTCTGGGGTGGGTATAGGTCAATTGACTACCACCAGCTCCTTAAATGTGGTCGCTGAAGATTACTTAGAATATAAAAAGAAGTTTGGCGATTTGGAATTTGAAGGTATTCTTGGGGGTTCTATTCAATCGTCCCAACAAGATATCATCAGTTTAGTTGGCTCTAAATATATTTCAGATGACTTGAAAAACTACAGTTTTGCAGCAGCAGGATCAGTTTCAAAACCGGTTACTGATATCATTACCAACCGCTTAGTTTCTGGATTTTCTAGAGTACGTTTAAATTACAAGGACCGTTATTTATTTACAGCCAGTATTCGTAGAGATGGAGCATCTGTATTTAGTAAGAATAAAAAATACGGAACATTCCCTTCTGTTGGCCTTGCGTGGAAAGTATCAGAAGAGGCTTTCATGAAAGATGTGACGGCTATTTCCAACCTTAAATTGCGTGCCACATGGGGACAGTCAGGAAATCCTGCCATTCAACCTTACCAATCATTATTAATAGGTAACGTAATTAATACAGCTCAAGGAGCTGGTTCTGGATTGGCAGTAGGATTATCGCCTACCCTGCCAAATGACAACTTAACATGGGAGACAACTACTCAAACTAATGCTGGTTTGGATTTTGGATTCTTAAATGATAAATACCGGGTAACCTTGGATTATTATGTAAAGAATACCACATCCTTGCTTGCAACGGTACAATTGCCTCCATCTTCTGGATATAACACGATTATTGACAACGTGGGTGAAGTGGAAAACAAAGGATTTGAATTGGAAATTGGAACTGATCTAATCGCAACGAAGGATCTTCGTTGGTCGATTGACGCCAACCTATCGATCAACAAGAACAAGGTTCTCGCCACTAAAAACAACTTACCTTTTAGTTCTGGTAATTCAAGAATCACACCGGGAGATCCATTATCATCATTTTATGGACCTAAATTTACAGGATATGGTTCTGATGGCGAAATGACTTTTTTAGATGTTAATGGGGACGGAATCATTGACGGACGTGATAACGTGTATATTGGAAATCCATATCCATCAACCATTATCGGATTAAATACAAGTTTAAAATACAAGCGCTTTAATTTTATGATGACTTGGTCAAGTGTTCAAGGCAATAGTATTGATAATCAAATGCTATTTACAGCAGCAACTCCATCGCCAATTTACAATCGCTCAGCGGAAATTTACAAATATTACCCTAAGCCGATGGCCTCTACTATCCATAGAAGGTCTGATTTATTTATCGAAGATGGATCTTATGTACGTTTACGTAATATACGTATCGATTATGCTTTGCCTTTGGGAAATACGAAATTCATCAAGTCTGCTAATATTTATCTATCGGGCAATAACTTAATTACCATAACCAATTACAAAGGTTACGATCCTGAAGTGAATGCATTTAGTGGAAACTCACTCCAACAAGGTGTTGACAACGGTGCGTACCCTGGTTCGAAAACGGTTACTTTAGGTTTAACCGTCAACTTTTAATTGTTAAAATTTTAAATTATTCAGGTTATGAAAAAGATAAAAAACATAAAATTAATTCCAATACTGATGATCCTATTGATGGGATCGCTTTCGAGCTGTGAGAAGTTTTTAGAAGAAGTTCCACCTGCTAGATACCAAATTTCTACGCTAAGTAAGCCTCTTTTAGATGCATTTGTTATCGGAGCTTATGAGCCGCTTTCTCGTTCACGCGGTCGACTCTGGGAATCTACATTGACAAGAGACATTGAAGGTTTAGCTGAATATTGCCAATTGCCTGCAGGTGGCGGTACCAATTATATGAACTATAATTTTGAGCCACAAAGAAATGATAATGCGGCAAGATGGACAACTTTCTATGAGGCCATTGGTAAGTCTAATTTAATTATCAAGGCCATCGAGGATGATAAGTCATTAGCTGAAAATATCAAAGCACCTTTCAAAGCAGAGGCCTATTTCGTTCGCTCACTATGTTATTGGTGGTTGACTAGAATGCACGGAGATGTACCTTTACGCTTGTCGCCAATCGAAAATTCAGATGGAACTGCATTGCCTTTAACTAGCTCTAAGACAATCTTCGATCAAATCGTTAAGGACTTAGCATATTGCGAGACTAATTTACCAGCTAAAGTACCAGAAGCAAATACGGGTAGAGCAACGAAAGGAAGTGCAAAAATGATGCTGGCAGATATTTATTTATGGAACAAAGATTATACCAATGCACGTTTGAAAGCGAAAGAGGTAATCGACAATAAAGTAGCTTATGGATACGATTTAGTCAAATCTTTAGAGACTTTGTATTCGCCATCAGCGCCAACAAATTCAGAGGAAATCTTTGCTATTAAATTTTCACAGCAAAAAGCCTTAGGTTCATTCTTGCCAACCTATGCTTTTGAAGGAAGGGCGTTAGATGCAGGTTTAGCTGCGCGTGGAATTTCTGCATTAATGTGCCGTAATTCTCCATTAATTAGGGATTGGGATAAAAAAGATTTACGTAGAAATTGGAATTTAATTGACACCATTACCATCAAAGGAGTAAAAGTGAAAGCTAATTTAATTCCAAGTGCCACTTATATGTTTGGTAAATTCCGCGATGGAGCAGCTCCAGAAGAAACGGCTGCTGGAAATGATTATTACCTATATCGTTTTGCCGAGGCATATTTAATTTTAGCGGAATGCGAAAACCAATTGAATGGACCTACTCAAGTGGCTTATGATGCTGTAAACCAAGTACGTAGAAGAGCGTATGGAGTGGACTTAGTCAAGCCGAGCACCTTAGCTGACTTCCCTACCGGTTTATCTAAGCAAGCATTTGATGATTTGCTCTTCCAAGAAAGAGGATACGAGTTCATCTACGAATGTAAAAGATGGTGGGATATGGTGAGGACCGGACGTGCAGATGCAGTAGCAAAAGCGGCTGGAAAAACTCCGACTGGTGGAAGCATCGCAAGATTTACTTTGTACCTTCCCGATGTGGAGTTAGTTAATAACCCTTCAATTAAATAATGATTGATGCTTAATTTTAAAAATAACTCCCTATTAAATGGGGAGTTATTTTTAATTTACATGCATGTGTTCTCCAAAACCTATGAAAATAGCAAGTTACTTTTTTGCAATTTTACAATTCATTGCGATTAATGCGTTAGCGCAAAATAAATCAAAACCCAACGTACTTTTTATTGCCATAGATGACCTTAAGCCTATGCTAGGATGTTATGGTGAAAGTCACGTTCATTCACCTAACATAGACAAATTGGCCTTATCGGGCACCGTGTTTTTATCAAATTATTGCCAACAAGCCGTCTGCGCTCCCACAAGAGCGAGTTTATTAACAGGCCAAAGACCTGATTACACGCAAATTTGGGATTTAAAAACATTGATCAGGGATAAAGTTCCAAATATATTGACATTGCCTCAGTATTTTCGCCAACAAGGATACACCACTTCGGGGATAGGGAAAGTATTTGATTCAAGGTCAGTGGATAAAAACTCTGACGAACCGTCGTGGTCTATTCCGTACCTAAAATTAGAGAAAGGTGATTTCGCCAAGGGCTTCTCTAAACCATTCAACAACTACTACCAATCAAAAGAACTTATCCAATTGATCAATGGATTTCGCGAAGAAGGAATTAAAAAAGGGTTAACAGGTCAAGAGTTAGAAGATTTTGTTGAAAATGGCCACAGACCACTCTATGAAGCCATTGACGTTCCAGATGATGCGTATATTGACGGGGCAAATACATTAAAAGCAATCCAACAAATTAAAAAATTAAAATCAGAGGGCAATCCATTTTTTATGGCGGTGGGCCTAACCAAGCCTCATTTGCCATTTGTTGCTCCTAAAAAATATTGGGATCAATATGATCGATCTACCTTACAACTTGCGGCATTTCAGTCCTTATCCTCAGGTACACCAGAATTTGCATTTCAAGCATCAAATGAATTAGTTAATCAATATGTTCTGCCATCAGGAGAGCGTATGCCCACAGGCTATTCACCAAAATCAGATGAATTACAACGTTTGCTCCTTCATGGGTATTATGCTAGCGTGAGTTATACCGATGCCCAAGTCGGGCTACTATTAGCTGCTTTGAAGGAACAAGGCTTAGACAAAAACACCATTATCGTACTTTGGGGAGATCATGGATGGCATTTAGGTGACCACACCATGTGGGCCAAACATAGCAATTTTGAACAAGCCACAAAAGCGCCATTAATTTTCTCAGCACCTGGTTATAATGGGGGTCAAAAAGTAAAAGGTCTTACTGAGTTTATTGACGTATTTCCCACATTAGCTGAATTAGCGGGACTTCAAATTCCTAAGGGTCTAGCCGGGAAAAGCTTAGTTCCAGCGATGAAAAATCCTTCCATTCAAGTGAAAAATTTTGCACAAAGCCAATACCCTCGTTTAAACGATAAAGCTATGGGCTACGCTATTAGGACCGAGCAATATAGAATGGTTACTTGGTTTAAAGGAGAATTTCACACCACTAAAATCAATTCAGATAATCCTGTTATTGGGCTTGAACTTTATGACTATAAAAAAGACCCACTCGAAAAAGAAAATTTAGCCACGAAAACTGAATATGCAAGCGTGCTAAAACAACATCAAGAAATTTTAAACCAACTATTAAAAACTCAAAATCAATCCAGATAACATGAATAAATGCATTGCTTTTTTAATTCTACTGTGTTTCTCGAGTGCGGCCCAGCAAACCAGCCTCGTTTCTAAGATAGAGTCCCAAATGGACTATGCGCTAAGGGAATCTGCACGTGTCAGCACTAGAAACAGTGACAAAGTTAGCCCAAGAACGGTTCGTAACGATTCTTTAATTTTAGTTGCCTCTAAAGACTGGTGTTCTGGATTTTTTCCTGGGGGTTTGTGGTATTTATACGAATTAACGGGGAATAAAAAGTGGGCAGCCCAAGCAGAAAACTACACATTGCCGCTTGAAAAAGAAAAAATGAATGCTGGAACTCATGACATGGGATTTAAGATGTTTACTAGTTTTGGAAATGGACTTCGTTTGACTAACAATTCAACGTTTCGTGATATCCTAATTCAGTCTGCTAGAACTAATATAAAACGATTCAACCCCATAACTGGAGTCATTCGTTCTTGGGATCATAGTCGGGATAAGTGGGCCAATCCCGTCATTATTGATAACATGATGAACTTAGAATTATTGTTCTGGGCCTTCAAAGAGACCAAAGATTCTGCCTTTTATAAAGTGGCTGTTTCTCATGCAAATACGACCATGAAAAACCATTTTAGACCCGATTTTAGCTCCTACCATGTCTTAGACTACGATGTTCAAACGGGTGCGGTGGTGAAAAAAAATACGCATCAGGGCTATGCTCATGCATCTGCGTGGGCGCGTGGCCAAGCGTGGGCACTTTATGGTTATGCCGTTTGTTATCGCGAAACAGGCAAAAAGGAGTACTTGAATTTAGCTGAAAACATTGCTCAGTTCATTTTAAATCATCCAAGATTACCTTCTGATCTTATTCCTTATTGGGATTACGATGATCCTAAAATTCCCCATGCGCCTAGAGATGCTTCTGCAGCCGCAATAACAGCCTCCGCCTTGTATGAGTTGGCGAATCTCCAACCCTACAAAAAAGCATATTATCAAGGTTTTGCAGATAAAATCTTAGCGAGCCTTAGTTCAAGTGATTATTTGGCCCCGGTGGCATCTTCTTCCCATGGATTTCTGTTAAATCATAGCACAGGCGGATTGCCAAACGGATTTGAGATAGATGCGCCTATCGTGTATGCCGATTACTATTTTTTAGAAGCATTGGTACGTCAAAAAAATAAAAAATGAAGTATTTTTTCGCCAGCATCTTCCTATTGTTGACTAAAATAGTAGTAGCGCAAGCACCTTCGCATGAAGTCCGCTGGAATCAAGTAGGGGCCCACATCACGCTACATGCTAGTTTAGCTCCTACTATTCAAGACGTTAAAATTCAAATTAGAAGTGATAGAAATACTCGCATAACGAAGATCACAGACATTTCATCCGAGCATCCTGAACCACAAACGGTATTACCAACTCCCATACCAAACAAGCAAATCTGGTATCCTGTGGTTGATATTGTCCGAAATCCTGGTATGAAAGGGCATATTATACTTGACTCAATGGCCACTATTTCAGCTTGGAATCAGCATTTTTATAAAAAGTCTGAAATCAATAAGAAAAAAATAAACCTTGAGGCGGACCGTTTGGAAGACTGGGAAAACTCGCTATATATTGAGCCACGGGCGCGTCAAATAAACGATTTTTATATTCAGCAAATAGTTCAACCATTAAATGGAGCTTTAAACTATCATTTTACTCCTTTAAGTGAGGAATGGAAGGGTTCAATCACTCTGATTTATAAGGAAAATGGTCAATCAAAATCAATAAAAACGAAGATAAATTGGTCCAGGGAAATTGCCAACCATCGGGAGCTCACCACCAGTAGCCTGACTCAAAAAAATCTAAAATTAGCACTTTCTAAATCTATTGATTATATCATTCGCTCACAAAACAACAATACAAGCAGCCTTACATATGGGGGACTCAACTTGTTTTATGATTTAGATGCACAAAGTTACAGATCAAATCACTGGATTTGGGGTTCTGGGCCTGCAGTAAAAGTACTTTTGAACGCCCGGAAAATAAACGGTTTACTTTTGTCAACAACCAATTCGGGACTATTAAAAGCGGCAGAGAAAATTGGCCAATCAGCCATCAATACGCGAATCATGGATGTCACTCATCCTATGTTTGGTGTGCCGCTTTCACGCTGGAGAAGAGATCTTATATTGCCAGACTTTGGGTACCAACAGTGCTACAGTACTTCGGATGCTAACTTTTTTTCCGGTTGGGCTTGGATTCCACTCTACGTAGAAACAGGGAAAAAAGAATATTTAGATGCAGCGAAACTACTAGCAGAAACAACAGGCCAATTAATGAGTAAATATGGACTGATCCCACAAGATTATTATGTAGATGAACAAAAGTTTTCAGAACATACCATCGATGAATCAGGTTTTGGGGTCGAAGGAATTGCCAATTTATACGCCATTACAAATGACCCAAAGTATTTTAACATGGCTGAACAGTACATACAAGAGCATTTAAAAAAACTTAGTCGGCCCGATGGTTTATGGGAGCGAGGATGGCATCAAAAAACAGGAGTTCAGCCGACGATAAAAATGACCAGGGGCCTTGGCTGGGCTATGGAAGGATTACTAGCCGCCCATCGAAATAATCCCAAAGGTCCTTATTTAGATTTAGCTAAAAAAATGGCCGACCGCATGTATGCTTGGCAAAAGCCTGATGGCCATTGGACCTTTATCACGGATGAACCTGTGGAGAAAGTTGGCATAAGTGAAAAAGGTACAGCCTTGTGGAGTTATTTATTATACCAGCTTTATGCAGCTACTGGCGAGAAAAAATATCTAGCCATGGCTCAAAAATCATTAACTTGGTGTGTGAAAAATCAATACCAAGGGCCTGATCAACAAGCATATGGGGGGATTGTTGGAAAAACAATTCATTCGGCCGTCGGCGCCGCCTTTAGACCCTGGTTTCCTATAACATGCGCTTACACCTCAGCCTTTTTCTCGCTAGCCATCATGGAAGAACTTAAACTAAAAAAAAATGAGAAATAGCGCGCTTTTATTCATCACATTCTTATTTAATATAACCACTATTTTAGCTCAAAAAACACCCCCCAATGTGATTGTGATTTTAGCTGATGACATGGGATATAGCGACATTGGACTGTTTGGTTCGGAAATCAAAACGCCCAACATCGATATACTCGGCAAAAAAGGGGCCATTTTTACCCAATTTTACAATGCAGGACGATGCTGTCCAAGTAGAGCTTCATTATTAACGGGAATGTATCCACATCAAGCGGGTATGGGAGGCATGGTGATTACCAGTGATTATGATCGCAGTAAAACGGGATCCTACCAAGGATTTTTAAATGTCAATACGCCAACGATCGCCGAGGAGTTAAAAAAGAATGGATACAATACCTACATGACGGGCAAATGGCATGTAGGCGAAAAAAGACCCGATTGGCCTAACCAACGAGGTTTCGATCACTTTTACGGCTTGATTTCGGGGGCCAATAGTTATTATGAATTATTACCGAAACGCCAGCTCATTGAAGATAACGAGCCATTTTCACCCAAGGGAAATTATTATTTCACTGATGCCATCTCGGATAAATCCGTTTCCTATTTGCAGAAAAATCATTCCAAAGGTAAGCCATTTTTTCTATATGTAGCTTACACAGCACCACACTGGCCGATTCATGCGCCACAAGATTTGATTGATTCCTATAAATCCAAGTATACCCAAGGCTGGGAATCTTTGCGTAAACAACGTTTTGACCAACAAAATAAAATTAAATTAAACCCTAATATTCGCAATTTACCCGAATCAGATCCCTTACTTGTTGCATTTGAAAAAGAAGCTGATAAAAATATGTGGATCGAAAAAATGGCAACTTATGCGGCTATGGTGGATAAAATGGATCAAGGAATTGGAAAAATAATACAAGAATTAAAAGCCAATGGTACCTTTGAAAATACCATCATTTTCTTTCTTTCAGATAATGGTGCTTGCCATGAAGTATTAGACGATCGTTCTTCTAAAGATTTGGGGCCAGAAAAATACAATGCGTCATTGACGGCCAAAATAGGCGCCCCGGGAAGCTACACCACCTATGGAAAAGAATGGGCCTACGCTAGCAATACTCCATTTCGAATGTATAAACATTGGATGCATGAAGGTGGAATTTCGACACCTTTAATTATTTCATACCCGGCGGGAATTAAAAAAAGTTTTCAAAGCGACCAAGTGGGCCATATCATGGATATTTTCCCTACCATCATGGAGTTAACAAAAACGAAAACAACAAAGGCCGTCGAAGGCAAAAGTCTTTTGCCCTTACTGAAGCAAAATAAAAGAGAGTCGCAGCCTTATATTGCATGGGAACATTTTGGGAATAGGGCAATTAGGGAAGGGGATTGGAAACTGGTTTGGGACGATGAGGTGAAGGAATGGGAATTATACAACGTCCGAATAGACCGAATTGAAACGAAAAATTTGATC
>Ga0114958_10001937_pt1 | contig 15892 bp, 14 predicted proteins | sample C_130208_EF_Meta_FD_89577 | JGI IMG/M metagenome (GOLD analysis project Ga0114958, IMG submission 89577) | Freshwater microbial communities from Lake Croche, Canada to study carbon cycling - C_130208_EF_MetaG | ecosystem: Environmental > Aquatic > Freshwater > Lake | place: Lake Croche, Canada...
GAAATCCCACGGCGCCCCACTGGGCCCCGACGAAGTGAAGCTCACGAAGGCCGCCTACGGGGTTGACCCAGAGGCAACCTTTGCAGTGCCTGCCGATGTTGCCGCCCTCTATAAGGAGCGCAGCGACCATGGCGCCACGCTCGTCGCCGCGCACGCCAAGCAGCTGCTCGCCTACGCCACCGCCTTCCCATCAGAGGCCGCCGAGCTACAGCGCCGAATGGCGGGAACGCTGCCTGCCGGCTGGGAGAGCGCCTTGCCGAAGTACGAACTTGGCGGCGATGCGCCAACGCGCAACGTCAGCCAGTCGAGCATCACCGCGCTTGGCGCGGTGCTTCCAGAGTTGATTGGCGGCAGCGCCGACCTTTCTGAGTCGAACCTCACCGACATTCATGGCGGCGGCAAGTTCACCGCCACCGAAGCGGGCCGCAATATTAGCTTCGGCGTGCGCGAGCATGCGATGGGCGCGATCGCGAATGGCATCTCCTATCACGGTGGTCTGATTCCCTTCGTGGCGACCTTCTTGACCTTTAGCGATTATCTACGCGGCGCGCTCCGTCTCGCGGCACTCGCCAACCTCGGCAGCATCTTCGTCTTCACGCATGACTCCATCGGTCTCGGCGAAGATGGCCCAACGCATCAGCCGGTCGAGCATTACGCCGCGCTTCGCGCCATTCCGAACGTGCGCTTCTTCCGACCCGGAGATCCAAACGAGGCCGCCGCGGCGTGGGGCGTCGCCGTTGAGCGACGACACGCGCCAACGGTGCTCGCCTTCACACGACAGAAGTTGCCAGTACTCGCCGGTTCCATCACTGGAGCGACAGCAGGCATGCGACGTGGCGCATACGTGTTGCGCGAGGCAACAGGCACCGCGAAGATGCTCTTGATTTCGACAGGCTCAGAGTTGCACCTCGCCGTTGCGGCGGCAGAGCAGCTCGAGGCCGCGGGCACACCAACGCGCGTTGTTTCAATGCCCTGCCCCGAACTATTTGGTGAGCAGGACGCGGCGTATCGCGAGTCGGTCCTTCCAGCCGCACTCCGCGCTCGTGTCGCCATTGAGGCGGGTGTGAGCTTCGGCTGGGATCGCTGGTCGGGCACCGATGGCGCCATCATTGCGATGGATCGCTTCGGCGCGTCGGCTCCTGCGCCAATACTCTTCAAGGAGTTCGGCTTTACCCCAGAGCGCATCGTTGAGATCGCCAAGGGCGTGCTCGCGGGCACGGTGCACGGCGTTGTTCCAACGCCGCACCTGCACGACGGGCACCAGGTTCGCTGAGGTGGCTCGCCGCCTTGCTATCGCCGCTGACCACGCTGGGGCCGCCCTCAAGGCGGCGATCGTTGCCCGAGTTGCCGAGATCGCCCCTGATTGGAGCGTCGCCGACCTTGGTGGCGATGGAAGCGACCCGACCGACGATTACCCCGACTCGTCGCGTGCCGTTGCGGAGCGCATGATCGCTGGGCAGGCCGATCGAGGCCTGCTGATCTGTGGCTCGGGGATCGGCGTGACGATCGCCGCAAACAAGTTCCACGGCATTCGCGCTTCGATCGCGCACGACCCAGCATCAGCCCGACAAGGGGTAGTGCACGACGACATGAATGTGCTCGCCTTCGGCGCGAACATCATCTCCCTTGAGACGGCGCTCGAGACGCTCGCCGCCTTCCTTAACGCTGAACCGAGCACCGAAGAGCGATACCTCCGCCGCACGGCCAAGGTCGCGGACATTGAAGAGGAGCAGTCATGAGCAGCGAACCGCGACTCCCATTCCGCGCACGCATCGGCCGCCCCGCTGACCTTGCAGCCATTGAGAGCACGTTTGATCGCGCTCGCACGGGCGAGTGGGCGGTACGACTTGCGGCCCGTGATGCAACGCTCTGGAGCAACGATGCCGAGGTGCAGGAGAAGATCGCCAACCGCCTTGGCTGGCTCGATGCGCCAGACTTCTTCACCACCGAGATTCCATCGCTGGAAGCATTCGGTGATGCACCGGTCACTGGCGCATCGTCACGCGTTACCGACTTTGTCGTCGCAGGGATGGGTGGCTCATCACTCGCCCCCGAGGTGCTCGCGCGCGCATTCTCTGACATCAGCGATTGGGGGAAGGCGCGCATCTGCGACTCGACCGACCCAGAGGCGGTCCACACTGCCGTTGCCGGTCTGAAGCCTGAGAGCAGCTACTACCTGCTGGCAAGCAAGTCAGGCACCACGACCGAGACGCTCTCGTTTGCAGCGTATGCGTATGAGCTCAATAAGCAGCAGCTCGCTGCAACCGGCTCCACGCAGGAGCCAACCGCAAACTTCGCTGCGATCAGTGATCCATCGCCGTGCGTTGATGGCGTCACGAAGGTGGTCGACACGAGTCGCCTCTTCTTGAATCCCGCCGACATTGGTGGTCGATACTCTGCACTCAGCTTCGTTGGGCTTGTGCCAGCGGCACTCCTCGGCATCGATCTCGATCCTCTCCTTGCGTCGGGAAGCGCTGCTATTGCGCAGAGCCGTGATCCAGAGCCAGCCGGGAATCATGCCCTTGCACTCGGCTGCATCATGGGTGCACTCGCCCGCGAGGGTCGCGACAAGATGACGCTCATCGTTGACGAACCGATCGATGGCTTTGGCGCATGGGCGGAGCAGCTCGTTGCGGAGAGCACCGGCAAGCACGGCGTGGGTGTCGTGCCCGTCGACGGCGAGCCACTCGGTGCCGTCACCGCCTACGGCGACGACCGGCTCTTTGTGCGCATCAAGCTTGATGGTGGCGTCGCGCCGCGTTGCGCCGATGGCTCCGCAGTTGACGCACGCCTTGATGCCCTCGCCGTCGCCGGACATCCGGTGCTGGAGTGGACGCTCAACGATCGCATTGACCTTGGTGGAGAGTTCGTGCGCTGGGAGGCCGCGACCGCATTCGCTGGCGCCGTCCTGAATATCAATCCATTCGATGAGCCGAACGTCACCGAATCAAAGACCAACACCGCCAACGTTCTCGCTGAACTTGCGGCGAAGGGTGCGCTCCCAGAGTTGCCAGCTAAGTGCACCGTCGATGGCCTGCAAATCTGGGCCGATGACACGCTGCCTGCAGCGTTTGCCGACGATGCGGAGCGGCTCATTGCTGGTCAGCTCGATCGACTTGGCGCACGCGGCTACATCGGCATCCAGGCCTACATCGCCAGCACGCCAGCGCGCACCGCAGCGCTGACGAAGCTGCGCCTCGCCCTGCGCGACGCAACGGGGCGCGCCACCACCGTCGGCATTGGGCCGCGCTTCCTGCACTCCACCGGGCAGCTCCATAAGGGTGGCGCGCCGATCGGCTGGTTCCTGCAGATCGTGGCTGGGCACCCACGAGATCTTGAGATTCCGGGTCGGCCGTATAGCTTTGGCCAGCTCATCGACGCCCAGGCGCTCGGGGATGTGCGCTCACTGGCAGACCACGGGCTCCCCGTGCTGCGGGTGCACCTGGGCGACGATCCAGACGCTGGGCTCATGCGCCTCACGGCGCTCATCGAACGGGTGCTCGCAGTTCGCTAGCATCGGGGAGTACAACCACCAATAGTGAAGGGGGAGATCATGCAGATCGGATTTATCGGCCTCGGCAAGATGGGCGCCAACATGGTCAAGCGACTGGTCCGAAACGGTCACGATGTTGCGATCTGGAACCGCTCCCGCGAGAAGACCGATGAGGTCGCCAAGGAGGGCGCCAAGGCCACCTACACCGTGAAGGAGCTGGTCGACAGCCTGACCTCCCCAAAGCGCGTCTGGGTGATGGTGCCGAGCGGTGACGCCACCGAGGCAATGATCGACGAGCTTATTCCGCTCCTTACCAAGGGCGACACGATCATCGATGGCGGTAACTCCAACTTCCACGACACCATCCGCCGACACGAGAAGCTCGCCGGTCACGGCATTCACTTCATCGACGCCGGCACCTCTGGCGGCGTCTGGGGCCTCGAGAACGGCTACTGCATGATGGTCGGCGGCGACGCTGCCCCGGTGAAGGCGCTTGAGCCGATCTTCACCACCCTCGCGCCAAAAGATGGCTACATGCACTGCGGCGGATCGGGTGCTGGTCACTACGTAAAGATGGTGCACAACGGCATTGAGTACGGAATGATGCAGTCGTACGCCGAAGGGTTCGAGATCCTGGCGAAGTCACGATATGAGCTTGACCTGGCCAAGGTGAGCGATCTCTGGATGCAGGGTTCGGTCGTGCGCAGTTGGCTCCTAGAGCTTGCCGCGCGCGCCTTCCGTGCCGAGGGGAGCGATCTGAAGGGGATCAAGGGCTGGGTCGCTGATTCCGGCGAGGGCCGCTGGACGGTACAAGAGGCGATCGACCTCGACGTGCCAGCGCCGCTCATCACCCTCTCGCTCCTGACGCGATTCCGTTCACGACAGGACGACTCATATTCTGCAAAGGTGCTTGCCGCGCTGCGCAATCAGTTCGGTGGTCACTCGGTAAAGTCGGAGTGAGCCCGCAATCACCCGCTGAGGGACACGCAACGATTCGTGATCTGCGGCTTGGCCGCAAGACTCGAAAGCCTGCAACAAAGAAGGGGGCGAAGAATCCACTTCGCGCGGGACTGCGCATTGAGCGCGTTCCTGATCCCCATGTGGTGGTCCTCTTCGGCGCAACGGGTGACCTCGCCCACCGCAAGGTGGTACCGGCTCTCTTCCACCTGTGGGTGGGCAACCTCCTCCCAGAACGATTTGCCCTCGTCTGCTTTGGCCGGCGCGCTTTTAGCGACCAAGAGATTCGTGCCGCGTTGCGCACCTCGCTCGACAAGCACGCGCGTATCACCCCGGTAGACGAGGAGCGATGGGCTTCATTTGCGTCGCGCATCACCTACCACCAGGGCGGCTTCGATGAGTCAGAGGCGTATACGGCACTGGCGACGAAGCTCAACGCCATTGATACAGAATCCGGTACCGACGGGAATCGCCTCTACTACCTCGCGACTCCTGCCTCATCATTCCCCGAGATCGTTCGCAGCCTCGGCGCGGCGGGCCTCGACCATGAGACAGCCGATAGCGGTTGGCGCCGCGTCGTCATCGAGAAGCCATTCGGCCGCGACCTAGAGACCGCGGTCAAGCTCAACCGCGAGGTTGGGAAGGTCTTCCGCGAGTCGCAGGTCTATCGCATTGACCATTACCTCGGCAAGGAGACGGTGCGGAACATCTTGATCTTCCGTTTCGGCAACCTGATCTTTGAGCCGATCTGGCACCGCCGCTACATCGACCACGTGCAGATCACGGTGGCGGAATCAATCGGTGTTGAGGGCCGCGGCGCCTTCTACGAAGAGACCGGCGCACTGCGCGACATCTTACAGAACCACCTGTTGCAGCTGCTCACGTTAGTGGCGATGGAGCCACCGGCAAACCTTGAGGCCGAGGCGCTCCGCGACGAGAAGGTGAAGGTGCTCCGCGCCATTCGACCGATCCCCGTCGAGAAGGTTGAACAGTCGGTGGTTCGTGGGCAGTACGGTCCAGGCTGGGTGGGCGCAACAGAGGCTCCGGGCTACCGCAGTGAACCGGCGGTCGACCCGTCGAGCGAAACGGAAACGTTCGTTGCGGCCCGCCTCGAGATTGACGACTGGCGTTGGGCTGGAGTTCCCTTCTACCTGCGCGCTGGAAAGCGGCTACCAAAGCGCGCCACCGAGATCGCGATCCAGTTCAAGGATGTTCCACAGCACCTCTTCCCGACCGTCGGCGAGGAGCCTGAGCCGAACCTCCTCGTCATTCGCATCCAGCCCGATGAGGGAATCCTGATGCGCTTCGCAGCAAAGGTCCCTGGCCTTGGCGTCGACGTTCGCCCCGTGAACATGGACTTCGCCTACGGCTCCGCCTTTACCGTGGAGAGCCCCGACGCCTACGAGACACTGATCCTTGACGCACTCCTTGGCGACGCCTCGCTCTTCACGCGCGCCGACGAGGTCGAGGCGGCCTGGCGCATCGTCGACCCGATCATCGATGCCTGGGTTGCTGGCGCAGAGCCGCAGATGCCGAATTACACGCCGGGGACGTGGGGCCCCGAGGCGGCAGACGAGCTCCTCACCCGAGAGGGGCGCCGCTGGCGCCGTCTCTAACCTGGCTGGGGCGCGCCACTGATGAGCCTCAACTCCATCCGTACCTCAGCACTTCGTTGGAGCTCAAGCGCCACAACGGTTGCTGAGGCAGACGCACTCCTCGCCAAACTCTGGGCAAGTAGCGAGGCGCGTCGCCTCCTGGTTTCACACGTGTCGACTAGTTCGACCACCAGCGAACCGATTGCGGTGCGCACTGGTGTCATGAACCTCGCCGTCGTGGCAAGCGGTGCAGAACGCGCGACGCATGCGGCGTCAATCCTGGCAACCCTGCCACGTAACCCGTCGCGCACGCTCTTCATCGTGCCACGCGATCCAGAGGGCCCAGCTACCTTCGCCGCTCGTCTCGAGGTCTTCTGCGCGGTAACGCCACGTGGTGATGGCACATCGGCTTGTACTGAGCTGCTCTGGATCGATGTTGGTGGCCCAGCCGCGCATCACCTTGCCAGCATCGTGCCGCCGCTCTCGCTCCATGACCTACCAACGCTGCTCTGGTGGGATGCGCCAGTAAACGCTGGAGAGAGTGACGTGCGCCAACTCCTTCGCGGCGTTGACCGCGTCATCATCGATGGCGCAACGCAGCCCGGCGACGGGTTGTCGACGCTTCGTACCCTCTCCGCCGCTGCGGAGAGCGCAGGCGCCGCACTGACAGACTTCGCACTCTTGCGCCAGGGTCGGTGGCGTGACTCCATCGCGACGATGTTTGACGAAGATTCAGCGGCACCATTCCTGAACGCCATCAATGCGATCTCGGTCGACTACTCGGAAGGGAGGGGCTCGAACGCCTCAATCAACGTCGTGCGCCCCGCCTATCACGTGGCATGGCTTGCATCGCGCCTCAATGCGTCAATCAGTAAGCCACTGCACCTGGTCGGTGGCGACGGGTGGCGCGCCGAACTCCACGATCAACTCCGTCATCCAATTGCGGTTGAACTCACCCCTGTCGCCTCCGTTCTTGGAGCGGGAACGACGATCGCCGTGCGCATCGCTGCAGATCGCCGTGGAGACCATTTCGAGCTCGAGGTTCGCGCTGATTCCACCTCGACCCGAGCGGTCGCCAAGATCAACGGTGCCCTTGTTCATGAGCGAACATTCCAGGCGCCACGGTGGACGGAGGCAAGCCTCTTGAGCGAGTCCCTGGAATTTGGCGAAGTTGACCCGCTCTCACCGGCCATCCTCCGCACCATGAGTGCGCTGATCGGATGATGAGCCCCGCGGTTCGCATCTTGGGAAGTGCCACGGGTGTTGCCGAGGCGGCGGCGGATCGCATCGTCGAAGCGGCGATCGCCGCCGTTGCCGCACGCGGCGTCTTTCATCTTTGTAGCACTGGCGGCTCAACTCCTGCTGCGTTGTATCGCGCACTCCGCGAGCCATCACGAGCCGCCCGCATGCCGTGGGGGGCAACGCAGATCTGGTTCGGCGACGACCGGGTCGTGCCGCGGGTCAATCCGCTCTCCAACGTCTATCCGCTCGACACTGAACTGCTCAACACAGACGCTGCGGGTGCCGACTCGCCGCTCTCGCCAAGTGCCGTCCACCCGTGGCCAACGGCCGCTGCAGATGCACCGTCGGCCGTCCGCGCCTACCTGGCAGAGCTGCAAGCGGTTGGGGTTGCACACACGACGGACGGTTTCCCGATCTTTGACCTCGTGCTCATCGGCATTGGTGGCGATGGCCACTGCCTGAGCGTCTTCCCTGGCTCGCCGCTCGCTGTTGGTGGGGCGCCCGTCGCCGCGGGTGTATCAGCGCCAACCCACATCGAGCCGCAGCTGCCGCGCCTCTCCTTCTCACTCGGACTCCTCACCAGCGCCAGGGAGGTGCTTGCCCTCGCCCCAGGTGCTGCAAAGGCCGAGGCGCTCGCCCGCATCTTCTCCGACGCAACGGTGGTGGGCGATCTGCCAGCAAAGGCGGCACTGATTCCAACGGCAACCTGGCTTCTCGATACGGCCTCTGCCGCACATCTCCCCGCCTAGTTCACACCGTACCGCGCACCGAAGTTCGCGCGGCGCGGAGGCACAGTCGGCGTGCGTATTACGGAACGCTGATCCCCCACTTCGCACCCAGGGAGCGATGGGCTGCCAGCAGCTCACTCGACGTCAGTGATCGGCCCCAAATAAGTACCTCCAGGAGCATGCCCGAAAAATATCGTGGAGCTCCTGACACGCTCATTCCTCCGATCCAATTGAAGCTTTCTGATGTGGTGACGCTGAACTGCGCCTCTGGCCCACCGTTGTACTGAACTCCATCGCTGCCACCAGATGCGGTTCGCACTGTCGTTATGGTCAGGCCAGTTGCAGTGCGAGCAAAACTGGCTCCAGTAACGGAACCGTTGCTGTAGATGCGCAACCGACCGAACTCCAACGACACGCCTGAGTAGCGCGAACTGCTTCCAATGAGCGGATTACTCATTGCCTCGGAGGCTTGGCGAAAGATAAGCATCATCGTCATTGGCTCCAGCGGAATAGCAGTCGGAAGCTGCACGGCAGCACCAGTAAACTGCATGCCAGTAACGCTGCCACTCGTGGTGGGATAGGGCTGAAACTGCCCGCTGCTCACCTGCGCATGTTGCCCCTGGCCCGACTTGTCGAACCAGTAGCGCAGTTTTGGTGTGAGCGACATCGTTCCAGTTTCTGCCGTGTCATACCAGAGTAATAGTCCGCTGTTGACGCCTCCTGGCGCGCCCCAGGCGCCTGAGGCGAGTGGAACCTCCAGGCGCGGTGACCATGCAGCGCCAGCGGTCGAGAGGGCGATGATCGTGAAGGGGAGCGCCAGTCGAACCCAGCGGCGATGACGACTCACTCGGGCCCCCATCGAAGGGGAAGGGTGAGGGCGCTGTTCGACGCGGCGATACTCCCCAGCAGGGTGATTTGCACCTGGCACTCCTGTGCATTCGAGCCAACGGTGAGCGAAGTGAGTCGACCGGTCGCAGGGGTGGCCAAAATCCACGCGGAGGTAAAGATGTCAGACGTTTCGATCCATGGTGTCGTCCCAACAACGCGGCAGGCCGTGGTGAGACGGAGTGACCGAGCGATGCCAGTCGATGCAATCGAAGTAAAGCGATCTGGATCGATGCGCAAGGTGTTCGTCGCTCCGGCGCATTCGCCGCCAACTCCAACCGGGCAAGGCGTCAGCGTAAGGGTCCATGTTGCGCGCGCGCCAGGAAGTAGCTTTCCGAGAGCATCCGCACCCACGAGAATGGGCCCGCTCAGCTCTGCACGCGCCCCTGAGGTTGCACTGATTCCAAGATCGAGCCGCCTGCCGGCGCTGAACTGCGCCGCGACCGAATCGATCGGCAGGTGTCCAAGCAGCCCGGTAGGGATAACCGCGACCAGCCCACCAAGCATCTTGGCATCCGTGATCTGTTCAGCGTCGGGACTAAGGCTTGCATCACCTTGCGTGCGCCTCCACCCTCTCCCCCGTTCAATGACCCGATGCAAGAGCAGTTGCCCATCACTCGGTCGCTGCACTAGTACTACCTCACCGCTCGACCCGAGTGCGAGGCGCGACGTCACTACCAGATCCCCATCCCGAATACTCGGCGACATGGAGTTGCCTGCAACGACGAGCAACCGCAGGCCGAGGGCCTGCACGACCATTACGGAGACAAGAACACCAATGGTTGCCCAACCCACTCGGCTCATTGCGTCTTGTTGCGAGCCTCAAAGGTGAAGGTTGCAGCGACCGAAGAGTCGGCACCGGTCGTAGCACTCGCTGGAAGGGTGAAGGTAAACGTGTAGGTTGCGCTCTTCGCTGACGCGCCCGTCGTGGAACCGCCATTCCGTGAACTCCACGCTGCCCCAATCGGTGTCACGAACGATGAGTACGCGGAGAGCCCGTTGAGTGCGCCGCTATAGAGCGTCTCTGCCCCCTCGCCGCCAATGCTCCGCGTAATCGTCACTTGCAGCGCGGCGCCAAGCCCCGATGCTGCAGTTGACGTACCAGTGATATCACTCCATAACGCGATGTCGGTGAGACTCGATGGGGTTGTGACCGTTGACTGGTTGAGCACCGTGATCGTTTGCGTGAAGGTGGCGCCTGGGCCAATATTAGTCAGCGTTGCGCCACCAAAGGTGAGCTGCTGCACTCCGCCCGTACTCAGCGCCACGACCCCCGACGTTGCCCCGCCAGTCACGGGCGCCGTTGCGGTGAACGCCGCGCTCGTGCGGCCAACCGTGGCCCCCGCCACCAGAGCTCCTGCAAGTACTAGCGCCCGAATAGCGTGGCGGGGCACCATCGCATCTCGTTGCTTCTGCATACCGACTCCTACGAGCGGGTTATTGGGCGGAGTCAAACTCTAGCGATGATTCAATATCTCCCAGCTACCACGGATTCAAGTGGTAACCGATGATTAGTTTAAAACTGCTGCCCCAGCGATCCCGAGTAGATCTTCTCTTTATGGAAGTGGGAGATCGAGTGGGGTCCAGCCAGCTCCATGCCGGTCAACGCCCTGAATCCACTGTTCCTGGGCGAGCTTGAGGATCGAGCGATCAATCAACGAATCAGCGGATACCGGGCTGCCGATGCCGACGCTATTCGCCGAAGAGATCGCGACCCCGAGACGCGCCGAATCTATTTCAAACAGGCCCGCGGGGTTAGGCCACAGTGACGCGTTGATCTGGTTTAGGTCCCAAGCAAGACTCTCCTGCTGAAGATCTGAAATGCTGCTATCGACAACGAGCATCGCGCAGGTTTCAACGTCATCGCGACATTTAGTAAGGCTCTGGCTCCAGGCGATGAGCGTGGCCGCGACCGCAGTTTTGGCGTCGTCTGCGGCGATTGACGCGGCGCTCGCCCAAATCCCAAGCCCATCCGATGTGGAACTCAAGCTTATTTCACGATATGCGGCGAGCCCCACGCTTGCTCCTGTTGCTGGATCTACGTATTGCGCTGTTCGAGCAAAACCGTCAAAGGAGCGAACCAGCGCTGCCTTCACCGTTCCGTCATGGAGTAACGTCGCGTCAAAAGGAATTGCCGGATCGTCTGGATAGACAAATGTGAGTCCTTCTAGGCTGATTCCCGCATCTTTCATTGCGAGTAGAACTGGTGCCTCATCACCATGCACCCCATCCACGTACATTGACCCCCCTGCCAGGTCGGCAAGCGAAGCGACCGGGCCATCCGCGAGTGTCAGGAGCCGCCAGGTGGAAGAATGCTGGAACGATGCAATCAACACGAGGTCCGCACCGCTAGCGTTTGCGAATAAGGCGGGCGCTGCATCAGTGACGAACAGATCTACCGCGTCGGTGCGCCCAGCGCCTACAAAGGCTTGGTCGCCACTTGAGAATGCTTCGGTGGTCACTGTAATGTTGCCAGCCGCGAGTCCTTCGGAGGCGCCAATATCGAGCACGCTCGCCGCCAGTGCGCCAGGCGCGCCCGGGAGATGTACCCCAACCGTCATAGCTTGCGACGGGATTAGAGTTCCGGCGACATAACTTGGAGTTGGTGTCGGCGACGGCCCGAGGTGCGGGCGGCAGGCTACCGCCACAAACACGCTGAGGAGGATCAGTCCCAACCTCCGCATGTCAGCCGAACCTACCGGCGATGTAATCCTCAGTAAGCTTGTTTGATGGGTTCGTAAATATCTTTGTGGTTGGACCCGTTTCAACAAGGTAGCCGCCTCGATCAGTTCCCATGTTGAAGAAGGCCGTTGTGTCAGACACCCGCGCTGCCTGCTGCATGTTGTGCGTGACAATTACGATCGTGTAGCGGGTCTTCAGCTCTTCGATGAGCTCCTCGATCTTGAGCGTCGCAAGAGGATCGAGAGCAGAGCATGGCTCATCCATCAGCACGACGTCGGGCTCGACAGCAATGGCTCGCGCGATGCACAAACGCTGTTGCTGCCCACCAGAAAGACTGATGCCAGGCTCGTCTAACTTATCTTTCACTTCATCCCACAGCGCTGCCTTGCGAAGCGACTGCTCGACGACCTCCGAAATCGAACCTTTTGATTTCGCTCCGGAAAGTCTGAGGCCGCTTGCTACGTTTTGCGCGATAGACATTGCGGGGAACGGGTTGGGCTTCTGGAAGACCATGCCGATCGAACGACGCACCCGTACAGGATCAACTGCTGGGTCATAGATGTTCGTCCCACCTACCTCAATCTTCCCCTTGACGGAGGCGCCCGGAAGCGTCTCGTGCATGCGGTTCAAGGTGCGCAAAAGGGTGGTTTTTCCACAGCCCGATGGCCCAATGAACGCTGTTACAGATTTAGCCTCGATGTCCAGCGAAACCTTATTGACGGCACGAAAAGTGCCGTACAGAGCCTCGACGTCTGTGAGCGTCATCGCCAACATCTTTTTGCTAGTTGACCGTTCTGCGTCTGGCGACTCCTTGGTTGCCGTGATCGCGACGCTTGGCTTCTTCATTTTGGATTCCATTACTATACCCCAACCTTTCTCAATGTGATTGCGATTTCACCTACACCACTCGGTTATTGACAGTTCTGAATCGCACCAGAACGTTCAGAATAAATGCCAGAACGAAGAGCACAAGGGCGGTAGTCCAGGCAGAGGCCACGATTTGCGGATCGGATGATGTCGCATTCTGATAGATCACAACGGTCATTGCACTCATCGGTTGACCGAGGTTGATTGCCGTATCGTTCGAAGATTGCGACGTCAGAAGTAACGGTGCAGTTTCACCGAGACCTCTGCTGATCGCGAGCACAATGCCAGTCAATATTCCTGAAAGTGCAGTGCGGCAGGTCACAAACACCGTGGTTTTCCACTGGGGCACACCGAGTGCTAACGACGCTTCTCGGAGCCCGGCTGGAACGAGCCGGATCACCTCCTGAGTTGTTCGCATCACCACCGGGATCATCAGCACGGTAAGCGCAACAGAGCCTGCCCACCCAGAGTGGCCAAGCAACGGAACGATGGCGAAATAGACAAATAGTCCGGCCAAGATGCTTGGAATTCCAAGCATGATGTCAATGAACAGCTCACCCAAACGCGAGACTCGTTCAGAAGCATATTCGTTGAGGTAGATTCCACCGGCAATTCCAATAGGGGCTGATGCGACGATCGCTATGCCAGTCATCACGAGCGATCCCTGAATCGCGTTAATGATCCCACGGGGCTCCGCGAGGGGCGCGTTGAGGAGGTAGCTGACGCTCAGGGAAGGCAACCCTTTACTCAGGATGACGATGAATATCGCGACCAGTGGTACCACGGCAAGGATTGCCATTGTTTGAATCACGCCGAGCATGATTTGATTCACACGCCGCCTCCGAATATCGTGTGCTGTCAGGCTGAAGTCAATCAAGGTGGGGGTCTTCTCAGCGCGGCTCATGCCTTTGCCCTCATCTTGTCTGCGGACCGCCACATGAGGGTGCGGACTAGCAGGCTGATGCAGAGAGTGATGAGAAAGAGCGACAGTCCGAGACCAGCGAGGGCACCCTTCTCAATCGTGGACGCCTCACCGTAGGCTCCAGCGATCTGCGCCGCGATTGAACTTCCTGGTTGAAAAAGTGTTGGTGGCACCTGGGTGATATTCATGCCAATGACAAGTCGAACCGCGATGGTTTCCCCTACAGCTCGACCAAATGCGAGCAGTGCAGCGCCGAAAAGACCGACTCGCGCCGTGGGTAGGATGACAAGCCGTATCGTTTCCCATTTCGTTGCCCCCATGCCAACGAGACCTTCACGAAGAGACTGTGGTACTGATCTAATCACTTCGCGACTTACCGCAGCGACCATGGGCGTAATCATGATCGCGAGAACGATGCCGGCCCGGAAGACACTCGTATCAGATGGTTGCGCCGGATCTTCAGAGAGCCACGGAATTAGGTGTCCGATGCTACTCGCAACCCACCACTCTACGGAGTCTCTCAGCCGTGGCGATAGTTCGCCGAGAGCCCAGAGGCCGACTACAACGGATGGTATAGCGGCAACAACTTCTACAAGAAATGTGAGGGGTGCGGCCAAACGCCGCGGAGCGAGTTCGACGAGATAGATTGCCGCGAAGATCCCAACTGGCGCGGCAACGGCAATGCCAATAATTGAGGTGACAATCGTGCCCCAGATCATCGGCCATGCGCCAAATGCGGCTGTCACGGCGCCAGACTCATCTACTTTGCCAAACCAGCCGCTAGAGGTAAGGAATGTCCAAAGGTCTTCAGCAGGCCAGAGGATCAGGGATCGTTCAAAAATCACGCCCACGAGGGCAACGACCAGTCCAACCGCAATACAAACGCCAGCAATTGTGATGAGCCTAAACGGAAGCTCGCCGCTTAGCGTTGAACGATTGAATTTTACGTTGCCGGTCATATCTTATACATCTCTTTTCTTAAAGTAACCGCCTTGGGTGGCTCTACGTTTTGAGCCACCCAAGGCGATAGACTACCAATTTACCTTGCTACGATTTAGCGCCAGACGGTAACTCCGTCAAACTTCACCTTCTTCAACTCAGCAATGACCAAGGTCTTCACTGAAGTTGGGAGTGGCGAATAGCACTTCGTCGTTCCGGAGGTGTACACCCCACCCTTCGCAAGGCTCCAGTTGAGGAAGTAAATCAACCCCTCAACCTGGCCCTTTGTTGGGGCATTCGTCACGCTTGACTCGAAGTTTGTGTACAGGAGCACCCATGAGTACCCAACGATTGGGTAAGCGGTTGCGCCGAGCTGGTTCACTGGCTGAACGTAATCAGCGGATGGGTTCACTGGATTGTTCGCAGCAATCACTGCCGCCGTTGCACCATCTGCCGTTGCCTTGGTGTTCTGAGCCGCGATCGCTGCATTCGCTCCGGACTGTGTTGGGAGCAGATAGGCACCACCAGCCGCGTTCTTGATCGCCGCCTGGCGAACATTCGACGCGAACGAGTAGGCCATCTCAACGTACCCGAGAGAGTAGGACGTCGCATTGACATAGTCACGCACGCCGTCGTTTCCCGTCTTGCCAGCGATGGCGGCTGCACCGTTGGCAGTTCGCATCGCCGCGAATCGAGTTCCCATGATCGCGTCAGCAGGAAGGAGCGTGCCGCTCAAGCTGCTGAGGTTGGTCACGGAGTTGGTCCAGTCAGAGGTGTAACCACAGTTATTGGTCACGCCTGCGGCCGTCGCAAGGAACGAGACAAAGATGAAAGTCGTGCCTGACGTGGCATCGCGAGCGACCACAACAATGTCCTGAGTCAACGCGGCCAACGACTTCTTAATGGAAGAGGTCTGCTGATTCGTGATCAGCGGGTCGCTCCACTTCTTGATTTGGCCAGTGTAGATCTTGCAGAGTGTGGCTCCGTCAAGCTTAACCTGCGGATTCCCTGGGAGGTTGGTAATCACGGCAATTGGACCAGCCGTCATTGGAATCTGGGTCCACTTGTCTCGACCGCCGAGCGCCGTGTTTGTCGCAGTGGTGTCTGATGCCGACACGAGAGAGTCGGTTCCGGAGAACATCTGCGAGGCGGAGCGTGCCGTTCCTCCCTTGAAGTTCGACTTTCCCGTTCCAGACGATGACTTGGTGTATGTAAGGACTAGCTTTGAGGTGGAGTCACTTCCGAACCCAAAGTTTCCAGCGGAGATATCCGTGATCCACTTCTGGTACTGATCGTTCGGGAATGAGGCTCCGCCGCCTTGAACGATTCCCTTAGACCCTGTGGTGATTACTGGGGTAGTGGCCGATGCGTCGCTGACGCTAGCCATCCCCGTCGACAGGACGGCAAGTGCGAGCGCACCTACCACCAGTCGTAGTGCCGTCTTCATAATTCCTCCTGGGTTCCTATTGGCGGTGCGCAGACGCCATTAGTTTTGCGCTTCTAGAAGATGGGCTTCTCAGATTAGCGACATGTTTACGCTTTGTTAACAATGGGTAAATTCTTCAGGAGGGGGGTTCGGGTA
>Ga0114958_10001939_pt1 | contig 15885 bp, 7 predicted proteins | sample C_130208_EF_Meta_FD_89577 | JGI IMG/M metagenome (GOLD analysis project Ga0114958, IMG submission 89577) | Freshwater microbial communities from Lake Croche, Canada to study carbon cycling - C_130208_EF_MetaG | ecosystem: Environmental > Aquatic > Freshwater > Lake | place: Lake Croche, Canada...
AGCGCTCCTTCGACGCGCTTATTAAAGCCATCGCTTCAATCCTCGACGCCACTTCCCCTCAGGAGTGTTCTAACTACTTCGATGCCTCAGGTTATGTTTACACCTAATTCAAAAACGCTCTAATCAGCAGTTCCCTAGGATGAAAACACTTGTCATTGGCGGACCCGGTACGATCTCCGCCGGCACTTTGAACGAACTGCCGCAAAAGGGTGTTGAGACGGCTGTTTTCACTCGGGCCAGGGAAGAGAAGCTCATTCACAAGAACGTGAAGTACTATTGGGGTGACCGGAATAACGAATCGGAACTCCGATCCTGCATCAATGACTTCCACCCGGATGCTATCATTGACACCATCTGTTTCCGTAAGGAACAGGCAGAAACTCTCCATAAACTTTCCCAAAAGACGGTTCAGTATCTGGTTTTTGTCAGCACCGTCGTGGTCTACGGATCAGCGCATCAGAGAATACCGGTTCGCGAAGATGATCCCAGACTCATCACGGAGGAGAATGAATGCGGCCACAACAAGCTTCTCTGCGAGCGCTTTTATACGGATAAGCACACCACCGAGGGCTTTCCCGTGACCATCGTCCGCCCGGCCTATTCATTCGGGCCGAAAGTCATCATCGGAATGTTCTCCGAAGGCAGTAATTTCCTGAGAAGACTGCGCCACGGCAGGCCCGTAGCCGTTCCCTCTTCGGGCCAGACATTGCTGCATGCGTGCCCCTGCAAGGACGTCGGCCGGATGATCTCCCGTATTGTCCTGGAACCAAGGGGAATAGGGACGGCGTACAATCTGGCCTACGACTCCTTTATGACCCACGACGCCTACGTCAATGCCTTTGTCGCCGTTTTTTCGAGAGCGGCCGACATTGTCCATATTCCGCACGATGCCATCGAACAATGCGGCAATGCGGATGAGAAATTAATGCTCCATAGCCATAAGGTCTTTTTTCCCTCCGTGTTTTCCATCGAGAAATTCACGCGTCACTACCCCGATTTCCAGTGGACTCCTTTCACCGAGGCGTCTCTCGAGACAGTCAGGGAGTTCGAGCGAGCTGGATTACTGGAGGGTGCCGCGCCGCACACGTTTGAGGATGACATGGCGGCAGCTTGGAGGAATGCGAGCGGGAGGTTCCGATTCTAGGGAAACGCTGATTAAATTGCATTGAGGCGGTTGCCGGGAGCACGTGTTTGTCACCGACATTGAGGCGTTGAACGCGGGTGAGATAACGACCGTGATCCCGGCAACGGTGGTAGAAACCCAATATTGATTTCATGGCCGAAGGGAGAGGCCTCAATGCTTCTCGCTGTTAGTCAATGAAGCCATTCGATTTATTTCTTGTGATCGATCAGATTCTGCCTTTGTGTTCAATTTTCCACTCCCCTGCTTCCTGCCTCCTGATGTCGACGCACGTTCTGTTGCCAGTGCTTTCTTACAATGTTGATCTTCAGGAAACCCGCGTCAAAAAGAGGCAAAAATCAAGAATCACAGGTAATTTAAAAAATAATAAAAATTATCATAAATAAAAAAATAATAAAAATAGAAATGATGTTCCTGCTGGGGATGTATCTTGTCGCGCCGTTTCTCAGTGCGGCAGGTGCCGCTGACAACGCTCAGATCGCCGGAATCATCTCCGCTACCAAGGCGGGCGGGGTCGCTCATCTGCCGGAAGGCAGCTTCAAAATCGGTGATTTGACAGTGCCTGAGGGTGTCAGTATCGCGGGGGCGGGCTGCGGCAAGACCATTCTGGACGCTACCGGCAACGCCCACACCCTCATCTTGAACGGGAAGTCGGCCGCCAAGGTTAGCGACCTGACCATTCTTAACGCTGACCAGGCCGGCCTCCTTGTTGACGGCGTGGCAGGGTTGACGCTGGAGCGACTCGTGATCCGCCACTGTGGGTGCGGGCTGATAGCGAGAGGCGCGGTTGACGGACGCTTTCAGAATCTGGTGATTGCCGACAATGGCCAGGGCGTCCTTCTTCAGGAATGCCGTGGAACGGCGTTGATCAATTGCACCATTGCCAATTCAGAGGGGCTCTGCCTAAGCATCGTCGGGTGTGACCAGCTCACCGTGTTCAACAATTTGCTGACCGGTAGTCCGTGGGGGATCGTACTGGAGAAGGGGAACCAGAACCTCGCATTGGATTATAATCTCTACGCTTGCAACTTTGTTGGTCGCCGGGGTGACGAGTACCGGCGCAAGAGGGTTGAGGATTGGGCAGCGTTGACGGGACATGACACACACTCCCTCACTTTGGTCGTGACCTACCGCGATGCGGCCGCCGGAGATTACCGGCCAGCTTCGCCCCTGGAGTGGGCGCCGATCCGCGCCACGAGCAGCGGATGGGGAGTGAAGGAGCTCAACGCTATCGCCGCCCCCTCTGAGGATATGAACGGAGTCTCCCGCAAGGAGTCGCAAGACCTGGGAGCATACCAAGCATCGTTTTCTGCCCCGCGCCCAGCAGATGGGACTTTCAAGGTCGAGTCTGGCGCTGGTATCACCAGCGCTGGTTTGTTCACTCCGGGCGGCGTCTGTGTTCACTATCTTTTTCAGAACCAGCCGCTGGCCAAAGGGGAATATTCATTCTGGTTCCCGTCCCATGACTGGCAGGGGCACCCCATCGCCGCCGGCGACTACCTGCTCAAGGTGACCGAGGCGAAGCTTGGTCTCGACTACATTGCACCTGCCGGTAATGGCGATCAGGCTATGGGCAGGGATTATCCGGGCGGCATAGAGAAACGCGTTTCCCAGAATGTGGAGATGGTCACCTTCGACCCCACAGGCCGCATCGTCATCGCTCAGGACGGCTTCGAGACCGGGCAAACCGTCCGGGCCTATGACCCGGCCATGACTCATTTCCTCTGGTCCCTTCAGGGTGGTGGCCATAATACCGGTATTGCGATAGATGACAAAGGAAGGGCCCTTGTTATGCGGGTCAACAATCTCCTCCGAATTGACACCGGTGCCGGCGAGTACGTCCCGTTTCCCGACGGCAGCGTGGCGCAGACATATACCAATGGTGTGAACGCCTCAAACGGCATGGCCTTCCTCAACGGCAAACTTTACTGCGCGGACGCCAAGGCCGGAAAACTGCATATCCTGGCCGGGGAGAACCTCGAACCGGCAGGTGAGATCGCCCTTACCGAGGTGTCGCAACCATCGACCGACCCCGTGAGCGGACTCATTTGGGCCATCAGTGGCAAGGAGATCGTTGCCATTGATACTTCGGGCGCCGTCAAGTTCCGCACGACACCGGCCCAGGCGCCGCTGTTGCTCGCCGCCTCCGCCGGATATCTGGCTGTTTATTCAGACGTTTCCCACAAGATTGATGTCTGCGACACCAAGGAAATGACGCTCAAGTCGGTTCGCACCATCGGCACCGGCGGCTCACCCCTCGGTTCCATCATACCAGAGCGACTCTGGGCGCCGAGAAGTATTGCCATCGACAAGGATGGAAACGTGGTTGAAGTTGAGGCCTATCGCACCTGCCTCTTTCCGATAACCGGGCCCGCCAAGATGCATCTCGGTATGTGGGGGCAATACTTCGCCAGCGGCTGGTTCGCCAATGACGACCGGATGCACTACTTCCAGACCGGAGCCCCCTACGACATCATCCTCGACCCGAAGACCCGCCAATGGCTGCCAGGCACCCGCTGGGGGTGGCCCGATGGTGCCATATTCTTCTGCTTTGCCGCCGGAGGAAAGACTTTCGGTGTGGGGCCGGGCGACAAGGATCACCCATGCATGAACATCTGGCTGATGCCACCTAGCGGTGTGGCGCGGGTGGTTGAACGTTTTGGCACCAACAAGGAGGGCCTGTATGTACAACGCGCCAATAGCAAAGGCGAGATCTCCGAAGCCGATCCGAAACAGCCGATCCTCGATGCCAACGGCAAGCCGATCCTCGATACCGACGTAACAACATTTCCACTCTTCGCCCTCAACGAGAATCCCGAGGGTAATCTTGTGATTCCAAGGCGAAGTCAGGGCATACTCTTCGTTCGGATGACCGGGTTGGACGCCGACGGCCTGCCGCAGTATGATTTCGCAGGCAGGAAGATCGTGATGCCTACTGTGGACGGTAAGCCCGACTTCGTCTCCCCGTACGATTTGAAAAGCAGTTCGCGTACTGAACTCAATAGTGTGCCCACGGTTCGGGTCGCTCCCGATGGCAGCTTCACAGCCCAGGTGCTTACGGCAGGTGGGCCTCCCGGCGGCGAAGGGAGCAAGGGAGACAGCGTGGCCGGGTTTGACTCGGCGGGCAAATTGCGCTGGTACTCGCCGATGATTCCGCCGGGTCTCAACCTAGGTCTCTGCGGTGGGATTACTCAGATCGGCGGCCTCACCGTTGTCGGGCGCGCGCAGAACTGCGAATTTGAAACAATGGACGCCGATGGCTTGGGAACCGGAACGCTGGCACCACCCTGCGCCATGGGATGGGGGGGGATGTGGCTCGACAACAACCGCCAGATGCAGGGCTTTAACGGCAATGATGGCAAACCCTACTTAGTAGTCGGCGACTACGCTGCGCAATCTTACCACTGGCTGGCCCTCACCGGCGCCAACGCAGTAATCCATCATGCGCAAAAGGTGACTATCTCCGAGCAACTCGCGCAGACACTGTCCAATGAGCAGGCCAAGCCTGTCCCACGTTATCCCTCGCTCAGGCCGCCGCACCTCATGATCAAGAAACTCGCCACCCCGATGCCAATCAACGGCGACATGGACAAGTGGAGAGGTCTCGGCATTAAGCCGATTTTAATCGGCATGGAAAATCCGACCCGCAACAGTGCTTATGTCCGCCTGGCCTGGGCTGACGATGGACTCTATGTCCAGGTCATCAAGTTCGCGAATACGATCTCGATTTTCCAGACGGACCCCCGAGCTCACTACATGCAGGACGGAATAGAATTCAACATCGATACTATCTGGGACGGCAATAAGTATAACATCACCACGATCAAGGGTATGGGCGACGTCGTCACCCGCGACCGCTGGATTCATAATACACCGCTTGATATGAATACTGCGCCGCGCTCGATCAAGGTGCTTGATTCCGCCGCTGACATCCCGGAGCGTCAGATTTTTGAGGCGCAGACCGGTTGCGACATGTCCAAATGCAAGGTGATGGTGATTGAGTTCAAGTTGAGCCCGGCGGCACTAGCTGGCCTCCCCTCGAATCATCTGGATTTGCTGGCGAGCGGTAAATGGTTCTATCTCGGTATTTGCATCAACCATAATCCCATTAAAGGTGCTGACCTTTTCGAACAGTTAAACTGGCCTGTGGAATACGGAGCTTTTGCGCGTCCTGAAGCATTCGCCATCATGACCTTGCAATAGTGTGCAACCACCCAATCTCCAACCTCCCATCCTCACCATGAAGCCCATGCCGACACCTCTCCGATTGCTGAGCCTCCTTTTCCTCTTAGTCTTCAGCACCGCCGGCAGGGCCGCAGTAACACCCAACCCGCTCTTCTCGGACAATGCGGTGCTCCAGGAGGAGACGCCGATCCCGGTCTGGGGAGTTGCCAAGGAGGGGGAGAAGATAAGTGTCACGTTGGATGGCCAGTCTGCTTCCACAACTGCCAAGGATGGGAAGTGGAAGTTGATGCTTCCGGCACACAAGGCCGGAGGCCCCTACGACCTGACAATATCTGGAGAGAACACGAACACGATCACCAACGTTCTGGTGGGCGAAGTCTGGGTCTGCTCCGGTCAGTCGAATATGGAGTTCCCTCTCAGCAGAGTGACGAATGCCGCCGCAGAGATCGCTTCTGCGAGTTACCCGATGCTACGCATGTTCTCCGTCGCAAGGAGAATATCCGCAAACCCGCAGGAGGAAGTGGTTGGGAAATGGGCGGTCTGCACACCGGCCGCCGCTCCTGGATTTTCGGCAATCGGCTACTTTTTCGGCCACGACCTGGTGAAGGCCCGATCGGTTCCGATCGGCATGATCCACAGTTCCTGGGGTGGGACACCGGCCCAGGCGTGGACTAGCTTTTCGGGGCTCTCAAAAGACCCCTCGCTCAAGGTCTATGTCGATCAACTCAGAAATGCCGTGGTGGACTTCATGAAGAATCTTGAAGCCTATCGCACGGCGCTTGCCGGTTATCATCCGAACCCTGCCGGAGTTTCCTCCGGGCCTCCCTGGCCCGCCGATCTTCCTCCCTCGGGACCCCGTTCCCCCTTTGAGAGCAATGGCCTGCCCACCATCCTCTATAACGGGATGATCGCACCCCTCCAGCCCTATGCCATCCGAGGAGTGATTTGGTACCAGGGAGAGGCTAACAATGGTCAGGCCAAACTCTATCAGACTCTTTTTCCTGCGATGATCGCCGATTGGCGTGAAAAGTGGGGGAGAGGGGACTTTCCGTTCCTCTTCACCCAGATCGCTCCTTTCACAGGCATGAGTCCAGAGATTCGGGAGGCTCAGTTCCTGACACTGGGCAAGTCCACCAACACCGCGATGGCCGTCACTACGGATGTCGGCAACGCTGCCGACATCCATCCGACTCAGAAAGAACCGGTCGGCCAGCGCCTTGCCCTGGCGGCCCGGGCTCTGGCCTACGGCGAGAAGATCGAATACTCCGGCCCGCTCTATCAGTCGCTGAAGATTGAGGGAAGCAATGCCGTCGTTTTATTTACTCATACCGGAAGCGGACTGATGGCCAAGGATGGTGACCTGAGAGGGTTCACGATAGGCGGGACCAATGGACAATTCCTTCCGGCCAAGGCCGCGATCGCTGGGGAAACCGTCGTGGTCTCCGCCGCTGAGGTAACGGCTCCCACCGCTGTGCGCTACGGATGGACTAACGTGCCGGATGTGAACCTCTGGAACAAGGAGGGCCTCCCTGCATCACCCTTTCGCACTGATAGTGCGCCGTAGTCAGAGGTTCCCTAGTTTTTCCCAGTGCTGTGGATCGGCCAGTCGTCGGTACGGAAGGGTGAGGCGGGGAGTCCATCCTTATTGAACAGGGAGCAGGTGGGGTTGTCGCTCCAGGCATACCTGACGGCAATGGGTTCCTTGATCCCCTCGCGGGAGACCACCAGATGGTTCCCGTTGATGCTTGCCTTGGCGGGCGCGAATTTTTTGTCGGAACCGCAGATTTCGAAGCCGGTCAGGGGCAATCCGCCCCAGGAGACAAGCCCTCCTCCGACATGGTCGAAGCGGATGCGCACGGTTCCGTCCTTGATCTCATGCTCCCTGTAGATGGGGCCGGAATATTCGATCTGCTCGCCGTAGGCCAGGGCACGGGCCGCCAGCGCGAGGCGGGCGCCGACCGGTTGTTTGTGCGCCGGGTGGATGTCATGAGGGTCACCGACATCGCATGCCACGGCCATGCCGGTATGAGGGACGGTTTTCAAGGTCATGAGCTGGGCATCCCTCAGTTCGTCGTAATGGGCGAGGTTCGGCTGGGGCTGGATATCGAGATTTTGCAACTGGACGAAGAGAAAGGGGAGATTTCCGTTCTGCCAGAGGGAGCGCCAGTCATGGATGAGGGCCGGAAAGAGCTTCCGGTATTGCTCTCCGCGTTCAGAGTTGAACTCGCCCTGCCACCAGATCACGCCGCGGATTGCGTAGGGGGCGAGGGGAGCAACCCTGCCGTTGTAGAGACCAGAGGGGCGGCTGTTCTGCTTGGATGGATCGGGCGGCGGTTGCGGTGCTTGATGAGGCTCCTTTCTCGCAGTTTTGCCGTCATCCCCAAGAGACTTCCGGAAAGCTGTCAGCCGATCCATCAACTGACCAATGAAGATGGTGACATCATTTCCCTGAGACTTCCGGAAAACCGCCAGTTTTCCGGGATAGGCCGCGAGAGCCTCTTGGTAGCGTTGCAGGATCGGGGCGAAGTCGGGATCTGTGCGGAGGGCTTCGTTGCTCATCCATGCCTCGGCCAGTGTGCCACCCACGGAATTCTGGATGATACCGACTGGGAGGTGGATCGCCTTCTGGAGATCCCTGGCGAAGAAGTAGGCGGTGGCGGAGAAGAAGGGTGACGTTTCCGGGGAACAGACTTTCCACATGCCCTTGACTTCTTTGGCCGGTTCCCCGGCCAAACCGTTCTCGACATGGAAAAAACGAATCTCTGGATAACGCGCCCCGGCGATCTCCGCGGTCGCATGAGAAACCATCGGCAGGGCATATTCCATGTTGGACTGGCCCGCAGCTAGCCAGACCTCGCCGACAAGGATGTTTTTGATCAGCTTCAATGATTTTTCCCCGGCTCCTCCCCTGATTTCCATGTCACCCGGAGCCAGGTTTGCTTTCATCGGATCGAGCGAAAGATGCCAGTTCCCGTTCTTGTCGGCGCGGGTCTTGTGGCTCTGTCCGCCGAAGCTTACGGTGATCTCCTCATCCGGCGCGGCCATTCCCCAGACCGGCACCCGCGTGTCGCGCAGGAGAACCATGTTGTCCGAGAAGAGCGGGGAGGGAGTGATTTCCGCAAATAGGGGAAGCGGAGTCATGCAGAGTGCGGCCATTAGGGAGATGAGAGAAGGGTTGTTCATAGTAATTGGTTTAAGGAGTCCGGGAAAGCGTGACTCGAAGCGTCACAATGCGGTGGGGTGCAGCGTTAAGTTGAAGAAGAACCCCGTTTTTAACAACGACTTCTGTGGCGGCAACCACTTCTTCGGCTAGGTCGAGTTCCTCAACAGAGATGATCTCGCGCCAGAAACGGATTTTCTCCGTTTGGGGTTTGTCGGTGGGATTCCAGAAACGGAGCACGAGTCCCTCCCCTTGTTCGGGTGTCTTGATCGCCGAGGGAATGAGGTTGCCGCTCAGGCATTCCATGAACCCACAGGTGGCGGATAGCTTCCCGGCCATGGCAGGGAAGCCGGAGGGGCGTTTTCCGGTCTGCCGGGTAATCAATCCTCCCTGGAGGCGTGCCAGTTCCCAGAGCGCCTCGGCGCGCGGAAGTTCTTTGACGAAGGGCATCAGCGCGAAACGGAAGGTCGTCGACCCTTTTTCTAGGCCGTCGGGCTCTCCTCCCGTCGTGATGGTGCGGCGGAACGAGCGCAAAAGGGTCACGAGCATCGTGCGACGAGCGTCGTCCGCCACGCCACCCTCGTGAGGCCCTGCCGCTGAAAGCACGGCGAGTCCGCGCTGGCCGTTTCCAACAGCCTGAATCTCCATGAAAGGTTTTTCGACCTGTTCCATCTCCTGCCAGTTGGCCGTCGAGGCATCGATCGCGATGGGTCTCTCCACGAAGTCAAACGGCTGCTGCGAGAGATAGGTCGGGGCATCCGGGCAATCGGTCGGCAGAAGCATCCTAATGCGGTGGTCCTCGGCCGTGTTCTCCACGGTTGTCTCCACCTCCACCACGCGGGCGCCGCGTCTCAGGCTGATCAGGCTGGTGATCGGCAGGACGACGCGCTCGGACACAGGGCGTTCTGTGCCGTCATCGTGGCGCAGGGGAACCGAGAGGGTGACCGTGGAACGGAAGGTGACGACTTCAGGGCCGTCGTGGACGACCGAAACCTGTGCAGAAGAGGCGCTGGAGAGGATCTGCTCGTCATTGAGTGAGTGGGCATGGAACCAGCCGTCAGCCACCTCGCTGCGATGCTCGAAGGTCAGCAAATCGTTGTATGTTTCACCCGTGACTCTATCGGTAATCATGAGGGTGCCGTTGGGCTGGATCGCAATGCCGAAGAATTCGTTGGCTGCGGAGACCGGACCTGTGCGCAACGATCCGACCACCCGGACCGGCATGTCAGAGGGCCTGACACGGAGGGAGGTGAAGCCGAGTCCCGGCAGGGGGAGTCTTGCTGCCACAACGTAGCGGGCGAAGGGGCCATCGCTCTGGAAGCAGAACTTGGCGAAGCGCGAGCGTTCGTTGGTCTTCGGGATGAAGGAGAGGCGCTGGTAAGGGATCTCGTTACCCTCCTCATCCTCGAGGATGAAGGACTTCAGCGCCTGAGAAAAGAACGACTCCCGGAACTCCGTCGGGTAATCGGGGGGCAGGTCGATCGGGAAAATCACCACCTCCTCCCTGGATTGTGGTACGGGATTAAAGACGGTGACGGTAAACTCATCCTCTCCACGCGCGAGATCGGCGCACGAGGCCGTGAGGTGGCCGAAGGCCTGGGCCCTGAGTTGTTCCCCAAGAACCATTGCCTGGTCGAAGCGGTACATCATGTCACGGTGAACCTGGTCGATGGAGCATCCGCAGATGGAATCGTGGGCGTGGTTGAGCAGGAGGTTCTTCCAGGCCGTGAGGAGATGGGTTACCGGAATGCCGGCGCCATGGAGGTTGGCGAGCGCGACCAAGGGATCGGCCCAACGCTCCAGAAGCGTGCGGCATTCGTCATTGGCCATCTTGATGCGGATCCTGGCGGAGGGGCAGTTCGGGATGAGCCAGAGGTAGGAGTTTTTGGTCCGGCTCGGCTCACGGAGTTCCCCAGTCCTGGTAACGGAGGCACGGCCTTCTTTCCTTGCCTCCTCGAAGAAGGCGGGCAGGTTGGAGTGTGCCGGAGTGACCTCCGGACAGGCCTCCCTGATGAGCCGGAGATAACCGGCTACATCTGAGGCTGGCGGAATGTGGTCCATCGAATCCATGAGGCAGAGGGGGCCAATCCCTTCCGCTCTGCCGATCTCGTGGTTCACATACTTGGCCAGCTCAATCCGAAAATGCTTTTCGCGGACCTCCCGGCGCTTCTCCTTGTCATCGCCGGCCTCCTCCATGTCGCGGAGGAAATCCCCCATTGTTGAGTGGACGAAGGAATCCCCCTCCTCCAGGGCCGCGCGTGGCAGGGCGAACGCCCCGTATCCCTGGCTGTCCTGCAGCTTGAAGGTGAAGACCTCCGATCCGTCCGGGGAGCACCAGTTGAAGAACGGGGGAGTGGTGCTTTCGTTTGTTCCACGTCCCAGAACGCAGTCCTTGTAACCGAAGCCTTTTAGGATCTGAGGGATCTGAGCGGGATGGCCGAACATATCGCAGACAAAGCCTACCGGCATCGGAGCGACTCCCCACTCGCGCGCGATGCGCTTTCCCAGCAGCAGGTTCCTGATGATGGTCTCGTCGCCGACGCAGAAGAGGTCGGGCATCGTGAACCAGGGGCCGATGAGGATGCGCCCTGATTGGATCAACTGGCCGAGCCGGTCGCGGTTCTCCGGACGGATCTCGAGGTAGTCCTCGATCAGGCAAGTCTGGCCGTCGAGCTGGAAGTAGCGGAAATCAGTATCCTGCTCCATGAGATCGAGCAGGTCGTCGAGCAGTTTGACAAGCAGGAAGCGGTATTCCTGGAAGGGGCGGTACCATTCGCGGTCCCAATGCGTCCCCGAGATATAGTGAGCGGAAAGTTCCTTCATGAGTGCCGCATGGTGCGGGGGAATTTTCGCTTTTGCCAGACTGTAACGCTGCTTTTTGCCCAGAATATCACACCGTTGTTCAAGTTTCAGATATTTCCTTGTCATCAAAAAGGAATCCGCAAGGATCAAACGCAACTGAAAAAAGTAGATACAATGAAACTGACACCTCTACTCACCCACAACGCCATCGTCCAACGACACCAGAGCATTCCCGTCTGGGGCTGGACGGAGAAACCCCGCACCCGGATCACGGCCACTCTCGGACCAAGCCGTGCTGTGGGCATCTCTGGTGACGATGCGCGGTTCCTGCTGCGCCTGCCCGAGCTCCCGGCCGGCGGGCCGCACACCTTGGTCGTGGAAGCTTCGGATGGCAGCGAGCGCGTCGAGGTGACGGGCATCCTGGTGGGAGAGGTCTGGTTCGCCTCCGGCCAGTCGAACATGGAGTGGACGATGACTGCCTCCGGGTACGACGCCGATATTGCCGCGGCCCTGCCGAAGCAGATCCGTATGTTCAAGGTGGCCTTGCGTTCCGATCTGGCGCCGCAATCCACTGTGATGGGTACTTGGGAACTCGCCACGCCCTCCACCTTCGGGGAGTTTTCGGCAGTGGCGCATTTCTTCGCCCAGCGCCTACAGGACGAGATAGGCGTCCCGGTGGGCGTGATCAACTGCACCTGGGGCGGCAGTATCATCGAGACATGGATCAGCCGCTCCCGACTGCTGTCCAATCCCGACACGCGCGACCTGGTGATGGAATACGAACAGCATGCCTATAGCGCGGCGGGCTTTGAGGCCTTTTTGCCGGAAAAGATTTTTCCTGCCGATCCGGGCAACGAAGGGGTGCCTAAGAGGTGGCATCAGGCCGACTTTGAGGACGGTCACTGGCCGGTGTTCCCTGTGCCGGATATCTGGCAGAACCACGGCCACAACTACTCGGCGGTGATGTGGTTCCGACGGAGCTTCTCGCTGCCGGAGAGCTTCCGCGGTAAGGAACTGACCCTGCACCTGGGAGCGGCGGACAAGCAGGACATCACCTACGTCAACGGAGTCGAGGTGGGACGCACGGGTGCGGGGTTCGAGGAGTCGTTCTGGAATAAACCGCGCTCCTACCGGATTCCGGCCGAGCTCACGCTGCAGCCCGAACTCCTTATCGCGGTGCGCGTCTACTCCTTCCGCCATGGCGGCGGACTGATCGGACCATCGGAAGTGATGCGCCTGGAACCGGCCGTGAACTCCGCCGGTCAGAATGTACCGCTGGCCGGTGAGTGGCGTTGCCAGATGGAGCACAACTTCGGATTTATCGACTTCCCGTGCTTTCAAGGCATGGGTCATGGCCAGGTCAACTCGTACGCCATGCTCTTTGAGAACATGGTCCGGCCGCTGTTGCCGGTCGGCATTGCCGGTGCCATCTGGTATCAAGGTGAATCCAATGTCGGCCGCTCGTCGCAGTATGCCCGGATGATGTGCGATCTCATCGGGGACTGGCGCTTCCATTTCGGCTGTGGTGATTTCCCCTTCGGCATCGTGCAGCTCACCAGTTGGATGGGGGCCATGGAGCATCAACCGGCCTCGGATTGGGCCAGGCTCCGTGAGGCGCAGCAGGATGCCCTAGACGTGCCCGGCACCGGCCTGGCGGTGATTCTGGATGTAGGTGATGCCGACGACATCCATCCCAAGGACAAGAAGACCGTGGGTCAGCGTCTTGCGCAATGGGCTCTTGCGAAGGTCTACGGACGCGCGGGCAGCCCCGGGGGGCCGCTCTATCGCGGCTACCGCAGCGAAGGCAGCCGCATCCGCATTCTCTTCGACCAGGCCGAGAAGGGACTGGCGCTGCGTGACGGTGACGCGGTCAGGACGCTGATGATCGCTGGCAAGGAAGGTGATTTCATACCGGCCCGCTCGTCCCTCGAGGAGGCGAGTCTGGTGGCGTGGCACGACGAGATTCCTGAGCCGGTTGCCGTGCGTTATGCTTGGGCGGACAACCCCGAGGGTGCCAACCTGGTCGATACGAGCGGCTATCCTGCTGGGCCGTTCCGGACCGATCGGTGATAAAGAGTTCCCGATGCATTTCAAAAATCCATCTCAAAGAATGTGAGTGGCTTTGGAACCGCTGACCTCGGGCAGTTATCTTCTCCTCATCAAATATTCCCGCCCGCACCCATTCGCAACGACATAGGACCTTTATGAAACACCTCGGCTGTGCCTACTATCCCGAGTATTGGGGCTTGAAACGCGTCGCCACGGACGCCCGCCTGATGCGCGCGGCCTCCATCGACACCGTACGCATTGGCGAATTTGCCTGGACGCGCATGGAACCGCAGGAAGGGATCTACACCCTCGATTGGCTTCACCAAACCGTGGACCTGCTCGGCCGTCATGGCATCTCGGTCGTGATGTGCACGCCGACGGCGACACCGCCAGCCTGGCTGACGGCGGCGTATCCCGATACGCTCCTCGTGCGGGGAGACGGGACGCGCATGGTTCACGGTGGTCGCCGGCATTATTGCAGCAGTTCCGATACCTACCGCCGACACAGTGCGCGCATCACGGATGTGCTCTCCCGGGAGATGGCGCGGCACAGGAATGTCGTGGCGTGGCAATTGGACAACGAACTCGGTCCCGAGTTCGGCTGGTGTCATTGCGAAAACTGCCAGTCGCGCTTTCAGGCCTGGCTCAAGGCACGTTACGGCACGGTGGCGGAACTCAACGCGCGCTGGAGAACCGGTTTCTGGAGCATGGATTTCAGCGACTGGCGGGATGTCCGCCTGGATGACGGGCGGACCGAGGTCTATTCCTCGCAGAAGCTAGACAGCCGCCGGTTCTGGAGCCACATGATGGTCGACTTAGCCCAAAGTCAAACCGCCATCGTTCGCCAGAACCACCCCTCCGCCCTGGTGACGACTAACGGCATGGGGCCGATCTATCCTTTCATCGATTCCTACGAGCTGTTCCGGGATCTCGACGTGGCCTGCGACGATCTCTATTTCGACATCGCCACCATGGACGCCAATACCGCCGGGATGAACATTTACCGCTCCATCAAGCCCGGAGGGCGCTACTGGGCAACCGAGACCGGATCGGGCGCGCTCGACCATGGCAAGCCGCCGCACAAGGACCAGTTCCGGGCCTGGGCCTGGAGCAGTTTCGCACACGGTGCAGACGCTCATTTTGTTTTCCGCTGGCGCTCGTGCCTCTCGGGACAGGAGCAGGAACTTCAGGGGATTCTGGAGCACTCCGGCAAGCCCCGGCATCGCTATCGGGCGGTGCGGGACTGTTTCTGGGAGCTGGCTTCCTTGCGTAACCGGTTCAAGGACCTCCCGTTACCGAAGGCCGATGTGGCCATTGTGAATGATTACCAAACGCTGTGGGGTTATGACTCCTCGCGGATCGGAAAGGAGATCGATTACCTCGGTCTGATCTACGAAACTCACAAGGCACTTTACCAGCGAAACATCCAGGAGGACATCGTACCCCCAGGAACGGACCTGGGAGGATACAAGCTGGTGATCCTCCCCTCGCTGATGATAATCAGCGAAGCGTTTGCAGCCGACCTCCGCGCTTTCATCCAAAAGGGCGGTCACGTGCTGGCTATCGGGCAGATTGGCATACGGGACGAGAACGATAATTACCATCCCGAACCGGGACCTGCTCATATGGCGGACCTCCTGGGCGCACGTATCGAGGGGGGCATGTACTTGTGTAGTCACGTTGGTCCTGATGAGGCATTGATTGTTGGTCAAACTGCAACCCAGGTCGAGGTGGCCGTGCGCGGAACGCTCGGCGGTTGCCTGGTAAAGGGAGTTGCCAGACATTGGATCGGCGACATCACGCTGCATGGAGGGACGGCACTGATGAGCTTCGCCGATGAGGCGTACCGGGGGCAGCCTGCGGTCGTGGAAAATCGGACCGGCAAGGGGCGTATGCTTCATGTGGCCGCGGCGCGGCTCGACGATGGACTCTCCGAGGCCGTGCTCTCGGACGCACTGGATGCGGCCGGAGTCCGGAAGGGGCCGCAGACGCCGCTTCATGTGGAGGTGGTCAAACGCGGCAGCGTCACCTTCGTCATCAACCATACGGCTTCGCCGGTCACCGTGAAGCTTGCTTCCAAGGGCCGTGCGGTGGTTGGCCGGTACGAGGAGGGCAAGGCAGAGTTGAGCGCCTACGGCGTGTGCGTCGTGGAACGATAGAGGATAATTAAGAGACTGTCTGAAAACTAGGAAATGTCGCGCGTGAGCAGGAAAGACCCGATAGCAAGGCAGCTGCGGGGATGCTCCCGCGAAGCCGCCTTGCCCGCAGCCAGTTCTTCACGCAACGGCCTCTATGCGATTAAATCAGCGGTTCCCTATGGATTAACCTTCTTAGTCAGTTGCTTTGAATTGCTGGAGGCAATACATTTTATTTCATCCCAAAAACTCCTCCTATGAAACGACCCTGCTCACGACTCCAGCGACTTCTCCTGCTCCTTCCTTGCCTCTCTCTCTTCCTGCTTTCTCCGGCCACGAAGGCCTTGGAAAGCAGCAATCGCACCTGGACCTTGGCGACGGAGGACACGGAACTGACGCTGACGGTCAGCAAT
>Ga0114958_10001941_pt1 | contig 15884 bp, 19 predicted proteins | sample C_130208_EF_Meta_FD_89577 | JGI IMG/M metagenome (GOLD analysis project Ga0114958, IMG submission 89577) | Freshwater microbial communities from Lake Croche, Canada to study carbon cycling - C_130208_EF_MetaG | ecosystem: Environmental > Aquatic > Freshwater > Lake | place: Lake Croche, Canada...
AAGCGTGCGTTGGCATGGATCGCTGACGGCAAGGCTGGCGACGGTTTCACTGACACTGGTCGCGCTCGTGCAGTTCAACTCGCTAATGGCGATGCGGTTTCGGCTGACACAATTTTGCGGATGTATTCATTCTTTGCTCGCCATGAAGGCGACAAGCAAGGCGCAGGGTTCAAACCCGGTGACGATGGTTATCCGAGCGCAGGTCGAGTGGCTTGGGCGGCTTGGGGTGGAGACCCAGGTTATTCATGGGCATCAAAGATTCGTGAACAACTTCGTGCGCGTGCAGCACTTTTGGAAGGCGGAAACGTGGAGAAGCGTGACGTGATTGCTATTGACGAGCTAGAAACAACACCAGACTTGGGCGAGGAATTGCTTGAGACTATGGCCGATGTCGTGGTTCTTTACTTCCGCGCACATGGTGCGCACTGGAATGTGAAGGGTTCAGACTTCTCTGAATATCACGCATTGTTCAATGAAATTTATGAGGACATCTATTCAAGCATCGACCCACTGGCAGAGAATCTGCGCAAGTTGGGAATCGTTGCGCCTTTCCGTTTGGTGGACTTCATCGAGCTGTCAACGCTTCAAGATGCAAACCCTGGACAGGATGCGCTTGCACTTGCACGCGACCTGCTCAACGCCAACGATGTGGTCATTGACAATCTGTCTGATGCGTTCGACTGTGCAACCTATTTCAAGCAACAAGGCATCGCCAACTTCTTGGCTGACCGTCTGGACAAGCACCAGTTCTGGAAGTGGCAACTGACCGCTTCACTTGGTGAGGAAATCACCGAGCCTAGCCCTGATCCTGTGAATGCTCAAGGTGTTGACGAGGATGACGTGTCAGGTGTTTATGACATGGGCATGATGCGTTCGGCTACTGGCGACATGGGTTTGCCTGTCGCTGGTCGTAGCCTTGCGTGGGATTCGTCAGCTGCTGAGGGTCGTGTTCGTGCGTGGGCTGGTGGCGATGACATTGACTGGTCAATGTATGGCAAGGCGTTCTTTTACTTTGACAACAAGAATCCTGAAAACTTTGGTTCGTACAAGTTGCAGTTCGCTGACATTGTGCAGGGACAGTTGCAGGCAGTGCCGAAAGCAATCTTTGCTGTTGCCGCTGTGTTGAATGGTTCGCGTGGCGGTGTGGACATCCCGTCTGCTGATGCTGATGCGATCAAGAAAAAGGTTTCGGCTTATTACGACAAGATGGCGACCGAGTTTGACGATGCGTCACTTGTTGCACCGTTCGAAGGTCGTGCTGCTCAGGCTCGTCTTGGTGTTGGCACGTTCGTGTCGTGGCCGTCAGGTGGCGACCGCGCTAATGGCAAGATTGAAAAGGTTGTCACGTCAGGGCCTGCCGCTTCGAGCGATAACTACATTCTGGAAGCAACCAGCGATGACCCTGCGTACATTATTCGTATTTTCAAGAAGCAGGGCAATGGTTTTATCCCGACCGAGCAGACTGTCGTGCATCGTGCCGATTTGCTGAATGTTATTTCCAGCCTGCCTGCGCCACGTTCACAGGAGATGGACATGATTGAGGAACGCAAGTCTGCTATTGCCACCGCCGACAAGGTGACGTTTGAAACAGAGATTCGCACCATTGCGACAACTGACGGTTCGCTTCGAATTGGTGGCTATGCTGCGCAGTTCAATCAGGAAGCAACTGGTTTGAATTTCCGCGAGATGATTGCACCGGGCGCGTTCAAGCGTTCACTTGATTCAGGTCAGCCTGTGTTCCTGCTCATCAACCATGACACCGATTCGTTGCCGTTGGCATCGACCCAGTCGGGAACAATGATGTTGTCTGAGGACAATGTTGGTTTGCGTATGGAAGCGACTCTTGATCCGAATAATCCTCGCGCAGTTGAGTTGGCTTCAGCTCTTGAGCGTGGCGATGTGAACAAGATGTCGTTCGCGTTCACTATTGCACCTGGTGGCGATTCTCGCAAGGATGGTCTGCGCACATTGTCTGACGTGAACCTGTTTGAGGTTTCTGTTGTGACATGGCCTGCCTATGATTCGACCGATGTTGGTATGCGCACCGCAGATGCAGAGTCTGCCGAATTGGAAGCGTTAGAGTTGCGCCGTCGCAAGCTTGCGCTTCAATCAAAGTTTCTCAACAAATAAGTTGAGATGAATCCCCGACGTGGTCACACCTCGGCGATAACAATCACACACACTACAAGGAGACATTATGTCTATGCTTGACAATCTACGCGAGGCACGCAGCAACGCTGCTGCTGATGCGGAAGCATTGCTTGCCGGCGAAGTCAGTGCTGAAGCACTGGATTCTGCTGAGGCTCGCCATGCAGAGATTGCTGACCTTGATGCAAAGATTGCAACGGCCGAGGCTCTTGAGGCTCGCACCGCTGCACTTGCAGAAGCACGCGCCACTTCTGGCGTGAAGGCTTTTGGTTCAGCAGTTGTAACTAAAGAACAGATGACCTACGACAACGGCTCTGACAATTCATTCGTTCGCGACATGATCGGCGCAACGCTCAAGAATGACCCAAATGCTTGGGGTCGTCTTGCACGTCACCAGCAAGAAGTTGCTGTTGAGACTCGCGACATTGGTCGTACGGATGGTTCTGGTGGAGACTTTGCAATTCCTGTGTACCTCGTCAACGAGTACGCAGAATTTGCGCGTGCGGCCAGAGTTACCGCAGACAAGGCCACAAAAATGGCCCTTCCTGCTTTTACGGACAACGTAAATATCCCTCAGATTACGCTCGGTACTCGCACAGGTTTTCAGGCCGCGGATAACTCCAGCACCTATTCACCTACGTCACCTCGTGACATGGTGACATCGACTGTGTCTGCACCTGTTCGCACAATCAGTGGTTTCGAAAACGTATCTATTCAGCTCGTTGAGCAGAGTCCCATAGCCGGCGGCCTTGATCGCTTAGTATTTTCAGACCTTATGGCCGATTATGCTTTGCAACTCAATACTGCTGTTGCTGGCAATGCTGATGGCACTTCAAACAATTTGAAGGGCTTCACCAACCTTGGCTCAGACACAACTAACGGAGTGCCTGTCACCTGGACACAGACAACGCCGGACATCGCAACTGGCTTGTCGTCAATCACGAAGGCAATCAGCCAGGTTGTCAACAACCGTTACCGCGATGTCGAAGCAATCATCATGTCTGCTTCAACGTGGTACTGGATGGCTTCACAGGTTGACGGTCAGTCTCGCCCAATCATCGTTCCAACTGGCAATGGTCCATTCAACGCTGCTGGTGTAACCAGTGCGCCGGGTGCTGCTGCTGGTCTAGTCGGAACAATATATGGCGTGCCCGTTTTCGTTGATGCCACGCTCAAGAATGCGGTCGGCACGAACCAGTCACCAATCCTTGTTGGCAAGTTCTCTGATTCGTACTTGTTCGAATCGTCTCCAAAGACAAGAGTTTTGCCGGATGTCCTGTCTGCGAACCTCACGGTGAGGTTCCAAGTTTATGGTTACGCTGCATTTGCTCACCGTTTCAACAAGGCTGTTTCTGCCATCTCTGGCACTGGAACAATCACACCTTCCGGATACTAATCTGGGTAAAGCAGGTGGCAGGCTTTCGGGTCTGCCACCTGCACTTCCTAACAAAATCAGGGGATGATTTTATGGGTGCTATGAAACACCTTTTGCTCGATGCTGCGGTTGCGGTGTCGAAAGCGGTTGAGGCTGGTGCTTCAATCGAAAACATTTTAGAAACTGTTGACTATCTGAACGACCGACCGTCACCGACAGTTGAGAAGGCTGCATGGTTTCCGACTCATTTGCCGAATGTTGAGTCGCGATGAGGTCGCGTGAAACTGTGTGTATTGGCATTCCGCACGATGGCAGGATTGACACCGAGTTGGCGTTGAACCTTGTGACACTGATGCGCGAACGCAAGTCACGGATTGACTCGATGCAGTTGGTCAAAGGTGTCGGACTTTTGACACGCACTCGCAATCTGATTGTGAAAAACTTTCTTGACAACACGAACGCTGACTGGTTGTTGATGGTTGATTCGGATCAGACTTTGCCGCTGGATGTGTTCGACAAGTTGGTGGACACAGCTCACAAAGAGGACAAGCCGTTTGTTGCCGGTCTGGTGTTCGCGGCGTTCTTTGAGAATGAAGTGCTTCGACCTGTGCCTGCTATCTATTCGGGCGACACGATTGACCAGTTGTTTCCGATTGACGACTATCCGAAAGACACGGTCATTCCGATTGGTGCTTCTGGCACTGGTTGCATTCTGATTCACCGCCGTGTGCTTGAGGCGATGCGTGAGAATGCGAACCCTAATCAGGGAACAGACTGGTGCTGGTTCTTTGATGGCGCACTTGCTGGCCGTTGGTTTAGTGAGGATTTGTTGTTTTGTCGTAAGGTCGCTTCTCTTGGCTTTGCGATGTTTGCTCATACTGGCGCAATCCTTGCGCATAAGAAAGACTTTTGGCTTGACGATCGTCATCATGGCGAGTGGAAGTCAAAAGCACATTAGGTTCAACGGCAGGTGTTGCCCCTGCGCCTGCCGTTGTTATTTTTAGGAGTTGAACATGGCATCGAGTTATCCCAGTAATCTGGACAGCCTGACGAACCCGACCGCTTCGGACACGCTTGATTCGGCCACAGTGCCTCATGCTACCCAGCACGCGAACGCTAACGATGCTATTGAGGCGGTTCAGTCAACACTTGGCACGAATCCGCAGGGTGGCTCTGCGACCGTTGTGGCGCGTTTGAATACCTTAGATTCGACGGTGGCTGGCAAGGCTTCCACAACTCACGCTTCAACGCATGGCGTTTCGGGTTCTGATCCTGTAACGATTGCTTCAAGTCAGGTGACTGGTCTTGCAACGTCGGCAACGACTGACACGACTAATGCTTCCAACATTACCTCTGGCACGCTTGCCGCTGCTCGTGTTGCTACGTTGAATCAGAATACAACTGGTACGGCTGCGAGCTTGTCCTCTGCCTTGTCAACTACTCTTGGCGGTACTGGTGTCACTACTGGTTTGACTGTTCTTGATGGCGCGAACATTAGCAACGGCACTGTGACGGATGCCAAAATTGACACGGCTGGTTTAGCACAGTCGTCTTTGAATGGTGTTGCTATCACCGCATGGGCCGCATCAACTTCGTACACTAAGGGCGCGTTGGTTGAGTATTTGGGTGTGGCTTACCGCCGTATTTCAACTGGCACATCTGGTTCATCTTTCGATCCAACAATGTGGCAACAGGTTAGCCCGACCGCAACATCAAATGGCACTGTAATTGGTGTAGCCAATAACACACTTTTGACAACTGATTCTGCGGGCGCAACATATTTACGCCGATTGTATTTAGTGCCAACTATTACTAATTTGTTTATGAAAGTTATTAACTCGGCTAGTCCGTATCGTAGCATGTCTTTGACCGTAGATACCCCTACATCAGATTACACAATCGGTTTTCCAACCAGTGCCAGCGATGGTGGAACGATAATCACAACTGCCGACACTAACACTGTGTCCAACACAATGCTCGCTGGTTCAATTGCACAATCAAAACTGGTTCAACCGGGATGGAAATTCACACCTGCTACTGGTGTGGACATTGTGCCACGCACATTTACTGCACTAGGGCGTTCTTTGGCGAGTGGTACTGCCCACTTTGCTGCGTTTATTCCAGACACAACAATCACAATTTCATCTTTAGAATTCAGCGCAAACACTGCGGCTACTGCTAACGCAACTACACCAACACACAAATTCAATGTTGGTATTTTTACTGTCAATGCTGGTGGAACGAAACCTACATCTTTGACCTGTCAAACATGGGGACAAAGAAATAGCACAACAACAACAATGGCTGCTTTTGGTACTTTGAGTGGCACGCAATCTTTTGCTTTGGGATACACCGTAACTAATGGCACTTCAGCAACTAACGGCGCACCAACTTCAATTACTTTGAATGCAGGTACAACATATTGGATCGGCATTCATGCTTACGCAAATGCTGGATTTGCTACTGGGGCAACTATTGGTGGTTTTGCCTGTACGGCTTACCAGTTTGACCCTTACATCTGTGTATCCAATAGTTCACAATCCAGCACAGACTTTGCGGTGAGCACAAATGTTTCTATTTCAGGCGTTACGGCAAACATTCCATTTGTTAGGTTGAACCCGTAATGGCGTGCCGTTCTGGTTGTCCCACGCAGGACTGTGAATCGTATGCGGATTGTTGTAAGGGCATCAGCATTGACAAGTCGAGTTTGAAAGTTAGGTGATCCGATGGCAAGCATGAGTCCTCGCCAACCATCGACCTCTCCAACTATCGGCATTCTTTACAACGTCGCCATCGCCTACAATGCGCACCTGACTTACAACCAAGCAACGACTGCCGGCGGTGCTTCTAGTCGCACTGTTGCACGCGCTACTGCTTCAGCTCGTCAACGTCAAACTTCAACCATGAAACCGAGGTAAGAATGGCTGCTTATGATTTGGGCGATGTTGTCGCTCTAGGTATCACAATTACAAACGCGGCAGGAACGCCACAGAATGCGACCGCTGTTGTTTGTACTGTGACCGCACCTGACGGCACTGCATCAACACCAAGTGTCACAAACAGTGGTGCTGGCTTGTATGACATTGCTTTCACACCAACTTTGTCAGGTCGCCACCTTGTTCGTTGGGTTGCCACTGGCACGAATGCTAGCGCGTTCAGTGATGAGTTCAGTGTTCGCGACCTGACCACGCTGCCTGTCGTTTCGTATGACTCGGTGTTGGCTCATCTGAACATTCCGACCGCAAGTGCCAATGAGGATGAGATTCGTCGATTTATAGATGCCGGTCAGGATTTGGCTGAGAATTATGTTGGCGCGGTTCTTGGCCGTCGCACGTTCACCGAATCTTATGACGGCAACACAGATCAACTGCGCCTGCGTTCACCGCGTGCCATCAGCATCACCAGTGTTTATGAGAACGGTGCGCTTCTTGATTCAAGCAACTACACACTCGATGACACTGGGCAACGGCTGTACCGTCTGACCGCTTCGAGCCTGAGCCAGTCGTCGTTCTCGGCGTACGGCTATTGGGCAACAGGTGTGAACACTGTGACTGTCACCTATGTGGCAGGTTTTGTTGTGACACCGCCAGCAGTTCAGCAAGGTGTGCTTGAAATCATTCGGCACTTGTGGTCAACGCAACGTGGCGCAGCCAATGTGATGAACCGCAACACACCAGGTGACGAGTTCTATTCAGGCTCAACGTATTCTCTGCCACGCCGGGCAATGGAGTTGCTCGACCCTGCCAGCCTTCCTGGGTTGGCATAATGGCGACGACAGCATTTCCAGCCGTTGTTGCTGGCATCATCAACCAACTTGGCGCATCGTCAGGATTGTCAGGTGTGCGAGTTTTCGACGGCATCGAAGTTGACTCATCATTCCCCGGCGATTTCATTGCCATTGGTCATGACGGCACTGACGATGGTGAAGTGACAGCGGTCAGCATCACGCAAACGTATGACCAACTTGGTGCAGTGAAAATGTTTGAGGATGGTGTCATCGACTGTTTTCTTGCATCGTGGGATGGTGGCACGAACCTGACAGATCGTCGCACTCGCGCCTATCAGCTCATGAGCGCAGTCGATACCGCTATCCGTTCCGACCCTTCGCTTGGTGGCGCGTGCCTGTTTTCGGGCATCAGCCAGCAAACCACAACATATCGGCAAACTTCCGCAGGTGCGGCCGTTGTTGTGAATTTCAGTATCAGTTACAAAGCCAGAACCTAGGAGACTACTATGGCAACGCTCAAGAACATCACAGATCAGGATTTGGAAGTTCCTGACCTTCGCGCAGTCATCAAGGCTGGCGAGTCCATCGAAATCGACGACAGTCTTGTTGACGGTTTCTCTGCTCAAGTTTCGGTGTGGTCTGTGACCGCTTCGAAGTCCACAACCAAGTCGGCTGCGCCGGCAGAAACTCAAGGAGAATAAGTCATGGCAGTCGGTGCTGGTATTGCTTCCTCGCTTGGAATTTTCACAGGCGAGGCTTCGTTTGGAACATTCCCTGCTTCAATTACTGCTTCAAAGTTTTACGAGTTCAACTCGGAATCGTTGAAGTTCAACAAGAACACTAAGGATGGCGCAGGCCTTCGTGGTGGCGGTACGGTTACCCGTTCGAACCGTCGTGTTCTTGTCACCTCGGATGCTTCGGGCGATTTCGAAATCGACCTACCTACTCGCGGTTTGGGTTTGGTTCTTGGTTTGGCTATGGCTAATCAAGCATCACCGACGACGTTGACATCTGGCGTGTATCAAGGTGTCTACACGTTTGGCGATCCAACAGGTGACAACTTCTCCTGTCAGGTGAAAGTTCCAAACTATTCTGGTTCGTACACGACTAAAACTTTGACTGGTTGCAAAATCACAGGGTTTGAATTGTCTGTCGCAAATGGTGACATTGCCAAGGGCAAGTTCACGCTCGATGCTGCGAAGTTCTCGACCTCAACATCAGCTCAGACTCCTTCGTACGCCATTTCTGGTGCTGCGAGTGTCTACACGTTCACTGGTGGAACGGTCAAGATTGACGGCACGTCAGCATTGAACATCAAGGATTTCACGCTCACTGTTGAGAACACTCTCAAGACTGACCGTTACAACCTTGATGGCACTGGCGTGAAGCAGGAACAGATTGTCAATGGCTTCCGCAAAATCACAGGCAAGATGACAGTTGAATTCACTGACACTGTTATCTTGACGAAGTTCATTGCCGATACTGCGGCGAGTGTTCAGGTGACGTTGCAAGGTGCTTTGATTTCTGGCGCGTACTACGAGAAGGTGGACATCAACCTTCCTTATGTGAAGTACGATGCTGACACTCCAGCCGTCGGTGGCCCTGGCCCTGTCGACTTGGCTGTCACTTTCACTGCATACGATGGTTCTACCGATGGTTCATTCACTGAACCGTTGACCATCACCGTTGTGTCGCAAGATTCACTTATCTAATTTCATAGACAGGGGCATTCACTATGTCAACAACAATCCATCTTTCCAACAATCAGCAGGCCGTTTTGCGTGATCCTGCCGATGTTCCAGTTCGACTTCGCCGACCTGTTGAGAAGGCAATGTTGAAAGTGTCTCAAGGTCAGGCTGGTGCAGCGTTACAGTCTGCGCCATCTGATTTGACGGATGCACAGAAAGCAGCCGAGGTTGCTTCGAATCTTGATCCGAATGTGTTGGACACTTTCAACGAGCTGAACGATGTGCTGATTCTGGCACGTTTGCAGTCGTGGACTTTGCCGGTGGACATTTCTATCGACACAATTCTTGACTTGCCACAGGCTGACTATGAGTTACTTCAAAAGGCGGTTGTGGATCAGGTGACGGAAATGATGCCAAACTTCGGTTTGGATACTGACTCTGATTCCCCTGGTCAGCCCTCAAACGTCTAGAGCGTGCGCTTGAGGGCGGAAGTGTTCGCGGTTCAATGCCTGAACATTTGCGAACGTATCGTCTCTGCAAACTGATGGGTTGCACTCCAAGCCAGTTGGAGAATGAACCTGCATCGACGTTGGATTGGCTTCTTGCTATTGACGACACTTATTTGCGTGTTCGAAACAAACAGATTGAGGATGCGAACAACGATGTCTGATTTCATCAAAGCGACGATGCATGGCGTAAAGCAGTTCAATGCGACCACGTTGGAAGTTGAAAAGAATGTGGACTTTGCAACAGTCAAGGCGTTGCGTGCGAATCAGAATCTGGTCAAGCGTGAGGTTCGTAAGAATTTGCGTGGCGCACCTCGATGGACTGAGCGTGGTAGTTCTCGCGTATATTCGTCAACTTTCCGCACCCAGCCGGGCGCAAACACGAACAATCCGCGCACTGGTGGCCCTGGCAAGTTTTCTGGCACTTTGCTCAAAGGTGTTGGCGGTGCGAAACCTAAGAAGTTGGCTGGCACTTGGATTGGTGGTGTCGGTGTTGGTGGCAAAAAGAAACTAGCCACGAACAATTTCAAGAAGCGTGACCTTGAAACACGTTTCCCATATTTCAAACCTGCCGTCGAGAAGGCAACTCCCAAGATGCCTGCGGTTTATCAGAAGGCTTGGGGCAAAGCAGTTGAAAAGAGAGGTGGCCTGCTGTGAGTATGCTTCCGCCAGTGTTCGTTGAGTTGCGTGCGAACATCAAAGAGTTTTCCGCCAAGATGGGTGAGGCTCGCGCTGAGCTGATGGAAACCGAAGCGGCATCGAAAACAACATTCACCAAGATGGCAACTATCGGCAAGGGCGCGTTGCTTGGTGTTGGTGTTATTGCTGCTGGTGTCGGATATGAGTCGGTCAAGTTGGCGATGGAGTTTGAAAATTCGCATAAGCGAATGCAAACCGCCATCAAGAATTCTGGTGTCGAGTTTGAAAAGATTGCGCCAAAAATTGAGGAAATGAATTCTCATATGCGCGACCTCGGCTTCACTGATGTGGAGTCGCAGGATGCCATGACGAATCTGACCACTGCACTCGGATCACCTACGAAGGCACTCAAGGACATGAGCCTTGCCGCTGACCTTGCACGTTTCAAACACATACCATTGGCGCAGGCTGCCACTGCTGTGGCGAAAGCTCACGAAGGTTTTCTGCGACCACTCAAATCTATTGGCATCGACTTGCCTGTCGCTGCTGGCGGTGCGCAAGCATTACAGAAGGCGCATCAAGGTTTAGAGAAAGCGCAAAAGGCTTACAACGATTTAGTTGCCAAGGCGCATGACCACAATTCCAAAACAAAAGTCAGCACCGACCAGTTGGCTCGGGCGCATGACAAAATGCGCGATGCGCAAGCGAAAGTCAATGCCACTGCCCATGCCGGTACGCAGATTATGGATGCTTTGCAAAAGAAGGTCGGCGGTCAGGCTCAGACTGCATCCGAAACTCTGGCTGGAAAGTTTGGTCGCTTGAAAGCGAACACAGATCAGGTGTTCACTGCTATTGGCTTGAAGTTGATTCCGATTCTTAGCAAGATGCTCGATGTCATTTCGAAAGCAATCACTTGGCTGAATAAGCATCGCGATGTGATGATGGCGTTCGGCATTCTCATTGGCGGTTTTCTGATTGCTGTCATCGGTGCGTACATCATTTCTATGCTGTCGGCCGCTGCTGCCACTATTGCTGCGACATGGCCGATTCTTGTCATCATCGCTGCGATTGCTGGTTTGATTATGGCAGGGTTGTGGCTCAAGAATCATTGGCATGAAATTTGGGAAAAAGTCAAAGAGACTGTTCACAAGGTTGTTGACTGGGTGAAGGACAAGTTTCACAGTTTTGTCACCGCACTCAAAGGCATTTTCAGTGGCTTGGGAAACATTATTCGCGGCGCGTTCTCCGCTGTCGGAAACATCATCAAGGGATATTTCAACATTTGGATTGGCATCATTGACTGGATTGTTGACAAACTCAACATGGTTATTGACAAGGCCAACAAGGTCAAGATTCATATTCCGGGCTTCGGCACTGTCGGTGTAAACATCCCCCACATTCCGACCATTCCGAAACTTGCCAACGGTGGCATTGTGTCTAGCCCAACGATTGCGATGATTGGTGAGGCTGGCCCTGAAGCTGTTGTGCCGTTGTCGCGTGGCCATTTGGGTGCGCACGTCACTGTCCATGTTCATGGGTCGGTGATTCGTGAGCATGATTTGGCTGTGAGTGTTCGTGACCAGATTGCGCAGTTGATGCGTCGTCGCGGTCTTGACCCTGCCATTCTGGGGGTCTAGTCGTGGCTTTGTATGACGGCACGAATTACTATCGCGTTTATGTGGAGATTAGTTCAACTATCAGTTTCAGTTCTTACAAACAAATTGCAACTGCTGACGTTCGTTCAATAAATATTCGGCGTGGTCGTTCGCGTGAGGATCAAGCGATTCAGCCTGGCAACTGCACCATTGTGTTGGACAATTATTCGGGCATTTATGACCCTGACACGACGAGCGTTCCAACATCGTCATTGTATGTGGGTTCGAATGGTCGTTCGATTATCGCTCGCAATTATTGGATTCGCATTCGATGCGTTCTTGACTATGTGAATGATGAAACTATTTTCATGGGCAAGATTGAAACTGTTGCGATGGATGTCGAGTTTGACCAGACTGTCACTATCAACGCGACAGATTCTGCCGCGTTCATGTCGCGGTCTGTTTATCCTGGGCGAACCACGCTTGATTATGGTCATGTTCGTGCAGGCAACATTCTTGACAACTACGGCTGGCCGACAACTATTTCAGGCAAGAATTATCGAAACCTGTATGTGTCTAGTTATGGCATGGATCATCAGGGGAGCAAAAGCCACCTTGATGCACTTGAGGAAGTTATCGCTTCCGAAGGTGGCATTTTCTTTATCTCCAAAGATGCTGTGGCCACAACATACAACTATGACAATCTTTACAACCCGACATATTGGTACACGCTCGATGACCAGCGCACTGCCGGCACTATCGAATATGACAGCATCGACATCAGCAACGGCGACCTTTACATTTACAATCAAGTGATTTTGAAGTATGGCGCAGATGGGTCGCATTCGTACACTGCTGATGCGAACGCTTCAGGTCAGCAAACTCAATATGGTGTGTTCACTAAGACTGTGAACGGTTGCGGTTACTATGGCAGTTCATCAACCTACAACTATTCGTTCATTGCTTCGCATTTGGCTTATCAAAATTCGATACCGAAACCGCGCATCATCAAGCTCGGATATTCAATGCTTGGATTGTCTACATCGTTGCAGTATGCGGTACTCAATCAAGACATTGCAGATCAGGTGACAGCGAACCGCACACTTGTTGACGGTCGAAGTTTCAGCCAGAATCTGAACATCAACCAGATTGCCTACGACATCACGCCAGAGGACTGGCGTGTGACGATTGACACCTATCCAAGTGCAACCCAGCCCTAACAACTAAGGAAACCAGCATGGCTATTTTCACTGCGCAATACTCATTGAGTTCAACGCCGACACAGATTGTTGCTGACAACTTTGTTGCCGAGGAAATTCACATTCACGTTTTATCAGGTTCGGCATACATTGGCGATTCGACGGTAAGCGCAACCACTGGTTTGAGACTAGACAACGGCGACAAACTAATGTTCAACACTCATCTCGGTGCAGTGTATGGAATGAGTTCGGGTTCAGCCAGCATCGCTGTTGCTGTGATTGAGAAGTAACAGGCCATGACTTCAGTGCATTCGGTAAGTGACTGGGCAACTGTCATCGGCGGTGTCGGCACGTTGACGGCTGGCTTTAGTTGGTTTGTTGGTCGAGCAGTCAAGCATTGGATACATGAGCAACTTGTCGAGCTGCGCCCTAATGGCGGCGGCTCAACCTATGATCAGGTACGTCAGGCGGCAACGGATGCCAAGCGTGCCGCATTTGCCGCTGAACGTGCCGTCGATTCGGCAATGCAATTGCATGGACATTTGACGGAGTTGTCCAGTCGAGTGTCATCGCTTGAGCAAGTTATTGTGAAACAAGTTTCCCAACCAACCCATTAGGAGTCTGACATGGCTATTTCTCGTATCACAGGTTCGCAAGCCTATGCACATATGCACGCATGGATGCTTCAACATCGCAGCGGTTTCACTGGGCATTGTCACAAGACGTGTCAGGATGCGTGGGGTTTGCCGGTGAAGTATGCCTCGGCGAAGGATGCGTGGGATCATGTGCCTGTCAAGCATCGCCATACTGACATGAGCAAGATTCCTGTCGGTGCGCCCATCTTTTTTGATGGTGGCCTGTATGGTCATGTGTGCTTGCAGTCGAACCGTAAAGGTTACGTCATTTCTACTGATGCGCCGACTGCCGATTACATTGGCGAAGTGCCGTTGAATTGGTTTGTCACCCACTGGGGCAAGAAGGTTCTCGGCTGGGCAAGTCAGTACAACGATGTAGACCTGCAACTCAACAAGTTTCCCGAATAGGTGATGGCGATGAAACAATCCACGAAACAGATTCTGACCACCTACGGCATCGCTTTTGCAACAGTGTTCCTGAACGCAATCGTGATGCTCGGCAAGTCACCTTTCGATTTCACCTCTAGCGACTGGCACAAGGTCGCGAACGGTGTGTGGGTGTCGTTGCTTCCTGTCATCTATCGTTACCTTGATAAGCAGGATTCGGCTTTCGGCTTGAAGTCGCCTACACATCGCTAAGTGACTTGTACATCCTAAACCTTTAGTCTAGGTTCATGGACTTTGTCACTTCATTGAATGAGTTGAGTGTTCGCCCGTCGAGCCATTCCAACTGCTGTTCTTTTGTTCGTATCTTTTCCCAACTGTCCAACGATGAAGCGCAGGCGTTGCTGTCTGCGCTGGACAATCCGAATGTCACATCATCTGGCATTGCTCGTGTGTTATCTGATCGTGGTTTCCGTATGACTCATGTGACTGTGGCACGCCACCGTCGTCGCGGTCAGGGCAATGGTTGTATTTGCCCATGAAACTTTCTGATGATTTGGCTGCGCTGGCTTCGGCTGGCAAGTCTGGCAGTGATGCCAAAATGTTGAACACGCCCGAAGCGTGGCGACCTCGCCTTGAGGTTGACCATGCTTCGGGTGGTTTTTTTGTTTCTACACCACGAACCGCTGGCGACCTGCCTGATGCAGTTGACTTGTTTTCCGACTTCGACCTTGACCCTAATCAGTGGCGCGTGACTTCGGTGCGCAAATCAAGGTGGCAACGGTGGGATGGCGAATGGCTTGAATCTGCTCGCGTTTCCATTGTCCCTGCGCAGATAGCCCTACAAGGCTCTGACAGCGACTTTGAGGCACTTCTGACCCACGTTCAGGCTTGGCGACCTGACCGCCGTTTGAAGCCGTTCACAGGCTCTCTGTCGGCTGTGTATGCCATTGGCGACACCCAGTGGGGCAAGGATGCTGGCGACGGTTCGCAAGGCTCGGTGCGCCGTTCGCTAAACGCTATTGACGAGGCGGTGCAACGTCACCGCGAGTTGCGTTCGGCTGGCCGTGACATTGGCGAGGTGATACTGCCACAGCTCGGGGATTGCATTGAAGGCAGTGTCAGTCAGCATGGCAAGGTGCTTGGCCGTTCTGACCTGACCGTTACCCAGCAGGTGCGACTTGGCAGGCGGATGCTTCTGGCATGGATCAAAGCATTCGCACCACTCACCGAGCGACTGGTTGTGCCGGTCGTGCCAGGAAACCATGACGAGCCACACAGAGTCACCATCACCGACCCTGTCGATTCGTGGCAGATAGAAATCGCCTGCGCCGTTGCCGATGCCTGCGCCGAAAACCCTGCCCTTGGTCATGTCGAGTTTCGTTTCCCTGAACGTGATGCAGGCACACTGGCAGTGTTGGCTGGCGGTCAGCTCTTAGGCATGGCGCATGGGCATCAGTCGCGTGATGCGGTCAAATGGTGGCAAGGTCAAGCCATAGGTCGAGCATCAGTCGGCAACGCCGATGTGCTTCTGACTGCCCACTATCACCATTTCAAAGTCGCACAGGTTGGTGAACGGCTGTGGATTCAAACACCGGCGATGGATGGTGGCTCGCCTTGGTTCAAAGACAGGGCAGGTATGGAATCACCCACAGGCATTGTGTCGTTCGTGATGGGTGACGGATACGATGTCAGGCGAGACTTGTGTGTTTTAGCAGGGGAGAACAGATGAACACCGCAATCATTGTGCCAAGTCGACACCGACCGCACAACATCAAAGAACTGCAACAGTCACTCATTGACACTCACACAATGGCGCGTTTATTTGTTGTGGTCGACGATGATGACGAAACACTTGAGCAATACCTATCGCTCGAAAACAACTTCACCGAAGTGCTGACCTTCAAGCGCGGTCGCAAAGGCATGGCCGACCCACTCAACAATGCCGCAAGGCAACTGGTCACAGATCAACGCTGGGAATATTTCAT
>Ga0114958_10001942_pt1 | contig 15884 bp, 2 predicted proteins | sample C_130208_EF_Meta_FD_89577 | JGI IMG/M metagenome (GOLD analysis project Ga0114958, IMG submission 89577) | Freshwater microbial communities from Lake Croche, Canada to study carbon cycling - C_130208_EF_MetaG | ecosystem: Environmental > Aquatic > Freshwater > Lake | place: Lake Croche, Canada...
ATTAACGGGTGCAACGTCGACTGTAACGGGTCCCACGGGTCCTACGGGGTATACGGGACCCATTGGTCTAACAGGTCCTATGTCAATAGTAACAGGTCCTACGGGATCAACAGGATATACAGGTCCCATAGGTCAGACGGGTCCAACGTCAACCGTAACAGGTCCTACGGGATCAACGGGCTATACAGGTCCCACGGGGAATACAGGACCTACCTCGACTGTAACAGGTCCTACGGGATCGACGGGACCCACAGGTTCATCGGGTCCAACAGGCAATACAGGTGCAACAGGGAATACAGGAGACACGGGTGTGACAGGTTCCACGGGTCCAAGGGGTTACACAGGTGCAACAGGTAATACGGGCAATACGGGTATGACTGGTATGACGGGTTCAACGGGAAACACAGGTCCAACGGGGAACACGGGTCCAACAGGAAATACGGGAAATACGGGTTCCACTGGTAATACGGGATCAACTGGTAATACGGGTCCAACAGGGAACACGGGTCCAACAGGGAACACGGGATCGACTGGTAATACGGGTCCAACAGGTCCCACGGGTCCCACAGGGAATACGGGAAATACTGGTAATACTGGGAATACGGGTCCAACGGGTCCAACGGGTTCAACAGGTAATACAGGTAATACAGGCAATACAGGAAATACCGGTAACACAGGTTCAACGGGTCCAACGGGAAAAACGGGGATTCAGGGATATGGTGGTCCTCGTGGAAATACGGGAGCAACAGGTCCCACAGGTCCAACAGGGGTTACCGGTGATCCAGGTCCATCTGGAGCAGTGTGGTATGGTCCCACTGGTTCCACGGGTTCAACAGGTGTAACAGGAAATACAGGTCCCACGGGCAACACGGGTCCAACAGGTCCCACGGGCAATACGGGTAACACTGGTGTGACAGGTAATACTGGTCCAACAGGCAATACGGGTCCTACGGGTCCCACAGGTAACACGGGCAATACAGGAGAAACAGGTAATACGGGTCCCACGGGCAACACGGGTCCAACAGGTAATACTGGTCCCACGGGTAATACGGGTCCCACAGGCAATACGGGTCCCACGGGTAATACAGGTAACACGGGTAACACGGGCAATACAGGGAACACAGGGGAAACAGGTAATACGGGTCCCACAGGAAATACAGGTAACACGGGTAACACGGGTAATACGGGTCCCACAGGCAATACGGGTCCCACGGGTAATACGGGTAACACGGGCAATACAGGGAACACAGGGAATACGGGTCCCACGGGTCCCACAGGAAATACAGGTAACACGGGTAACACGGGTCCAACAGGTAATACAGGTTTCACAGGATCGACAGGTAACACGGGTCCAACAGGAAATACGGGTCCAACAGGTAATACAGGTTTCACAGGAAATACGGGTCCCACAGGAAATACAGGTAACACGGGTCCAACAGGTAATACTGGTCCCACAGGAAATACGGGTCCCACGGGTCCAACAGGAAATACAGGTAACACGGGTCCTCCTGGAGTCTTACGTCCTCTGCAATCGATCTCGTATTATTTATCAACAAATATCCCTGTTACATCGACCGCGCTGATCACCTATAACAGCTTAGATGCAGCTAATTCCTATGGAACGGTCGGATTTTCGTATGCAAATGGTATCTTAAGCAATTCCTCCTCAAATACCCTCACCATTCTCATCTCTGGACAAGTAATCTCTGACAACAGAGTCTTTGATTTAAACGTTGCTCAACCCACTATAACGGTTAAAAAGAGTGGCAATTTCATCATGACATCATCTGTAATCAATTTCCAAGGAAGTGCCTTCAGTACAACTGTGGTGCTTGGAAATGCTGATACGGTGAGTATTTACTATAGTCAATTCTTTGGGACAACCGTCAATGTCCTTGGGGGACAATATAATACTCGCGTAACGTATACGCAGCTCGATACAGTACAAGGGTCAACTTTAATTGGAACAGATTTGAATAACATCGCCTACAGTCAATATGGATTTGCGACCCCTTTCATTACTATAGGACCCGCGATTTCCACTCCTGGCGCGATTGGAGGATGGCAAGTGGGTCCAACAGGAACCATGGGTAGTAATGATTATAGTTTAATGGTACAGCAACAGACGGTACAGGGTCTGACGGGTCCCATTTACAATTTAACTCCCACCTTACAACTCATTCCAGTGAATAATACGACTAGCGGCTTCATCTTTCGCCAAGTGGATCGAGGCGCTCTCTTTCTCTTAACTAGTACAAGCAATTTAGCTCCCTTTGGGATAAATGCATTAGGTGCAGCAGACGCAGGGTTCTACGTCACCCTAAAAAATGCAAATGTCGTTGCGAACAACTATAGTATAGTTGTATACGTAAATGGATCCCCTGTAACATCAACAGGAAGTGCCACCCTGAGTACCAGCGCACCAGCTATTCTCTATTGGAATGGTACAGCATTCAATCTATATGTGTAGATATAGATAGTATTCAGAATACTAAGTATATCTTTGGTTCGTATAAGATTAATTTAACGACCAGTTGAGTCCATTATAATATAGCGTTGACGTGCCAGGATTTCCTGAGGGAATAATTTCATATCCAACATTCACCGTTGGCTGATAGGTTGTATTGCTGAATATGGTATTGTTATAGGAAAGGGTGATGTTCCATTTCGTTGCTAAATAGGTTTCCACTTGTTGTCTCTGAATGGTAGGAAGAACATTACTGTAGATAACGATTTCATTGATACGTCCTGAAAAGGTTGCGCTGCTATTCGATCCAATCGTGGTGACAGAAGGGGTAAAAGAGGGGTTTGTTAGATTCGATGATGTGGCAGTACCATTGATAAATATATTCATCCCAGACGTGCTATAGGTATAGGTGGCTAAGATCATAGTATTACTTGCAAGGATGGTTGGATCACTTAGGACAGGTGTTACTTTATCTAAGGATGGAGTCATCGATGATGTTATAGTAAAGGATCGAGTATTTCCGCTACCACTGAGTAGGGGTATGCTCAAAGTCGAACTATTGATCACAGAAAAGACAAGGAACGCGGTTTCCGTTGAAGGGGTATAGGTCGTTGTGAATCGAGGGAGACTCACGGATCCATAGGAAAAGACTCCTGTTCCACTGACGGTATACTGCCCTGACTTATCTGTCCAACTACTTATGGATCCATTTACAGGAACAATACCAGTGCCGGCAGGATCGGTAGCATCTAACCAAAGAGCAAGTCCAGCTGTTTTTGGGATAGGGGTGGTTATAGCCCATTTCGTCAGTAAATACGATTCAACGGCTTGGCGTTGGGGTGTCGTGAGGGCGGAGGAATAGATGAGAATTTCATAGATGGTTACAGCATTTGATCCACCAATAACCGTGGTCGTATTTGTAAAGGTATATCCATTACTAGATGCATTCAATATTCCATTTACATATAAACTATTTGATGATGCTGTGTTTGTGATATCAACTAAGGTTATATTCGAGGTCAATACATTTGTTCCTTGTAGTGCAGTTCCACTTAGATTTGATGTTTGGAGTGCACCTTGTGAAAACTTAAGATATCTCGATGCTGTTACATTCCCAGAAAGTATGGTGGTTGTTGTAGATGGAGAGGCTGTACTAAAGACAACGAAGGTTGTTTCGGAATTTACACTTGTATACGATGATGTATAAAAGTTTGTACTGCTAACATTAACTCCTCCATTCGAATACGTAGGAGTTCCATTTGATGCTGCATTTCTTCCATTGGCTTTGTCGACCCATGTTGCAAGAGCTCCATTGGCAGGGACAATACCTGTGCCTGCAGGATCGGCTCCGTCTAGCCAAAGAGCCAGGGTTGAGTTATAGGGGAGAATAGTCCACTTTTGCATCAAATATCCTTCTACTGCCTGTCTCTGGCTTGTCGAGAGAACACTATTGTAGGTCAAGATTTCCGAGATTTTTCCGTTCAAGTAATACGGAATTGCACCCGATGATATACCAAGGCGAGTATATCCATTCGAAAAGGCAGGATTTGAAGTGTTTGATGAGGTAGCTGTCGAATTGATATAGAAATTCATGCCAGAGGCAGAGTATGTATATTCAATTAAATAATTTAGATTACTGGTTATAGGGGTTGTATCTGTTAATGGATACGTGATAAAACTCTGACTTAGCCCCACCGTCATAGGTAGATTCGAACTGATCACGTTCAGGGATCGACTTCCAGTTGTATCAGTATCAATGAGTGACGAGCTGAGCGCAGAATTCGAATTTACCATAGAAAACACGAGAAATCCTGTTTCGGCTGCGGGGACTTGATAATTGGTTGTATAGTATGTTGACGTTCCATTAAAAACGATACCATTCGAAAATGTTCCACTCCCTGTTACAGTATATCCATTCGCCTTATCTGTCCAGTTTGATATGGTGGTTCCTAAGGCTGGGGCGACCCCTGTTCCATACGGGTCTGCCCCATCTAGCCAAAGTTGGAGAGTCGAGAAGACAGGCAGACCTGTCATAATCACAGGGATGGTGCTGGGAACTGGAGGAGTAATATAATTCGTATTGATATAGATAGGTGGACTTGAAGTGGAGATAGCTGGATTTGCCAACCATTTTGTGGTTAAATACTGCTCAACACTTTGTCTCTGTGCGGTAGTGAGTACAGTATTGTAAATAAGAACTTCAGAAATACTACCAGATAGATAAAAACTTGGATTAGGACTGGCTAAATATCCAGCACCGATATAGGTAACACCAGCAGTAAATGCGGGATTTGTAGTATTACTCGCAGTAAGATTACCATTCATATAGATATTAATTCCAGAACTAGAATAAGAGGTGGCAGCAAGATATGTAACGCCCGTGGTAACTGGGTAAGTATTTATTAATCTCCATGCAACGGCTGAGCTTGCCAAAGAGGGACCCGCACTAGAGGAATACACTTGAAACGAACGACCTCCTTGGGCTGACGTATCAACTAAGGCCGCTTGTGCAGTACTCGTTAAGGAAAAGACAATAAATATAGTTTCAGTGCTTGGAGAGGATGTATAGTTCGTTGTATAGTACTGAGATGTTCCGTTAAAGGAAATTGATTTCGAAGAGGAATTATACACAGGTGACCCTACTCCAGTAGCATTTCTCCCATTTCCTGATTTATCGACCCAGGTTGCAAGAGCCCCCGTGCCAGGAACCACGCCTGTCCCTGCAGGATCTGCCCCGTCTAACCATAGAGCCACCCCTGCATTATACGGAAGAATACTCCACTTTTTCATCAAATATTGTTCCACACCTTGTCTCTGTGCTGTACTCATTGCGATATTATAAATGAGGACTTCAGATATAGTCGCTGATGAATAGTCACCGCCAATTCGAGTTGTACCATTACTATACAGTGCTGTTTGTGCTGATCCATCAGATTGTCCACTTATATATAGTGTTGACATATTATTTGCTATAACTTCCGCTAATGTTTGTCTATTTATTACTAAAGAGGAAGAAGAAACTATTGTATTAGATCCAGGAACTCCTAGAACTATTGAACTACCGTATTGCATATGGATATATCTATACAAACCTGAGCTTCCCCGTACTAAGGTTGGTGCAGGAGTATTATTTGTTATAGTAAAGACAATAAATATTGATTCAGGATTTGCGAGTGTAGTATAGGGAGATGTATAGAAATTGGTTGAACTCGTATAAACTTTTCCGTTGGAAAGGGTAGGAGTTCCTGTGGCCACCGCATTGTATCCATTCGCTTTATCCACCCAGGTGGCAAGAGTTCCATTCGCAGGAACCACGCCTGTCCCTGCAGGATCTGCTCCATCTAACCATAACTGAAGGCCTGTATTCCATTTATTTTGTAAATAATTTTCAATGATTTGTCTCTGTGTATTTGTCAAGATACTATTGTAAATAAGAGTCTCGTAGATGATTCCGTTAAATAGAACTGTTGATCCAACAGGTGACCCTCCTATCGTTGTATTTCCTGTAGAAAAAGCAGGAGCCCCAACGGATGTTGCAGTATTACTTCCATTTACATAGATGTTGACTCCATTTGAATTATATATAGATTCAATTAGATATTTTGCAAAACTTGTAACACTGGTGGTATCGGTGGCGATAGATCCACTTGATCCACTTATATTTACATGTAAAGGAGAACCCGTAAAGGATAGCGTTCTCCCCCCAACGGTAGAGGTTGCAACGATAAAATTAGATGTCGATGCATTAGCAAGTGTCATCGATGCAAGAATAAATACAGTCTCAGCAGCCCCTGGTGTATACGTTGATGTATAATATCCTCCATTTAACACAATGCCATTCGAATATGTTCCAGTCCCTGTTACAGTATATCCATTCGCCTTATCTATCCAGGTAGTAATCGATGTTCCTAAGGCTGGGGCGACCCCTGTTCCATACGGGTCTGCTCCATCAAGCCAGAGCTGGAGACCTGGGATACCTGCTAAGCTTGGCTGCGTTCCTGCTTTGACATAGGTAAAGAATCCAGGAGTAATATTCGAAGGATTGATATAGGTGGGACTTCCCGTTAGGACCAAGGTATTTCCAAGATTTGATTGAGTTATATTTACTTCTCCTTGTACAATTTGAATGGGGGAAGCTGATGTTGCGCTTGATAGTGTCAATGTTCCAGTGACATAGAGGGTGGGTAATGTAATACCGTTATTTGATGCCGTTATTGAGGATACAAAGGATGAATTACTATATACTCCTTGGGTGACGATACTTCCTTGAGCGGCAGATACAATAGGTATTGCTGATGGAAGAGAACCGGTGGGACCCGTGTTCCCCGTGGGACCCGTGGGACCCGTATTCCCAGTGGGACCAGTATTTCCCGTTGAACCTGTTGGACCCGTGTTGCCAGTGGATCCCGTGGGACCAGTGTTCCCCGTATTCCCTGTATTGCCAGTATTTCCTGTGCTGCCCGTGTGACCCGTGGAACCCGTGGAACCTGTTGGACCTGTTGGACCCGTTGGACCAGTGAAACCTGTAGGACCTGTGTTACCCGTGGGACCCGTGGGACCTGTTGAACCCGTGTTACCCGTGAAACCTGTGGGACCAGTATTCCCTGTATTCCCTGTGTTCCCTGTGTTACCCGTGTTCCCTGTATTCCCTGTATTGCCTGTGTTCCCCGTATTTCCCGTTGAACCTGTGGGACCTGTTGAACCTCTCGGACCCGTTGAACCTGTGTTCCCTGTATTGCCCGTATTCCCCGTGTTTCCAGTGGGACCTGTATTCCCCGTGGGACCCGTGGGACCTGTGTTCCCCGTGTTTCCAGTGTTCCCCGTGGAACCTGTATTCCCCGTGTTTCCTGTATTCCCTGTGTTCCCTGTGTTCCCTGTGAAACCTGTGGGACCTGTGGATCCTGTGTTCCCTGTGTTCCCCGTGTTCCCTGTGTTCCCTGTGTTCCCTGTATTCCCCGTGTTTCCTGTATTCCCTGTGTTCCCTGTGTTCCCTGTGGGACCTGTGGAACCTGTGGATCCTGTGGGACCCGTGGGACCCGTATTACCCGTGAAAGAAGTATTGCCCGTTGGACCCGTGGGACCTGTATTACCAGTGGGACCCGTTGGACCCGTGGGACCTGTGTTACCCGTGTTGCCCGTGTTGCCCGTGTTGCCTGTGGGACCTGTGTTGCCTGTTGAACCTGTGGGACCCGTCATGCCTGTGGAACCCGTGTTCCCTGTTGCACCCTGGTCGGCTCCCGTAAATCCGGCATATGCTATATTTGAATATGGATTTGCCCCATCTCCAATTTTAATATAGTTTGTATCAGTTTCTACTGCAAGTTCCCCAAGCGAGAGGATTCGAGTATCAGTCAACCATCCGGATGCCGTATTTCTCAAAAGTTGCAGTGAAATATTTGACATATCTATACCATAGCCTTGTTTTATAATAGACGCTACTGTAGAAATGGCAAATTCGAATATTTCGGTTCTGTTTCGGCGAAATACAACAGTAGGTTGGTCAACCCAATCTCTACTTCCTGGAGAACTAGGAATCAATACGGATACAGAATCGTATTATGTAAATACATCATTCACCCCTCTTCAATACAGCAGTCTTGGACCATCAAATGTCTTTCAACTCTCACCAACAAACTCAACCGGTTTTACAGGGAATACAGGTTCAACTGGAAACACGGGAAACACAGGATCGACAGGTTCAACGGGAAATACGGGGAACACGGGCAATACGGGTCCCACGGGTCCCACTGGCAACACTGGCAATACAGGGAATACAGGCAATACGGGTCCCACGGGTCCAACAGGTCCCACGGGTCCAACAGGTTCCACAGGTCCCACAGGATCAACGGGTCCCACAGGGAACACAGGTCCCACGGGCAATACGGGTTCCACAGGATCCACAGGTCCCACAGGTTTCACAGGGAACACTGGCAATACAGGTCCCACTGGTAATACGGGTTCCACAGGTCCCACGGGGAACACGGGTAATACAGGTTTCACGGGCAACACGGGTAATACGGGTAACACAGGTAATACAGGGAACACGGGTACCACGGGTCCCACAGGATCCACTGGCAACACAGGCAATACAGGCAATACGGGGAACACGGGTTCCACAGGATCCACAGGTTCCACAGGTTTCACGGGTAACACGGGTTCAACAGGTCCCACTGGGAATAAGGGTCCCACAGGTTCCACGGGGAACACGGGTCCCACAGGTTTCACAGGGAACACAGGGAATACAGGCAATACAGGGAACACGGGTCCCACAGGGAACACGGGCAATACAGGAAATACAGGCAATACAGGCAATACAGGCAATACGGGCAATACAGGGAACACGGGCAATACAGGTTTCACGGGGAATACAGGTAATACGGGGAACACGGGGAATACAGGTCCCACAGCTTCCACAGGTTTCACAGGGAACACAGGGAACACAGGTCCCACAGGCAATACAGGGAACACGGGTCCCACAGGCAATACAGGCAACACAGGTCCCACGGGTTCAACAGGCAACACAGGTCCCACAGGTTCCACAGGGTTCACAGGTTCAACGGGTCCAAGTTCGACCTTCATTCTTAATGCACCATCATCCACCGCAAATATGAATCTAATCTATTTTTCGACTATTCTCTACTCCGCCAGTAACGTGTTTTTAAGTAACACGACTCTCACGACATCAAATATAACAGCATCCACGATTTACGCTCCATCGACCTTGTATACAGTATACAGTACAATCGCCTTAACAAATTCACTCTATGGCTCAACCTTTGCCCTATCAAATCAACCAACCATTACTTTTTCGAGTTCACTCACGTATCCCTTTTACATGTATCTGAAAAATGTAAGAGGATCCCTCATAACAATAAGCTTAACCAATACCTCCACATCAAGTACAGTCATTCCTTATGGTCCCGCATTGTCGAATCTTTATCCATCGACAAATCCTACGGGGAATACCCCTCAAGTTATTTTATATGCAACTAGTTCTACATCATGGTTTTTATACTAACTATGTATACGTTCATATAAGACATCCATTTTACTATCTAATCCTAGTAGAATCGATGTCAAACGTCCGTCTTCTGTTTCGTACGGGGTTAGCCAATACATTAAGTAATGTATTACCCGGCGAACTGGTTATTTTATATGATGAAAATTCAATACGCCTCAATACAACAACTGGAACGATTGCACCTGGATCGAATGTTCCGTATTTACTTGGTGGGAGATCCTACACTGGTTTCACAGGCAATACGGGCAATACAGGCAATACGGGGAACACGGGTCCAACGGGTTCCACGGGTCCCACAGGGAACACGGGGAACACGGGTCCAACAGGTCCCACAGGGAACACAGGGAACACTGGCAATACAGGGAACACAGGGAACACTGGTCCCACGGGTCCCACGGGTCCCACAGGTTTCACAGGGAACACAGGGAATACTGGCAATACAGGGAACACGGGTCCCACAGGGAATACGGGGAACACGGGTCCCACAGGTTTCACAGGGAACACAGGCAATACAGGGAATACAGGGAATACGGGTCCCACAGGTCCCACGGGGAACACGGGCAATACAGGTTTCACGGGCAACACGGGTAATACGGGTAACACAGGGAATACAGGTTTCACAGGCAACACGGGTTCCACAGGTCCCACAGGGAACACAGGTCCCACGGGTAATACAGGCAATACAGGTTTCACAGGCAATACAGGCAACACAGGTCCCACAGGGAACACGGGTCCAACGGGGAATACGGGCAACACGGGTCAAACGGGTCCCACGGGTTCCACAGGGAATACGGGTCCTACTGGTTTCACGGGTAACACGGGATCAACAGGTTCCACGGGTCCCACGGGTCCCACGGGTTCCACAGGTTTCACTGGTCCAACGGGTCCAACAGGTTCCACGGGCAATACGGGCAACACGGGTCCCACGGGGAACACTGGCAATACAGGTCCTACTGGAAATACAGGCAATACAGGCAATACAGGGAATACAGGGAATACGGGCAATACAGGGAACACTGGGAATACGGGGAATACAGGCAAGACGGGTTCAACAGGGAATACTGGCAATACAGGCAATACGGGTCCCACAGGTCCCACGGGTCCAGCGGGGGTATCCTTCACTGGACCAACTGGATCAGGAGGAACCTTACTCCCAATGCTTCCGTTAGCTACAGAGTTTCTAACAGGCTACACTACAAGCGTAAACTATACACCCAATATAACAGCTCAAGCCACGTCAATGACTGTTCCAAATGTCACGGTAACATCCCTAACGGGGAATGTTGTCCACACTCCTTTTACAGTCACCCCTATCACCTATAACCAATCAAGTAATACTGGATCGAATACTTTATTCATGATTCAAAATCGTACATCGAGTTATCCCGTAACCATAGGATCTGTTACGAACATCCCTCTTAATGGCGTGTTTACGCAAATGCTTGTTCACCCATCAGGATGGTCGTATCTGTATTCAGATTCAAATTTCCTTTATTCAACTCCTTCTAATTATATTTATGCGTACAATCTCAGTACAGATAGTATGTTTCTTACAGGCATTACGTCTGTGAATCATATGGCGGTTGATCCTCTTGGCAATATCTTTATCTCTTCTCCCTCGACTATTACCAAGTATTCCGTTGATTCTACCACGGGGACATTAAGCTCTCTCTTTAGCTGGACAGTGCCGATAACAGCTAAAGTATATGCTACTGTTGGATATGTTTATGCCTATACATCGAATAGTATACTTAGGTATTCGAATCGAAACGTCAGCTATCTAGGAACGACGCTCACCTTATCCTCAAATATGTATTCAAATGATGGTACGCTGGTAGGGTTGTCTGCAAATGCGAATGATACTGTCCTCTATTTAACAACATCAACCTCTAATGTCTATTCATATTCAATCACTTCCACAAAGCTTGGCACCTTCGGTCTGGCCAATGCTCCCTATGTTGATGCCTATACAAACACCTTATACACAACGATTCCTCGATCAAATACTATTCTAACGATCCCTCTCGATGGAAGCGCTGGGGTCAGCAACACTCTCGCTCTTACAATTTCCATCCCAGCACTGTCGGTATATAGTACGCTAGCAAGCATGACTCCCTATGGGTTAGTCTATTCTCCTTCTATCGATACAACGTATTTGACAACAACAACTTCACTTATGCGAATCAATCCATCTGGTGAAGTTACAATTATTGCATCAGGACTTAGTAATGCCCGAGGGATTTGCATTGATACTATTGGATCAAATCTTTACATTGCCGATTCTGAAAATAATGCAGTTAAACAATATTCTCTCAGTGCACAAACCTTGAGCAGCTTTGCAACTGGATTAAATAATCCAGTTGGTATTGTCTGCGATCCTACCTATTTATATGTGGCTGATACGAATAATCATGTGATTAAACGCTATACGATTGCAACAGGATCTAGCTCGATGACTATTATTGCAGGATTAAATGCTACGGCTGGATCGACGTATGGAATCGGATCTGCCGCGCGGTTCAATAGTCCTACCTATATGGTAATCGATTCTAATTACTCAAATATATATATTGCAGAGTATAATAACTTTGATGTTCGTCAACTCACGCTATCGACCTCCCTAGTGAGTACTCTAGTGGGAACAACTGGACAAGTTGGGAATGATTCCTTACACTTTAACAATCTTCAGGGATTAGCGATTTTGTCCAATACTCTTTATATTGTTGATTCAACAAATAATACCGTGCGCAGAACTCCGCTTGTATCAACTATCCCCCAAGTCACCACTCTCGCAGGAACAGGGGTGGCTGGAGGAAATAATGGAGCAGCAAATGTCGCGACATTTAATGCTCCATCTGCAATGTGTACAGATGGAACAAATATATACGTCTGCGACAGGGATGGTAATCAAATACGAAAGATTACTTCAACAGGAACCGTCTCTCTTGTTGCAGGGAGTGGCTCAGCAGCATTCGCAGATGGAACCGGATCTGGTGCATCATTCAGTGGTCCTCAAGGAATTTGCATCGATTCTACCTTTACTAATCTTTATGTGGCTGATAGTCAGAATATAAGAATTAGAAAAATAGTTATTATCTCGGGAGCAGTATCAACTATTGCAGGAACAGGGGTACCAGGATCGACGGATGGAGCAGGAAGTTCAGCGACATTTACTTACCCCATAGGAATTGTATTTGATTCAACAGAAGCAAATCTATTTATAGGGGATTATCCAAGTAGAATAAGAAAATTCGAATTATCAACTTCGACTGTATCAACATTTGCGACAAATGTTACTAGCTCATCAGGTTCAACCTACGTAAATTATTTAGCTGTCGATAAACTAAATAATGTATATGCAGCTTCATATGATCGAATTAATAAATATACCAGTAGTGGAGTACAAAGTGTATTTGCAGGAGCGGAGCGTGGATCAACAGATGGAGCAGTATCTGTTGCTCGATTTAAAGGCATCGCACAAATAACTATTGACCCATTAGGAATTTTATATGTATGTGATCTACCTAATTATTCAATTCGAAAAGTCTTATCAAATGGATACACAACGACAATTGCGGGAATTCCAGGTGTTGCAGGATTCATAAATGGTCCCATGAATTCTGCAACATTTAATTATGCTGGTGGAATCTGTATTGATTCAAATGGAAATAATATGTATATTGCAGATACTGCAAATAATATCATCCGTAAAATTACCCTCCAGAATATCCAGGTGAGTACAGTAGCAGGAAGTACCTCTGGTTTCGCAGATGGATCAGGTGGACTCTTTGCCAGCCTTTATGGTATTTGTGTTGATGCGTCAGAAACTATTTATATTGCGGATGGTACGAATAATAGGATACGTAAAGTTAGTAATGGTGTTGTCTCAACCATAGCAGGTAGTACTTCAGGATTATCAAATGCAAATGGAACCAACGCAAAGTTTTCTACCCCCTATGGCGTCTGTATTGATGCTCAAGGAAATCTGTATATTGCTGATACAGGGAATAATGTGATTCGAAAAATAGATACAAATTCGAATGTGTCAACCTTCGCAGGAAATGGTTCTGCATCAAGCACTGATGGTTCACTCGCATCAGCATCATTCAACAATCCTAAAGGAATATGCATTGATTCCTCAGGTATTCTCTATATATCTGACTCATTAAGTCATAAAATCAGAAAAATTAGTAATGGTGTTGTATCAACTGTCGCAGGATCAGGTGTGGCTGGATCAAATGATGCAGTAGGATTAAGTGCGACCTTTTATACTCCTACAGGAATATGTGTTGATTCTTCATCAAATCTCTATGTTACTGAAGATTTTTATAGTAAAATTAGAAAAATCGATGCAAGTTCAAATGTGACCACCCTCGCAGGAACGACAGGAGGAGGTGTACTGAATGGACCCGCATTAACTGCACAATTTTATAGACCAAGAGGAATATGTGTGGATCCTTCAGGAATTGTCTATGTATCAGATGAACAAAATAGTACAATACGAAAGATTTATAATGGATATGTAACAAGCGTTTCAACCAGCGTCAGTTTTCCTTGGGGGATTGCAATAGCATCTTCAGGGAATTTATATATTGGAGATTCTGGAAATTATCAACTCAAAAAAATCACAGGTCTCCAATACATTCCTCAAACGACTCTGGTGGCTGGATCGACGGCAGGATCAACTAATGGAGTTGGTTCGGCTGCCCAGTTTAATGCTCCTTCAGGAATAACTGTACAAGGATCAAATCTCCTTATTGCCGATGTATCAAATAAATTGATTCGACAGGCAACCCTCCCTGTTAATCTAGGAGCAATAACAACATCCTCTACTGTGACAACGTATGCTGGAACAGGAAACGCTGGACCGTCAAGTGGTGTTATATCAGGTGTCGCCTTCAATACTGCAAATTCTGTTCTTTATTCTCCATTTACATCAATTATCTATGTAACCACGGCAACAATGATTCGTGAAATAACCCCTGTTGGACTTATTACCACCATAGCAACTGGATTTAATAATCCACGGCAAATGTGCATCGATACTCAAGGCTCAACTCTATACGTTGCTGATTCAGGAAATAATGCGATCAAACAAATGATCTTAAGTACTTCTGCAGTCTCCACCTTTGCATCAGGATTGAATAATCCAACAGGAGTTGTCTGTGATACAACAAACCTATATGTATCAGATAAGGGTAATCATGTGATTAAACGCTATACGATTGCAACAGGATCTAGCTCGATGACTATTATTGCAGGATCGAATGGTGTCTCTGGAGCCACCTATGGCATCGGATCTGCCGCGCGGTTTAATGGTCCTGGTGAGATGGTCATTAATTCTAATTACTCGACTATATATATTAGTGAATCTGGAAATTTTGATGTTCGACAACTGACGCTATCGACCTCCCTAGTGAGTACTCTGGTGGGAACAACTGGACAAGTTGGAAATGATTCCCTTCATTTTTCGAATCCATGGGGTCTGGCTTTACTATCAAATACACTCTATATCACAGATTCCTCAAATCATACTGTGCGCAGCACTCCTCTTTTGTCGAATTTTCCCCAAGTCACCACTTTAGCGGGATCTGGGGCAGCAGGAGCAACAAATGGAGCAGGAACGTCTGCGACATTTAATGGAATATCATGTGTATGCACAGACGGAACCTTTGTCTACGTTACTGAGCAAGCTCCCAATCACTGTATACGAAAGATTGATGCCAGTGGGAATGTAACAACCTTTGCAGGAAGTAATACTGTTCCTGGATTTGCGGAGGGCGTAGGGACAGCTGCACGCTTAAATTATCCTTATGGACTATGTTATGACCCCGTACGATCAAATATATATGTATGTGATTCGCAAAATTATAGAATTAGACAAATTTCGACGGGATCATCAAATGTGACAACACTGGCAGGAAGTAATGTAGCTACGACGGTCGATGGAATAGGAAATGCTGCAAGATTTGGCAATCCTGTTGGCATATGTATAGATAGCACATCAACCTATTTATATGTAATGGATAATGGTCGACATATAAGACGGATTACAATTGCTACAGCAACGGTGCTGAATCTTGCGGCCTCAAATGTCTTTACTGCTGGACTTGGATACCAAGATGGTCCCCTTTCATCTGCAAAGTTTAATTCTTGGTCCCTTTGTATTGATTCTCCAGGATCAAATATATATGTAGCAGATATTTCGGGTAATCACGTGATCCGAAGAATAGCTTTAAGTAATGCGAATTTACCTACTTCTGTTGTGACAACCTTCGCGGGATTAAATGCTAATTCGGGAAATGTTGACGGGCTATCAAGTTCTGCAAGGTTTAATAATCCATCTTTTATTACAATTGATTCATCAGGGATACTCTATGTTCTTGATAATGGAAA
>Ga0114958_10001943_pt1 | contig 15878 bp, 14 predicted proteins | sample C_130208_EF_Meta_FD_89577 | JGI IMG/M metagenome (GOLD analysis project Ga0114958, IMG submission 89577) | Freshwater microbial communities from Lake Croche, Canada to study carbon cycling - C_130208_EF_MetaG | ecosystem: Environmental > Aquatic > Freshwater > Lake | place: Lake Croche, Canada...
AAGTATGACTCAGACGAGGACTAACGCCTGATATTCCAATGAATGAAAGATTGACCGACATTGTACGCCTCCTCCGGAATGAGGAGGCGTCAAATGCGTTTCTCCGCATGAAGGAACGTCATGGATGGCACAAGGACAGATTGGATACGATGCATGGAACTGCGGAAATCATTCCTCATGGAAAGAATCAGAAAGGCCGCAGAGCAAAGCGATCCCGTTGACACGATCACGGTCGATGTCCCATTGTTCATCCGCCTGCTTGAGTTTGCCCGAGAGGATGCTCGAACCGACATGGAGCTTCATGTCCTGACGGAAAAGGCGATTGCCTTGTCACGCAAGCGGGATGTGCTCACGATGGAAGAATACCACACATTGACGGAGCAACGCAAGTGACATGGTTCTCGGTCTCCATCCATCCTGCGCTCAGGAAATCCGGGGGAACAGGTCACCGCGTGCTGGTCATTTCCGATACCCATGGAAACAAGGACGCCTTTGACAAGACCATCGAACATGCCCAAGAACATGGCGGGTTCCATCGCGTGGTCATTGCCGGTGATATCGGCGGCTACGGAGCGGACACCGATCATATCGTATCCCGCCTGAAGGAGTTCGAGGACCGGGGCATTCCCGTGACGGCGGTCGCGGGAAATCACGAACACGCCATGCTTGACAAGGATCACGTGGTAAATGGCGAAAACCACGGGCCAGTACGCAGCAAGTTCAATCCCAGTGCGGCCAAGGCCGCAAAACGGGCCGGTCGCGCATTGTCTCCCGAAACACGCGACTATCTCGACAAAATGCCGGAAACCGCGACGTTCAAGATGCCCGGTGTTCCCCATGGGTCATTCGCCGTCGCGCACGGCACCGTACATGACCCGATCATGGAGTACTCGGACACGGTGTCTCCTGCCGAGCAATTTGCCGCAATGGAGAAGAAAGGCATCGAGGCCCATCATCTCATTGTCGGCCACACCCACAAGCCACACGTGGAGGTGCTGTCCCCGACTGGTGTCCCTGTTCCAGATGATGATCCCGAATATCACCAGTATCCCGAATACAAGTTTGGCCCTCCGCATCACGAACGAGCCACCTACTCCTCATCGAAACGGGCGTTTCCAGAGGGCGTCCCGTTCCTCTCCACCGTTGATGGCCGAGGCGTGCGGGAAGGCGAACGCATGATCGTCAATCCGGGAAGCGTCGGCCAGCCCCGTGACGGCGATTCTCGTGCATCCTATGCCATCCTGCACTCCTCCGTGCATCCTGAAACCGGACATCATGAACTGGACACGACCTTCCACCGGGTTCCCTATGACATTTCCCATTCACTTGCGAGAATACGGGAATCTGGCCTTCCCGAAGAGAATGGTTTGCGATTAGCAATAGGACGATAAAATGGTATTATTAACAGACCATACAAGAATGGAGAGACAATATAATGAAGAAATCATGGTTTGCACTGAATAACAATACATTTTTTCCGTTTAGCCTTATCAAGGCGGAAGCACCTTCCTTGCCGGATTTATATGCTCAGGCTGAAGAGCGGTACGGCAGTGACAGCAAGCAAGCACGGGCACTTGTCAACAGGATGGAGTACAAGGATCTGGTAGGCGTATTCGGTGCGCAGTCAAAGGAAGCGCGTCACTTTCATCTTCGCAGGGATCCCCGTGCCCTCTATAACACGAATTATAGCGCAAACACAAACGGGTCGGGGACGCATCTCTGGGGAGACGGGGTTCCCAGTGAGGAGGATCAGAAATTCCATCAGGATCCGAAAAATGAGACAAGCAAGACACAGATGGAAAAGCCTGACCCCAAACTCCATGCCGCCATCAGCAGGTACGGACACGAATTGCAGAAATTCCTGCAAGATGGATACAAGGATCTTTCCTATACCGGCAATCAAGGGAAGGATGGGAAGCGAGCAGAGGGAAACAAGGCCCGCAAGGTAGATGACATCATGCGTCCTGTGTACACACAGGAGGACAACGGCAAAGGAGCCGTTGTGGCAAAGGAGGGCCGTCTTCTTCAGGCGCTTCGCGCAGCCAAGGACGCTGCGAAGGAAGCAGGACTTGACTTGCACAAGGACAGGCTGCTGACGCATCCCGCGTACTTCCATGAGATCTTCTCTTCGGGAAGCCAGCACGGAGACGGACACAAAGGCGGCAAGCCAGCCTCCCAGTGGGGAAGCCAGTCAGACGATCCGGATTCGGATTCCTTTGTCAAGGATTTCGTTGCCCATCTTTCCTCGTATACAGACGGGGACATGATACACGGAAAGACTTCGGAAAAGGCGGGAGAAAACGTCCCAGATGCGAAAACCGTTGACAATATCAAGACGGTTAGAGGAAAGCCAGCAAGAAATCTTGGCGGTGAAAAAGAAGTAGGCCCAGATGGGAAACCCTTGCCCGTAGAAGTGGGTGCCACTCGCAAATATGGAGGACAGGGGCACAGGGTAAGCGAGCAGAAAGCAATGATCCCGGTGCGTTCTCCTCTGGGTGGGCCAAATGGGCCACTGAGAAATGCTGCTTCTGTGCGAATTGGCGCGGAAACACCCATGGAGCGAGGGATTATTGGAGTACAGCAAGGAGTAATTCCAGTGAGGGAGAAACCCGCTGGCCCTCCCGGCAGCTATCGCGCTCCCGGAGCTGTGCCCGGTCGAGGAAGGGAATTCGATGAGAGAGCGGCTCGCGATGGAGGCGCTGGAGTTGCCAGACCTTCGGAATTTGGCCCCGGTTTGAGTGAACCAGTTGCTGAGGGCGGCAAAATAGTTCGAAGGGTGGAAGTTTTGCGCCCTAAGCGCTACGAAGGAACGAGCAGAGGATCGGGTGCCGGAGCAAGAAGCCAAGAACCGGAATTGCCCCCGCCCCCGCCTATCGAGGAATCTGTTCGGCAACCACGGCGTAGACGTGACGATTAAATGCCTTCCTCGTCATGGTTCTCGCTAAGTATTCACCCGGCCTTGAGAAAGGCCGGGGATGGGCCGATTCCTGCTGATTGGGTAAGCAATGGTCCACTTACGACAAATTCGCATGGACCGGACGGGTTAACAACAGGCGCTTCCCGTGCATACGTGATGGATTGGAAGCGCCCTGATGGCAGACGTGTTGTTATGAAACATGGAGGCAAGACAACGAGTGAAGCAGAAATTCACAGGGATCTTTCTGACAAAGGCATTGATGCCGTTCCGAGCTATCTCGGACATGGAAAAGACGGAAGTGCTTCATGGTATGCATCAGATAATCTGGAACAAACCGGGTATGTGCCAATTGACAAATGGGCACCGGGGAAAAGCAATGACCAGATTTCCGCAGCCTTTGTGAATGCCAGCAAGGGATTGCAAAGCATTCATGATGCGGGATACCAACATAATGACACAGCAGAAAAACCTGACCATGTCTGGATCAATCCTGAAACAGGACATGTGAAATTCATTGATCTGGGAAATGCAACAAAGATCGGTGACTCCTCCAGCGCATATGGTCCAGACCGAGATTTTCAAGGGCTGGCACAAACATTCAGAAGTTTTACCCGCTCGTCCACAACGCTAAAACCCTTTGAAGGAAGAGAAGGGCTTGATAACGCACTTAGTATTATAGCGGACAAAAGAGGAGATGGATCTTCCCGTGTGGCGCGTGACTTTAAGGGAGAAAAAGATAAAACACTCGCAAGCATTGAGTCTGGGCTTGAAGGCAAGAAAATCTTTAATACTCCTTATGATTACAGCAAACCTGTTGCTTCAACAACCCCTCCAGTGGCGGAAACCGCTACTCCAGTGGCGAAACCTGACGCTCCAGTGGCGAAACCTGACGCTCCAGTGGCGGAAACCGCTCCAGTGGCGGCACCCACTCCTGAAGAAATAGAAGCGAGACGGGTCAGAACGGACGAGATTCGAGACAAACGGATCCTAGGCCCAGAACGAAGACGCGATATGAGGGTGGAAACAACCCCTCCTCCTCCCGGCGGAGTATATATAGATGAACCTCGTGCTCGTCCTGATCCACTTGAACTGCGAAATCGCACCGATGCGCCAGAAACGCCAGAAAGACGAATGTTCACTTCTCGGCAGGAAGTTGGAGCACGCATCAAGTCCGCAGCAAGCAGAGCCGTAGCGGCAGGCACTCAGGGACTGCAGGCAGCTTCAAGCCGACTTGATTCCCTAAGAGGACGCTCAGCCGCACCAGCAGGGGGGGCAGCAGCCACACCAGTGGGAGAATCCGCAGCCGCACCAGCAGCCGCACCAGCAGCCGCACCAGCAGGGGGGACAGCAGCCGCACCAGTAGCCGCACCAGTAGCCGCACCAGTGGGAGAACCCGCAGGCGTAGGGAGAAGGGCATTCCAGTCTGTACAAGATCGTCTTTCCGGACTCATTCGCCGAGGCAAGCCTGCTGCAACTTCATCGTCCACCACTGTTGATAGTACTACCGCGTCTCCTTCTGATGCACCAGCAGCAGGTGCTGCGAAACCTACCGCACCAGTAGGAATAGGTCAAAGAGCACGAAACATGGCTCAATCGACAATAACGAGTCTGCAAGAGCAGTCGAAAAAATTAGAGGGACTTTCAGAACGGGCAAAAACCTCCGTAGGCGGAATGTTCAGTGGCAAGAAGCGTGGCCCCTTGGAGGCTGACGAACGAATCAAGCCGGAAGAACCCGTTGCGCAGCCCGGATCAGGGAAGGGATTGCGTACACCATACAGGCCGGAACCCATTCCAACTCCGGTTACTCCTCAAACCGACAGTACGAAAAGGGGCCAAGGCAAAGCAACAACTCCCGCCGGGTCAGCGCCTGATCCCGAAGCAAGCAAGACCGGAATTGGAGAAGGTTCCGCGAATTACCAGTCTGGCAACGTCTTTGGCGATAACGCAAGCGTCATCGGTCGCATTGGTACCCAGAACAATTATTTGGGAACATCGAATGAAGACAGAAGAACCCGCGGACAAAAGATAAGCGACGCAGCAAAAGATATTCACAATGCGACAAGGATTGATTCGTCTCCTGAGGGGCCGAATCCTTTTGATCGCACCGCATCCCATCTTCAACGCAGCATGGCAAAAAGCCTTTCCTCAAGGAAAAGCACAATGCTATACTTGAAGCGGACAAATACATGAGATTTCTTGATCTTCAACTAACAATTGTGGTGATTATCATTTCAATATGTTTTGCGGCCATTTATTCTTTTCACGACAGCAACAAAATGACCCTTGTCATCCAAGTGGATACGTTGTCCACACAAGTATTTGGGAGTAGTAATCATGCCATGGTTTGAACATTCCTTGTGGCCACATATTATCATGAAGAAAAGCAATCCTTCTGATATGTGGGAAGACATGAACAATTATACGGACAAGTATATCGAAGTCCTGAAGGATAACGAGGACGAGGAGGGCGAAAAGATTCACGATGACCATACTGGCCCCGATGTTCCCAAGTTCGTTGGCAAGTATACCCATGGCATACAGGAGCATGAGAATGAACTGGTCAGTGATACCCGGAATCTTCGGGATCAGGAAAAACGGGAAGCAAAGCGCAATGAGGGCAAGGATGATCCCGACAGTGTATTGCGCCGCGTTGATCAATATGCCAAGAAGGAAATGGCAGTCATTGACCGGAATGAGAAGAAAGAAAAGAATCGCATTCATGCGGATCACAATAGCAAGGGCACCCCACCTTCAATTCATGACCAGAACCATGAGTATGACGATCATACCAAAAAGATGAAGAATGAAATCCGGGAAGTCCAGAAGGAAGAGCGTGAGGACATTCAACGCAAACTGGGCAAATCACGCAGCGAACTCACCCTGCTGGACATCTATGACAATTCGGAATTGTTCAAGTCAAAAAAAAAAGAAATGGCCAAGTTTTGATGTCCAGTCGCATCAGATAGCCAAAAGGGAAGGAGTAAGCGAAAAGGATGCCGATGCCATGCTTGCGTCGCGTGGACGCAATCACGGCACAAGAAAATCCCTCTCTGAGATGTCCTTGGCGGAAATCTATAAGGCAGCGGACGGGCGCAGGCGTCCGGAAATATTGTCAAAAGTCTTCGACCCAAGCATGCTTTCAGCAGTCGCTGATTGGTTGCCCAATGATCCGGACGACTTGGAGAATTTGCAAAATCTGAAGCATGCAGGTTATCATGCCCTCGGTTCAGTAAGTGCAGCATTACAAAACAGAAGGGACTCCGTTAATCAACACAACCACTACGCAGAGATTGCAAGTCATCCGAATAGACGGCCACTTGCGAGAAAGCGCCTGACTCCTGGACATGACTTTGTACAAGGCGCTGTTGACACGGCTCGAAAATGGGCCAAACCCGGATCGATAAGCGAACCTGTTATGGATACAATTACCAATGTTGGACGAAGAATAAGCGGACCTGTTATGGGTGGAATTAACAATTTTAGACAAAGAATAGGATTTTAATTATAATGTACGAATATAGAGTAAGCAGACTGCTTGATGTCATTGATGGGGATACCATTGATGTGCAGATCGACCTTGGATTTGACGTGTCGTTTACCAGTCGTGTGCGGCTGAATGGCATTGACACACCGGAAAGCCGCACAACCGATTTGAATGAGAAGAAGTATGGACTTGAGGCAAAGGAATGGCTCAAACATCGTCTTTCGCTCGCCAAGACCATTGTCATCCGAACGGAAAAGCCTGACTCCAGCGAGAAATACGGCCGGATATTGGGAACATTGTTCATTGACGGGGAAACCGTTTCGATCAACGATCAGTTAGTCAAGGGCGGATATGCATGGGCATATGACGGCGGAACCAAGCACAAGGACTTCGCCGTGCTTGACAAACTGAGAACTCCTGCGCACTGACGATTGCTCTGGTATACTGTCCCGGAGCGGGGGAAAAAGATGATCATCGCAATCGTTGCTTGCGCAAAACGGGCGAGCGGGGTACTGGTTATTGGCAAGAATGAGACCCTTCCTTGGCATCTGCCGCAAGATCTCCAGTGGTTTCGCAAGCATACGCTCGGCAAGACCATCATGATGGGCAGGAAGACCTTTGAGAACCTTCCTGTCCAGCCGCTACCCGGCCGGAACACCATCGTGGTGACCACGCAGCCGGACTGGACGTATCCGGGCGTCGAAGTGTGTCATGAACCCATGAGGGCCACGGAGAAATATCTTTTCGGCCCTGATGACCTGTATGTAGCAGGGGGAGGCATGATCTACAGGCGCATGCTTCCTTGGACGCAGAAGATCATCATGACCGTGATTGATCACGAGGTCGAGGGTGATACGATCTTTCCCTTGGATCATCAGGATATTTCGAAGTATTTTACGGAAAAGGAATTCAGCGATCACCAGACTGACGTTGATCCAGAAAAATGGAACGGCAAGTCTACGGTTTCTTGGCGACATAGCCTGTTTGTACGGACACCATAAGGTATACTAAGGGGTGCTGGATCATGAGACTTGATGAATATATTGAAAAAGATGTCAATCCATTTCTACACGTCGAGAATATTATATTTGACGTTGCAGAGTCAATGTGTAGAGAATCTCCTTCCTATAACACTGATGTTCTTCTTATCGAAGATGTCGCCCAGTCGATTTCCCATCTCCTGATTGAATCCAATGGGTTTGAGACACTTCCGTCAGATGACGAGATCAAGGCTTTTGCCAAGAACTTCTGGACGGAAATAGTCTCGATGTCCAAAACAAGCCCTTGGTGGACACGTGATAGCGCAACTACATAATCATAGTCATTATTCCATCCTTGATGGACGCTCCCGCATTTCCGAACTGCTCAGCCGCGCAACCGAACTCAAACAGAAATCCATTGCCTTGACTGACCACGGGGTCATGTATGGTTCCATGGAGTTCTATCGTTCAGCGAAGTCCGCCGGTATCAAGCCAATCGTAGGCGTCGAGGCATACATGGCACAGGCAAGCCGGTTGCGCAAGGACGCAACGCTTGACCGAGGTGGTTCCAGTTATCATATCACGCTTCTCTCGATGAATGAACGTGGGTATCGCAACCTCCTGAAGTTGACTAGCAAGGCCCATGTGGAAGGGTTCTATTACAAGCCACGCATGGATTTTGATCTCTTGGCGGAATTTTCCGAAGGACTCTTTGTCCTGTCAGGGTGCATGTCCGGCGAGGTTTCGACCAAGTTCCTTGACAATGACCTTGCTGGTGCCCGTGCAGCCATCGAGAAGTACCGTGATGTCTTCGGGCCTGAACGCTATGCCATCGAAGTGCATCATCATGGACATGAGAAGCAGAAAGCCCTCAATCCGTGGCTCATCGAGATGGCCAAGAAGTACGGACTTCGCGTGGTTGGCGCATGCGACAGCCACTATGCACGTCCTGAGGATGCTGCTTCACACGACGCCATGCTGGCAATCCAGACCGGATCAACACTCAATGATCCGACGAGGTTCCGTATCGAGCCATATGGACAATATTACCTGAAATCCGAAGAGGAGATGCTTCGTGATTTTTCCGGATGCGAGGAGGCCGTTTCAAACACCTTGTGGGTTGCAGACAAATGCAATCTGGAACTTGATTTCTCGCAAGTAATGCTTCCCGAATTCTCCGTACCGGAAAACGAAACCTCTGCCACGTGGCTTCGCAAGCAAGTCTTCGATGGTCTTGCATGGCGATATGGATCGGTTGGCACCACGCACAAGGAACGTGCCGAATACGAGTTATCCATCATCGAGAAGACCGGCTATGCCCGATATTTCCTGATTGTTCAGGATTACGTGCAGTATGCTCGTTCCCAAGGAGTGATGGCAGTTCCCAGAGGATCAGTTGCCGGAAGCCTGTGCGTCTATGCCCTTGGAATATGTGACATCGATCCTGTCAAATATGACATCATGTTCGAACGGTTCCTGCATGCAGATCGCAAGGGCATGCCAGACGTTGACATGGACTTCGCCGATGATCGACGCGACGATGTCATTGCGTATGTCACACAGAAGTATGGACCAGACAGGGTCGCGCACATTGGCATGTTCCAGACAATGGGAGCGAGGGCCGCAGTCAAGGACGTGGCGCGGGTCATGAGTGTCGATTACGGGGAAAGCAATCGGTTCACGGCGCTGTTCCCGGAGAAACCCGACACCACACTGGCTCAGGTCGAGGCAGAACCCCGCATTCAGGAGGCACTGGCAATCAATCCGCAACTCAGGATTGTCCTTGCCCTTGCAAAGGAACTGGAAGGACTGACCCGCGGGTTTGGCACGCATGCAGCCGGAATGCTCATCACCGCAACGGATTTGCAAGATGTCGTGCCGGTACAACTCCCTCCCGAGAAGGGATCACGCAAGAACTCCCAGACCGTGGTGACGCAGTATGACAATAATAATGCAACCACGATCATCGAGAGCCTTGGTCTTTCAAAATTTGACTTTCTTGGACTGGCAAACCTGACGATCATCAAGAGTGCTTGCGAATTGATCAAGAAGCGCCACGGAATAGACATCTACGGGCAAAGCGGGGAGAAACTCTACTCTGACCTGCCTATTGAGTACTCGGACAGTCGCGCAAGGAAGACATTCGATCTGCTCGCATCCGGGGAAACCACTGCAGTCTTCCAAGTCGAGTCGCAAGGCATGCGACGCGCCTTGCGGATGGTCAAGCCAACCCGCATCACTGATCTTCCGGCAATCGTTGCGCTCTATCGTCCGGGGCCAATGGAAAACATTCCTGTGTTCGCCTCCGCCAAGAACAATGCGACTGCTATATTCTATCTGCATCCTGATCTGGAGCCATTCCTCAAGGAAACCTACGGGGTCATCACCTATCAGGATCAGGTGCTATCCATAGCCCGTGGCATCGCCGGATTTACGTGGGCGGAGGTTGACGTTCTCCGGAAAGGAATGGGCAAGAAACTTTCCAGTGTGATTGACGAACAGAAGAAGAAGTTTGTTTCCCAAAGCGTCAGTCGTGGATATGAGGAAGATATCATCCTTGAACTGTGGGAAACGATTGCGCCGTTTGCTGGATATGGGTTCAACAAGGCTCACGCTTTCTGTTACGGGTACGTTGCCTATATCACCGCGTACCTGAAGGTGAATTATCCCGTCGAATACATGTCTGCGGTTCTTGCGCAAGAGGCTGGAAACCAGATAAAAATGGCCGAAGCCATTCTGGAGTGCAATCGTCTGGGTGTTGCAGTCATTCCGCCAAACGTCAATTTTTCCGATATCGGGTTTTCGATTGTTTCACGAGACGGACGTGACTGCATTGTCTTTGGTCTTTCAGCAATTGCCGGAATGGGAAATTCCGCGTGTCGTACCATCATCCTGACACGGCAAACCAAGGGCGACTACACATCATTTTTTCAATTTCTTTCATCACTTGACCTTGATGCGATCAATCAGCGAGGGATTACCGGATTGATCAAGTCCGGTTCACTGGATCAATTCGGGGAGCGCAATCAGTTATTGACAGCCATGCCTGAGATGCTCGACCCGGCGAGGAAGCAATTCAAGTTAGGGAAGGCCGGACAGTTGAATTTTCTCGCAGAAGCGGTTCTTGAGCAGACAAGACCCGAGTTGCCTGTTGTTGTCCCTTTTACCAGATGGAAAAAGCTGGAAAATGAGAAAGAGGTATTGGGAATGTATCTTACAGAACGTCCACTCGATGATGTCAAGCGATATGTGCAGAAATACTGCACGCACACGTCATCAACTCTTCTGGAAAGCGAAGGCCAGCAATGCATCGTTGGAGGCCTTATCACCAAGGTACGTCAGCATTCACAGAAGAATGGCCAACAGATGGCTTTTGCCACCATCGAGGATGATTTCGGCACAATGGAAGTCGTTGTTTTTTCCCGCATCTACACCCAGATATCGTCATTGCTCGTTACTGATGCACGGGTTCTGGCAATTGGAAAGATCAATATCCGTGACGACAAGCCCTCCATCATCATTGACGATCTTGTGCAGATCAATCCATCTGCGCCAATCGGGGATGAGAAGGAGGATGTTTTTGATACCGTCACGTGGAACTTGCCTTCACATAAGAAACTGCCGCGTATAGTCAAACTCTGGCAGTTGTTCCAAGCAACAGACACGGACGGAGAGGTGGTTGCCGTTCGTGCAAATATCCGTTCTCCCAAGGGAGACATTGACATCATGATCAATGTGTCGGAAACTCAACTTGATGCGGTACGAAAGATCATGTCTGCATAAGATCGAGCTCCCACCATCCATATTCGATCTCTCCAGACGCCGTGTTGTCCTTCTTTCCAAACCAGCACATGGGAGGAGACAGGTCATTCAGGGTGTCAAGAATTTTTGGGAGCCACAAATCCTCAGCAATTTCATGCCACTGCCGAAGCGCAAATGTCAAGATGACTTCCTCCACGTCATGATCGTGCATTTTTCGGGTTGAGGTATCAATTCTTTTCTGTCTCGTTATCATTTCGTAATAAACGGCAATGAATTGTCTCAGTTCTTCGCAGATCTTTTCATTTCGTTCACCTTTCTTCATGAAAGGCAAGGACAAATCCATCTTGATGATGATGCGATCCTTTTCCCGGAAAAGGATCGCATCTTTTTGTGGCCCGCTTGCATTCTTTTTCAATTTATCTCCCTCTGTTTACTTCCTTTAATGCTTGCTGTGCTTCTTGTTCCACGGCCTGCTGATCTTCGGGAGACAGTTGCGGCGGGGCACCAGCAGGCCCGGCACCCGGAGGAGGCGCTTCTCCTTGCGGCGGGGCACCAGCAGGCGGGGCACCCGGAGGAGGTGCTTCTCCCTGTGGTGGGGCACCAGCAGGCGGGGCACCCTGCGGCGGAGCACCCTGCGGTGGGCCACCCTGCGGTGCGGCACCCGGAGGAGGTGCTTGTCCATTTATATCCTGCGGAGTTGCGCCGGGGCCAAAGTCACCGTTCTCGTATTTTTCGGCGGCTTCCTTCTCTGCTTTTTCCTGCTTGAGCATCTGCACCCACTGAAGCCACAACCCATCGCCAATGACTTCGCCACCTTCATCTTCCGTAAGTTGAGGAAGATTGCGACGTGCGCGAATTTCGTTCTTGGTGCTCCACGTTGCTTCAACTTGAAGATTCTGCAACACAATCTGCTCGTTCTGCTCATGAAGTCCGTCAAAGATCATTACCAGATCATCGTAATACGGATGAATAAGGGTTCTGGTCAGCCAGTCTGCATTGCTTTCAAGGATCGAGTACAAGCCTTCCTCGTTGATTGTCTGCGACACTTCACTGGTGGCATTGCCTGTTCCCATGATCATGCTTTCCGGGCCGCGGTCACTCAAATTGAGACGTGACGGATGCATTCCGAAAAACGAACACTTGATCGAAGTCATGAGACGGAAGAATTGTTCAAACTGCATGTCGCTCGGCGTATTCACAAGGTCGAGAACCTGCGCCTTCATATCGGCAGGGCCGGGAAGAACAGGCATCTTGCTGCGAGGAGTATTCGCTCCACCCTGCCCAAGAATTTGCCGTTCAAAAGCACTTAGTCCCTCAGCGGAGTAATCCCCGGAAAGCACAAGCATTCGGGAAGGAAATCCCGGCCGGAACATGTCCTTGTTGAAATTGAACATATTCAACAGAAGGGATGTGGCTTGCAGCGACTGCTCAAGCAGGCTGGTTCCAAATCCCCACCGGTTCAGCTCTCCCGATGGATTTGTCCACTCTACATCAATCTCATCATCTTTCCATGCAGCAACAACTTGTCCGTCAACTTCCTGTACATATGCCGCATCACTGATGTCAATTGATGTGCCAGCTTTCTTGCTGAACTGCTCTGACAAGATCATTCTGGCTACCCGCTCGTTGCTAATTCCCTTTTGTGCCATCCATGGCATGATGACATACAGCACGGGAAGGATGGTGTCACCCGGAAGGAGATAGAACTCCGATGGACGACCCCTGTGATCGCGCGTAAGAACCATCGCCCTGCGATCAAGGATCAATTCCTCCTGTACCGCAACGGTCAAAAAATCCCGGAATGTCTTGTGATAAACTTTCATGGGACGATCCAGCAGTCCTTCAACCTCACGGCATCGTCGCTGGATATTTTCGTCATGCGAATCAAAATTCGGATCATCAAATCGACGATGAACCACTCTCCATCCGCGCTGCTTGCCGGGAACCACGATCCTGCGTGAAATGCCTTTTATATCCTCAACCCGTCGGGAGATGATTGCCCGGTCGATAAGGCTTTCCCGTGCCACTTGACGAAGCATTCCGAACGGAGGAGTATCCAGTGGCTTTCGTAATGTTCCGCTTAACGAGCCAAGGTTGTTTACCGTAGGACCATAGTTCGAGAACCATTGTCCGCGGGTACGGACTTCCTCTATTTTCATTTTCTCAACGTTGGATTTGCTGAAAAATTCTTCCGGCTTCAATTCCTTGGTTGTCGGAGTGCTGATTGGTTGCCCAAACATGTCTACTAACATTTACGTATCCTTTGATCAATTATACCAAGAGAATTTCATCGAATAGCCTTTTGCCGGTTCGTGCTGTTTCCACAGCCATTTCCAATGCATCCAGAATGTCGTCGTATTGCGATCTTGGATAAGTCATTAATTGTTCGTACATTTTCCAGAACTCGGGATGAACAATGGCCATTCTGGTCTCGTCATAATTATATCCTTCGTCAGTTCTCGGTTCGTTCGTCAATTCATCACGCTTGATTTCTGACTCCGTGCATTTGCGTAAGAAAATTCGCGATTGTTCAAAAAAAGGAGCAAGTCCTTCTATCCTGTTTTGCTTCTTCTTTCTTGATATGTGCCGTATTTCCCGGATTGGCAGCAACGCCTTTCTTAACACCTGCTGAATAAGAACGTGCTGAAACCCATTTCCTTCAATTCCGTTCATTTGTATGGAGTACGACTGGTTTTGCTGAATGACCCTGTTTACCTGATTGGCAACATCGAGGCGTTCGTTTACAATGTCAAACACCACGATTTCATTATCTGGTGTTCGTCCAATCATTATCAATGCAAAGTAGTCTGATTGGTCATCTTTTCCAACTGTCCAGTCAACTCCGGTATAAAAAACCAATGGTTTTCCTCTGAAATACCATTTTCTGGACTGCATCCTGTAACCGATATCATTTGCATCATACCATTGGATCCAAGAACTTCGAAACGTCCGCGTTGTGTCATCGCGAGGATCATTCATGTACTCTTTTTGAAATGCCAGTACATTTTTTGATTTCAACGCAGCCAATCGCTCCAAGGAGAATCTTTCTGGCCATAACGGCACTTGCACCTTTACGCCATCCAAGTCTTCCTTTGTGGTGATTGCCTGATATCGTTTTGTCATGTAAAGATCAGATCTGTTCAACATGGTATTGAGCAACGACCCGTAATGCAGCACCGTGCCCACCAGAATGATCTGACCAACAGGAGGAGGCTCGATCATCGGTTCCACCGCACTATCCCACCAATTTGCCAATTTCTCTCGCTGAACTGATGTGTCAACCAATTCGTCGTTCTCCAAGTCATCAGCAATAACCAGATCCGGACGCCGAAAACCAAACCTGAGACCACGAAGAGGGTTGTTAGCCATTCTCGCCAGTACTTTTGCACGATCTTCAAGTTCGCCACTCCATCGGTTGTTTTGCGAATCCCATTTCTTGAACCCTATGACAAACTCCTCGTCTGTCCATTTCTCTTTCTCGCCCTTGGCTGCGCCGGTCAAGGATTCCCATTCTCGGCCAAGAATGATTCCCCAGTCATTGCATAGCCGCTCGTTGGATTCAAACTCTTCCTTGATATTTCTTGTATGACCGACAGAAATGCGGGAAATATCCGAAATGATCACCGTAAAGAATTTTCTTTGCGTCACTAGCGACCAAATGACATACAAGAATGTAATCAAGGTCGATTTTGAGTGATTACGCGGAGCTGCCAACACCAACGTGTTCAGCATCTCCTTTCCTTCCCATTCCTTAGGGTTCTTGTGCGTTGCCATATCCATGATTTCCTGATGGAAATCGGGGGATTTCTGAAACCAGTACTTCGGAAAATAAATACGCCCGAATTCAAATGGATCATCAATCGTTCTGGTAATCCTCCATTTGCGCAGGCCGTCTTCAATTGCAACCGGAGCAGGAATTGAACGCATCAAAGTGGGCGAAGAGGAAGTCATTATCGCTCACTTATGATCATGGGCATGTCAATTTCGTCCAGACCCAGCCGGTTCTTCAGCTTGAGTTGACGTTGCCCTTCTGAATCCAATTTCAAATCCTCATATAGTCCAGAGCGTTCGCACTCTATGTATAGATCACGGATGGTCAAAGCCAATCGTCGTGTATGCTCTGTGTCGCTTTCGCCAACCTTCTTGTCCCATACTGCCGCAAGTTTCGCTTGCGGCGAGTTAGATGGGAACATCGAACCCATTGCAACGTTACTTGTGTTTACCGAGACACTGACACCTCCCGGCGTCCCTTCAACCGGGTTCAATCCCGTGACGCTTGATAACATCCGGTCGAGCAATCCGCCTAGTTTGGCAATTGACTCCGGGCTTGCATCATCCCTGAGATTGGAAATGGCTTTTACCAGCCAATTCAATCCATCAATCCCCGCTTGTCGACGCTTGAGCATCTGCCAGTCACGCAAGCGATCCTCTTCCAGAGCAATCTTCTCCTGCACTTTCTGTGATTGCTCAGCGCGATAGGCATCTCTGGAGTCTGGCCAGCGACCTTTCCTCCCATTCAGACGAACCAGACTGAATGCGACATTGGTTTCTCTGGCAATTCGCTCGTATGTCCAGCCAGCATAAACATACAAGAGCTTTACCAAGTGCCAGTCAATGTCAGGCTTTCCCTTCTCGTGTCCCTTGCGAACGGCCAAGGCAACTTGCAGTGCTGCTTCCTCTGCGGTCAGCGGAGATTCCCCCGGTGTTCCGTCCATCATGTCCGTATAGATCGATC
>Ga0114958_10001946_pt1 | contig 15862 bp, 14 predicted proteins | sample C_130208_EF_Meta_FD_89577 | JGI IMG/M metagenome (GOLD analysis project Ga0114958, IMG submission 89577) | Freshwater microbial communities from Lake Croche, Canada to study carbon cycling - C_130208_EF_MetaG | ecosystem: Environmental > Aquatic > Freshwater > Lake | place: Lake Croche, Canada...
GAGCGGGATGAACTGAAAATCACCCCCGCACGCCGTTTAAACTCTCAGTCTCTCCACCGCATCCGTGACATCTGCCAAGGTGACCCGGTCGCTCACAAAAGCTGACCCGAGTTCCTTGGTCAGGACGAACCGGATGGCTCCCCGGGCGAATTTCTTGTCTCGGGAAAGGGCCTGTAGGATCTCTTCGGTTGGCAGAGTGGGGGGTATAGTGACAGGAAGCCCGCAGGAACTGATCACCGCTTGCACGCGGTCAGCCTCATCCTGAGGGAGACCCGCGAGGCGCACAGAGAGGCCAAGCGCCGCGGTCATTCCGATTGCGACACACTCACCGTGGGAGAGGGATCCGTATCCGGCGACTGACTCGACGGCATGCCCTATAGTGTGACCGAAGTTGAGCAGGGCCCGCATTCCCTTGGTCTCAAATTCATCCTCGGCGACGATACGGCCCTTAATGGATGCATTCCGTGCAATCAACCCGGTGAGGTCGGTCGATTTTTCAGCGGGAAGCAGATCAAGCATCGGTGCATCGGCAATGACGGCATGCTTGATCACCTCCGCCAGTCCCTCGGTGAAGATCTTCTCTGGTAAGGTGCGAAGTGTCTCGGTATCCGCAATCACGAGCCCTGGCTGGTGAAAAGTACCGATGAGATTCTTACCAAGAGGGCTGTTAACTCCGGTTTTCCCCCCGATGGCGCTGTCGACTTGAGCCACCACCGTTGTGGGGATCTGGACCACCGGGATACCGCGGTAATGGATGGATGCGACAAAACCGGCCAAATCGCCTATCACGCCCCCACCTAGGGCAAAGACAGCCCCCTTTCGGTCGAGTCCGAGTCCGATCAACTTGTCGCATAGACCGGCAGCGGCATCCATGGACTTGGAGGCTTCCCCGGCGGGAACGAGCAGAGGGTATGATTCAAAGCCCACCAACTTGAGGGATGAGAGGAGACTCTCTCCATGAAGAGGGTAGACATGATCATCGGTAATAACAACGCTTCGACATGGGGCGACGACACGGGATGCGAATTCCCCCGCCCGAGCAATCAGGCCATCGCCGATCAGGATCTCATAGGGTGAATCCTGAAGGGCAACGGGGATGGTGATCATGTCCGTAAACTCGATTCCAGATCCCTGGTTTTCCAGAGAATTAGGGTTGGACGTTGACAGGCGTACCCATCGGCGTGACGGCGAAGAAGATCCTGGCCATCTTGTCCGGGAGTCTGATGCAACCGTGAGAATCGGGAACTCCGGGGAGAAATCCGGTATGCATTCCCACGCCCGGCGCAAACTCCATGAACCAAGGCATTGAGGATCCTTGGAAGTGGGTCCCTGCAGGAGCCTTGTCTTTTTTAGCATCAACATTCTTCACGACTGCGGTTCCGGAGGAATCGACAAAATCGCCGTAGAGATTGGAGGCATGCTCCTTCTCCTTTTTTCTTATTTTAAAGTGACCCATCGGCGAGTCGTGTCCCTCCCGTCCCGTTGAGACGGCGGAAATCCCGACAAGCTTTCCTCCCTTGTAGTAATACAGCTTCTGGTCGCTGAGATCGATCACGATGGAGGGGGCACCGCAGGCACTCTCTCCCGCCCAATAAGAGGATTTTTCCGCCAGGGATGCCGTGGATGTTTTTGTCACGATCGACCCGTCCGTGCCGAGGTAGTGGGTCGTGGTCGAGTTCAACCTTGAGTCGTAGGAGGCGCATGCGTTTAGGAAGAGTGCAGCACCCAAAAAAACGATGTGGCCAAACGGTCTACCGGAACGGGAGTGGTTCATCATGTTGATACTTAGTGATGAAGCAGGAGTGGCGTCAAGAGAGTCAATCGGTTTGTGCCGGGGAAGAAATGGAACGCGGTGCCGGGGATCCCTGTTTTATCGCCGTGGCCGGTTTGTCTTTTTGGGGAGGCGATTCCTTGGATTTGGGTGTGGAGAAGGGGGTCGGTGTCGGGAGCGGCACCGGGCGATCTGAAAGCTTCTGGATGATCCCCGGGGTCGGTGTGGCACGCGGATCAAACGGGAAACCTCCCCGCACCACAACGGTTCCATCATTGGATCGCTGAAGTTGGGGTTTTTCCTTCGGTGCATTCAGGGAAACCCGGTCCAGAATTTTCCCATCAAGCCCGATCTTGGAGTAAACAAAGAGTCTTGGCTGGGAGTTCTGAAGAACATGGATCGTATTGACCGAATCGAGCATGATTTCGGGCTTTCCGTAGGAGAGGAAGTCTCCAAGCCGGTGGGTGCAGTAAACGATTCCGGAAGACTTGTCCTCGATCCTAAGATAAAGGTCCGTCCTCTCTGGAAGCCTGTGCGAGAGCAGGCTGATCGTCCTCGAGGATCCCATTCCCTCCATCTGCCCGGGAACCCCCACGGTTTGTTGCCAGATTAACCTTCCTTCCGTGATCTCAACCGTTAGAGGCGGGCTGCTGAAATACCCTCCCAACTCCGCCGCATAGACGGTTGACCTGATCCTGTAGCTTCCAAAGTCGCCGAGCGGATAAAGTTGGGTCAGGTTGACTGTCCGTGTGATCGATTCTCCCGGGCTCACCTTGACCGGTTCGATCTCATAGTTGGGATCCCTGGGGGGAATCGGCCTCCCATCGAGGGTTTCGATCTGGAACCCGAACCACTTTTTCGACTCCACGTCAGCCAAAAGCAGTGGGTTGCCTGAAAGGTTCGTGATGCGAACGGTCGCAAGAAGCGGTTCGTAGGCCACGTACAGGACCCGCTTGATCGATAGGTCGACAAGGATTTGAGCGCGGCCAACTGCCGGGAGTAGGAGTGCGCCCATGGCGCAGCACAGGAGTAAAAACCTGATCGATGCGTGACGGGGAATCGAGGTCATCACGATTCGTCGAGACCGATGAAATATTTCAGAGGGAATGCCTTGATCAGGCGGCTGGGTTCCGCCCGGTAATCCTGAAGATCGCCCTTGTAGTAGATGGCCACCACATAACCGGCAAAGCGGACTTCAGGATCGGATGTTTCCGGAAGATACCGCACTTCGAGCAGTTCGGGTTCCCCATCCCTCCAGTCGACGGGAGAACTCATCCAACTGGAGGTCACCTGGGCCTTGCTCGGTGAAATATCCCCACCTTCCTCGTCGTAGAAATAGACCTGCACTTTCACCTGTGGCACATCGATCGGCTCCTTTGGACGGGATTTGATGGTGATCAACAGTTTTTTGGAGCCTTCGTCGCTACCCTCCAGTTTTGCACTCACGATGCCGAGTGTTGTACCACCCTGCATCGAGGATTCGGTTCCAGGGGGATGAAACGGGGACTCAACCTGGTTTCCACGGACCATTTCCCTGATCGATGAGGGCTCCAGAGGTTGTGACTTGGGAGCGGCAATGCCGCCCGAGGTATTCGTCATGGAGGTTGAGTCGTTACCAACCGCAAGTGGAAGTGTCTGCTGGGCCGAGGCTCCCGATCTTGCGGAAGCTAGGATCCTTGGCGTGATGGCTACGAGTGCCAATACAACCTCCAATATCGCGGCGACCGCAAGGACCCAGAGTGTGAAGACAAGGGATTTGCTGCGGCGTGGCCGTGGCAGACCGGAGGCGGATTCGGGAACCATACAGGTTCAGCAATGTAGTCCCTGAAATTGCGGGTAAAAAGAGGAAATCATAAAAAGCTGATCCGAACGGACTCCGGGATCAATTGGCCGGTTCCTCCACCATCACGATATCCAGATCGAGGGGCTTCCCCTCCCTCAGGATCGACATGGCAGCCGGAACCCCCACCTGTGCCTCCGCCACACGCTGGCGCAATTCCTGCCCGTCGCGTACCGGTTTCCCGTTGAAAGAGAGGATGACATCCCCGCCCCGCAGTCCGCAGCGTTCGGCCGGTGATCCAGCCATCGTAGCCGCGACGAGGGCTCCGCGTGTGTCCGGAAGGCCGAGTTGCCGTGCCAGGCCGGGGGTCAGGGGGCGCATCACAACCCCGAACCATGGATGGATGACGCGGCCACGTTGAACGATGTCCTCGTAGACCCTTTTGGCGACATTGGAGGGAATGGCAAAGCCGATCCCCTCCGAGCCTCCGCTCCGACTGATGATGAAGTTGTTGATGCCGATCACCTTGCCTCCGATGTCGATGAGAGGGCCGCCTGAATTGCCGGGATTGATCGTGGTACTGGTCTGGAAAAACTCATTGGCCGCCTCGCTCACGGTTCTCCTTCCCTTCGCGCTGATGATCCCCTGGGTCACGGTTTCCTGAAGCCCGAACGGGTTTCCAACGGCAAAGACCATCTGGCCTACCCGGACCTTTTCGGAGTCTCCGAATTCGATGGAGGGGAGGTCGGCAGCATCGACCTTCAGAATGGCGATGTCCGATCGTTGGTCGGCTCCTGCCAACCGGGAAGGTAGGGACCGACCATCACTGAGTTGAACGGTGACCTCGGCCGCCCCGTTGACGACATGCCAGTTGGTGACGATGTATCCGTCGGGTGAAACGATCATGCCCGATCCCATCTTGCTTGTCTGATGGATCCCACCCCCTCCGATACCGAAAAACTGCCGCACAAGCGCTTCCCTATCGGGAGCCGTGGTCGTCGTGATACTCACGACCGATGGAACCACATGGCTCACGAGCTCCGTGCATTCCTGATCAATCGACTCCAGCGAGCGTCCCGGAAGAAAAACGTTCCTCTCGATCGGGGCGGGTTCTTTCCCGCTTCGTAGCCCTGTCGATTGCTGTTGCGGTGACTCAGGCCGCGAGAGTCTCCAGAAGGCAAAGCCGCCAACAGCCAGCGCCAGCACCATCAGGAAGAAAAGAAAGGTCGGCAGATTTCCCCGCTTGTTGATGCGTTTGATCATTGGGATGGGTCGATCTTGACTCCGGAAAGGATGGCCTCGCGCAGAGAAGAGAGTTTTTTGGCTTCATCCTTTGGCATCTGCCAGACGATCGTTGTTACCGTTCCGGTTGTGTCGTTGGCGATCAGGAGTTCCGTTACCATCAGCGGCGGGTCGGTGGCCAGGGGGAATTCAAAACGGATTGTTCTCAAGGGTCCGGATTGAGACTCGGTGACGGGCGTGGCCTCCTCTCCGGCCTTTTCGCGGGCATCGGTTGCCAATGTAAGAGCGTAGGCCGAGGCCTTCTGGTCCGAATCTCTGGCGCCGGTAAAATCCACACTCATAGTCAACCCCGTCGTCCAAGGGTCATTTTCATCATGGATTTTCTCGCGTGTCGCAAGCAGGACCCCCCCGTCGAGAAGCTTCCCGGGCAGAAGGGTCCAGTCCTTGGGGAGCGAGATCTTACCGTGGATTTCCGGGAGGCTCGACTCCTCCAGCTCCGTTTGGTCACCGGTCTTGGCGGATGAGGGTGATGGGCTTGCCCCTGACATCACTTCTGTGGGTGCCGCAGCAGTGTTGGTCGTGGGACGCTCCGCCCACGAGCGTGTGCCGAGGAATACTAAAAGGAGGCCGATCAAGGCGGTTCTCATGGGCTTTTGATTACCCGAACTGGAGCATTGGGAAAGCGTTTTCGCAGTTCCTCGGCACTCTTGGCCGCCTCGGCTTGATTTCCAGCCTTTTGATAGGCGTTCACCGCCTTGGCAAGCGCTTTTGGCGTGATGTCGGGATCGTCGTACAGCACAGCCGCTGTCATATAAGCCTTTGCCGCAGAGGCAAAATCCAGACGCGCGGCAAGGATGTCCCCGCTCAGGACTCTGGCCTCCGCATTGATGCTTCCCTCCGGTTGAAGGAGCATCGCCTCATCGGCCATCGAGGAGGCCTCCTGGAACTTTTTCATCGAGTTCTGGATCGCCGCTGCCACCAGAAGGGCGCGTGCACGGGAAGCGGGATCGTGCGAAAGTTTCAGGCAGGCAGCGGCCGGGACCTGAGCCTCACGGAATTTACCCTGTGCTATCAGCGCGGATGCCAAGGTGGATTGGATTCCCGGATCGGAGGCCCCGGGCAGTCCTTCCCTGACAAGGGGCAAGAGGAAGTGCTCTGCTTTCGCATAGTCCCCGCTTTCCATGCACTTCATGCCAAGCCACTCGCCGACTTCGGGTGGGATGAGGGATGCTTTGAGAGCCGCCGCCTCCCGCGTCGCCTCGGTGACATGATTCTGGTAATATTCGGCAAGCAGGATCCGCAATCCGGAGCGCTCGCCGAACTGCTTGGGGTCCGCCTCACGGGCCCGTGAGAGTTCGGTCACGGCTTTCGGATAATCCTTTTTTTCAAGAGCCGCCCACCCGATCCAGTAATGGGCTTGGGCGCCGGCCTTGCTCTTGGGATACTCGCTGAGCAGAAGGGCGAAGGTTTCAGCCATGGCCTCGTTTTCCTGTTGCTGGCCCAGAATCAGGGATTTCTGCTGCAGGGCCAGTTCGCGTTCGGGGGCTTTGGGGTACTGCTGCTGGAGGCGGTTGAAATCCGCCAATGAACCCGCAAAGTCCTTCTGTTGCTGACGGAGTTGCCCCCGCTGCGCTAGTGCCGTGGGGACCCGGCTGTCATCCGGATACGTAGCAAGGAAGCGGTCCAATGCCTCGGCCGCCGCCGTCTTGTTGTCGGCCTGGATGAGGGCCCATGTCTCCTTATAGAGGATATCCGGTCCGGAACCCGGGGGGAGTGCATCGGTCTGAATGCCGTGATACATCGCCGCCGCCTCCGTGTATTTTCCGTTACGCAGGGTTTCCTCCGCCTTGAGAAGTTGGGCGCGGGCCCGGTCTCCGGGATCCGAGGCGGTGAGGAGATACCCGTCGATTTCCGTGACCAGTTCCGGTTTCCTTAGAGCGTAGAGGGAGAGAAGGCGTTGAAAGGGGGCCAGTGAAGCAGCCTTGCTCCCGGGAAATTCTATTAAAACGGCATCGTAATCCGCCAAGGCCTGGGTGTTTTTTCCCAGCTTCCTGAGGGCGTTGGCACGCAGTAAAAGGATCTCCGGTTTGTCATCGGGATCCCCGGAGAGCGCCCTTCCTGAAAGCGCGAGCACAGCCTGATCATTGCCGGACTGCGCAGCGAGGCGTACAGCAGCAAGCGCCGCAATGTTACCCCACTTCCCGGAATCCTTGGAGGAGGCAACTTTTTCAAAAAGTTTTGAGGCCTCCTCCGTTTTTCCCAGTTCCGACTCCAAAAGGGCGGCTTTCAGGGCAACTTCGGAGAGGGCTTCGGGGGTCGCCTGCGCGGGCGGAGTTGACAGGATGCGCTGATACCATTCAAGTGCCTGCTCGCGTTTGCCCAACTCCGCATCCTTCGCCGCCAGATGCATCAGGGCCTGCATTTTAAAGGAGCCGGAGGGGTTCCCATCGGCGAGTGATGTGAGTAATGCCCTCGCCCGCTCTGCTTGTTCGGGTTGGGTGATCTTTTCCCGCACGAGGGCCTCTCGGAAAATTGCGGTGTCCCGGATGGAAGGGTCGACGGCCCCTCGTGCGGCAAGGGCGAAATTATCCGCGGCTGCGGGAGTGTCGCCACGGCCTTCTAGAATTTCTCCCAGCCTGTAAGCCGCCGAAGCCGTAAATTCCCCCTGCGAAGATGATTCAACAAGCTTTCGGAAGGTCGCTTCCGCCGCAGTGGTGCTCCCCATGAGGCGTTGGGATTCTCCCAGACGGTAAAGAGCACGGTCCTTTCCCTGTGAATTCTTGGAAGCCATAATCAGGAATTTTTCATACTCCGGAACGGCTGCCTCCGACTGCTTTCTGGCAAAGAGATTGTCTGCTAGCGAAAGCTGAGCGGCAACGAGTTCCTCCGGATCCCGCGTTGCCGTGGGTGCAATCCGGATGGATTGCGGTTCGTTCAGGGGGTTTGTGACCCTTTCTGGTGATGGTAAGGAGAGTGGCTTGGAAAGATTTCCCGCGTCAGGTGCCGGAGTGGAGACGGGTAGCGCCTTCATCACCGGGATAGCCGGGATGTGTGGCGGTGAGGTGACCGGCAACGCACGCCGCACTTCAGGTTCCGGGGCCAACTGGGCGTGAAGAGGGGGTATTCCGGCAGCAATGGGCAGCGAGCCCAAGGCAATCAGGAGTGCGTGTCTGCGGATTCCTGTCACTGGGAGGCGTCGGGGGCCGAGGTGGCGAAAGCGACATTCCATATGTTGGCACGTCTGCAGATATCGAGGGTTTCCACGATGTGACCGTAGTCGACCCGCTGATCCCCGCGAAGAACGACCGCCTGATCCGGATAGAGGCCGGAGACACGCGACAGCGTGGAGAGCAGTTCTTCGGGAGTCATCGGCCGACGGTTCATCACAAGCGAACCGTCGGCCTTGACGTTGATGATGACCTCCCCGACAGAACGCCTTGCCTCCTTGGATTCCTTAGCCGTTGGCATCTGGACGTCGAGTTCGCGCTCCTGGCGGGCAAACGACCATGTGAGGATGAAGAATCCGAGCAACACAAGAAGGATGTCGACCATCGGAGCTATGAGAAACCCCCGTGGCTCGGGTTGGAGTCGCCTGCGAAAATTCACGGCAAGCGATACTAGTCCCGGTGCTTCTTACGGCGTGCCAGCACGAGTCTGGCGAGGAGGATCGCCGTGGTTCCCTCCATTTCGGAAATCATGTCCTGGACGCGGCCCCGGAACCAGGCATAAGCAGCCATGGCGGGGATTCCCACGAGGAGTCCAGCCGCCGTTGCCACAAGTGCTTCGGCAACCCCCTCCGCAAGCAGCATGGGCCGGGATGCCGCGACGTCATTCGCCATCACGCTGAACGATCGGATCATGCCGAAGACGGTTCCGAGCAACCCGAGCATGGGTGCGATGGTGGCGATATCCGCCAACCACGCCACGCGCTGGTTGAGAAGCGAGGCCTCACGTCCACCCTCCGTCTGCGCGATTTCCTGCAATTGCTCGTCGGTTGCCTCGGGATGCAGTGAGAGGAATTCCAGGGTTCTCGAGAGGATCACTGCCACGATGTCGCTGTGTCGTGCCGAAATGGCCAGCAAACCCATGAGGTCGCCCTTGCCGAGGAGAGTCTCGGCGGTTGTCATAAAGCGTGTTCCCGCAACCACCCCGCGACGCAACGTGAAGAGATAGAGGATGATGAGCGCCAGCGTGACCACGGACAGTGCCAGCAGGGGAATCATCACGAAGCCGCCTGCCGAGATGAGTTTGGCTAGCGTCTCAGGTGCGCCCCCCTTGGTTATGAGATCGGGAACGGCGGCGGAGACCTCATTGGTCCCGGCGGCTCGTATGGTGCCGGGGATCAGTACCCCCGCAAACCAAGCCGCAATACGGATGGCGGAAATAGGAGACTGGAAACTGGAACTGTGTTCTTTGGACATGTCCGATGTGACAATAACCGATACGCCTTATCACGCAAGGATGCCCCGGTTCAACCCGTAAGGATCCCTTTTTCCAAGCGGAACACACGGGAGCCCGCAGGTGGTGAGATGCCGGATAGTTCGGCCGTGCTGAGAAGCGCCTGGGAACCGCCCGGCATGCCTTCAAGCAGTGCGGTGCGTCGCGAGGCATCCAACTCACCGAAAACATCGTCGAGCAGGAGCAGGGGCGGGGTGGTGTTCTTCTCCGTAAGGAGCGCCGCCATGGCCAGTTTAAGTGCGAGTGCGATCGTCCGTCGCTGCCCCTCGGAGGCGAATGCCCCAGCGTCGTGCCCGTTGATCCTGATAACCAAGTCGTCTCTCTGCGGCCCCACGCGGGTCTGGCGTAACCGCATCTCCTCATCACGGCTTGAAATCAGGCTCTCAAGCATGGGGATGCCACTGCCTGGTGCGTAGCAAAGCTCCAGATTCTCTCCCGAAATGGTTCTGCAGGCAGCCACAGCCAAAGGCTTGAGATCCGTGACCAGCACATCCCTTGCCGCAATGATCCGATCTCCGGTTTCAGCCAGGGGAAGGTCGTATGCCTCGACTTCGCGGCGGGGTCTTCCCTCCCTGAGGAGAAGATTCCGTGATCTCAGTGCTCGATCGTAGGCTTTCAGGTCCGATCCATAACTTCCGCCAATCTGCAGGCCCGTGCTGTCGAGGAATTTGCGCCGACGTTCCGCGCTCCCGTCGACAAGGGCCATATCCCCGTTTCCAAACCAGACAATCCTTCCCTTTGTCAGATAGTCGGTCGAAGAGGATTGGGCGACCCCGTCCAACTTCAGCGTTCTCAACGGGGGAGTGCAGGTCATCGAGAGGCGGGTTTCATCAAGCAATCCCTCGATGGCGAACGTCGGTTCCCCGAAACGGACGATCTCCGAAAGCACTGTTGTCCTGGGCGATCGCAACCGCAGGAGAAGACAGGCAGCCTCCAAGATGGATGTCTTTCCCTGTGCGTTCGCCCCCGTGATGAAATTCAATCCGGGTCCCGGTTCGCATTCCAGTTGGCCGAAGCAGCGGAAACTCCGCATGGCCAGAAAGCTCAACGGGTTCAAGGAATGTCGTCCGGTTGGGTGGGGAAGGACCCTGAACCCCGAGTCTGCGTGCTATCGCAGCGCCGCAAGCACCGGTCCAGGGTAAATTCCCATGCCGAGTATGGCGGCCGACAAGACGGCGATGAGGAGCTTGACTGTTCCAGTCACCGGTACGGGGGTCTCCTCGGAAGGTTGCTGCCAGTACATGGCGCGGATCACCTTGAAGTAGTAATAGAATCCCGCGGCAACCGTCACGCAGCCAAGGATAACAAGTCCATAGTGACCCTGCTTTAGGGCGACGCTGAAAATGAGCAGTTTGCCGATGAATCCAGCGGTGAAGGGGATTCCGGCTAGCGATGCCATGGAGAGAAGCATTGCCCCGGCAAGCAACGGGGAGCGCTTGGAGAGACCGTTAAAGCGTGAAATCTCATCCCCACCGGTTGCCTCGGAGACCACGGTCAGGACGACAAAGGGGAGGAGCGTCATTGCAAGGTAGGCCGCCAAGTAGAAACCGATGGCCGGAACTGCCAGGCGGGAACCGAGACTCGCCACACCCATGAACAGATAACCGGCATGGGCAATGCTCGAATACCCGAGCAGTCGCTTCATGTTGGTCTGCGGAATGGCCGAGAAGTTTCCGAAGATCAGCGTCAGGACGGCAAGCAGGGTGATGACAACCTGCAGCTTGTGTTCAAGAACAGGGATGGTTCCAAGAACCAGAAGCAACCTGATAAGAACCACAAAACCAGCCGCCTTGGAGGCCACCGAGAGGTAGGCGGTCACCGGGGTGGGGGCACCTTGATAGACATCGGGAACCCAGAACTGGAAAGGGAATGCGGCCATCTTGAAGCTCAGGGCAACGAGGATCATCCCGATTCCAAAGACCAAGGGAGGCAGTGCGTTTTCGGGCAGTGCAGAAATCGCGGCGGGCAGGGCATCCAGATTCGTCGTTCCGGTGACACCGAAGAGCCAGGTGATCCCAAACACGATAAAGCCTGTGGAGAGGGCCCCCAGAATCAGGAATTTGACGCCTGCTTCCAGCGAGGCATTGTTCTGGCGAAGGTAGGATACAAGGATGTAGAGCGTGATGGTTGCGAGTTCCAGCGAAACAAAGATCATGACAAAGTCGATGGCGGAAACCATCAGCATCAGTCCCGCACAGGAAAAGAGGGGAAGGATCGAGAATTCCCCAGTCCCCCCGCCCTTTCTCTCCGCGGGGAGGTAACGCTCGAGAACGGGCTGAAATCCCGGCGCCATCAGCAGCACTACGATCGTCGTCAGCAGGATGAAGCGGACAAAAAAGACCGACAGGGCATCCGAGTTCAGGAACGGTGCGGACATCGTCGAGAGTGCGGATGGCATCGGGAGTGGGAGAAAGCTCGCCACAAGGATGATTCCGAGGCCCCAGGCTCCGAGATAGGCAAGGAAGCCCTTATTCGGGCGATCCACAAAAGCCTCGATGAAGAGGAGCACGATCGCGAGGGCGACAACGGCGATGACTAAGGGAAGTGTGTTCACGGGCTAATTTTCAGCGATGGATCATGCTTTGGCTTATTTGGGAAGGGCGGTTCCCACCATTTTCAGGATCAGTTGGGGATAGAATCCCGCAATCATAAGCGGAACAAGGAGCAGGATCACGCTCCAGCGGGCAACCCTGTCGATATCCGTAACGGATTCCCACCGTGCGGCAATGGGGCCCCAAAAGATATTGCGGTAGGCCCGTAGCATGTAGATGGCCGAAATAACCACGCCCCAGACACCGGCAATCACTGCGGGGATCATCAAGGGGCCGGAGGCCGTGGCACCGAAGAAGACCAGAATCTCGCCCGCGAAGTTGGCAAATCCGGGGAGTCCCACGGAAGCCATGGCGGCGAAGCCGAAGAGAACACCGAGCACGGGAGTGACCTTGGCCAGTCCCCCGAGTTCCGAGTATTCGAGCGTTCCGGTGCGTCTGCGGATTTCACCGCACAGCGCAAATGCCGCCGCCACCGAGAGACCGTGGGCAAACATGAGAATGGCCGCGCCGTTGATACCGATGATGTTGAGTGAGGCGAGACCTAGGAAAATATACCCCATGTGCATCACGCTTGAGTAACCGATCGTCCAGTCGAGGCGCTTCTGGGCGACCGTCACGTATCCGATGTAGAGGATGTTTCCGATCAGCAGCAGCAGGAGGAGGGGGGCATAACGGGCCATGGCTTCCGGGAAGAGGGGAAGTGCGATGCGGATCAGGCCGTAGAGGCCGAACTTTTTCAGCACGCCGGCATGCAGCATGGCCGCCGGGGCGGGGGCGCAGGCATAGGCAGGTGCGGCCCAAGAATGAAAGGGGAAGAGTGAAACCAGTGAGCCGAAACCGACCAGGAGGATGAGGTAAATCCATGAGGCCGGATGAAAGGCGCCGGACGCCGCCATCTGGTCGAGTTGCCGGAGATCAAAGGTCCGCATCGGTGCAGGAATGCTCAGATAGAGCGCTAGCAGGCCGATCAGCAGGATGAAGCTTCCCGTTCCAAGATAGATGGTGGCCTTCCATGCGGCCGCCTGACGGTCTCCGGAGCCCCAGATGCCGATCAGGATAAAGGTGGGGATCAGGGCCAGTTCGTGGAACGAATAGAGGAATAGGACGTCGAGCGATGAAAAGGCCCCGATCACACCCGCCGAGATCATCAGCAGGCAGACGTAGTAGAGTCCCTCGTGTTTTTCGATTTTGGGGGCGACCCAGATGGCGGAGAATGTCACCAGCGTCGATAGGATCAGCATGGTGAGCGTCAGTCCATCCGCACCCAAGATGAGGTTAATGCCAAGATTGGGGAGGACATGCCACTCGGAGACAAGTTGCCAACCACCGGCCTGAAGGTCGTATCGCGCGAAAAGGAAGATCGATACGACCAGATTGAGAAGTGTGGCGCCGAGGGCGGTCCGGCGCGGGTTGGCACCCGCCATGATAAGGAGCGATGCCGCGATCGGCAGGATAATGAGTAGGAGAAGAGGGCTCATGAACGGATCGTGATAATGCGCGCTATTTTGCGTTGAGGAGCAGATAGATCAGGCCGACCACGCCGGCCCCGAAGAAGAACGCGTAGGCCTGCAGGTTGCCGACCTGGAGGAATCGGAGCGCGAAGCCAACAGTCCAGACCACCGTGGCGCTTCCCCGCACAAGGATTCCGTCGATGAACCAACGGTCAATGAAATAGCAAATATTGGCGAATCCCCCCTGAATGCACCTCACAATCCAGAAGTAAAAGTCATCGATGTAGAACCGGTTCTCGAAGCATGGGATGCGGATCGGATCCTTTTCCCCGACGTTGCGGTAGATCAGGGCGGCGGCACCAATGCCTATGAAGAATGCGGCGCCAAAGGCGATCTCCACCCAGTGGGGAACATTGGGTTCGGCAAGGGTTCCGATCTCGTGGAAGAAGAAATGCTCCACGAAGGGATACCCGGCGCAGACCGCCGGAATGGCGAGCAGCACCAGCGGAATGGTCATCACAGCGGGTGACTCATGCGCATTCTTGGCGTGCTCGCTGCGAGGCTTTCCGAAGAAAACCACCAGCGCCTGACGAGTCATGTAAAACGGGGTAAGCCCAGCGGCGACGACCAGTAGCCAGAAGACCACGCGGTGATGCTCCCAGGAGCAGGCCATGATGAGATCCTTGCTGTAGTGACCGCTGAAGAAGTAGCAACCCGAGAGGGCCAGCATGCCGCAGCAGTAGGTCAGGAAGGTGACCGGCATCTTGTTTTTGAGCCCACCCATCTGCCAGATATTCTGCTCGTGGTGCATTCCCAGGATCACGGAACCGGCCGTTAGGAAGAGAAGACACTTGAAGAAAGCGTGCGTGAAGAGGTGAAACATCGGAAGTGCCGCCGATACCGCCAGTCCCGCACCGGCCACCATGTATCCGAGTTGGGAGATTGTGGAGTAGGCCAGGATTCCCTTGATGTCATCCTGCTGGGTGGCAAGGATGCCGGCACCAAGTGCCGTGATCGCGCCGATGACGGCGACGACTTCGCAGGCCTCGGGTGACGCGGAGAGGATCGGAAAGATGCGGGCCAGCAGGTAGACACCGGCGGCGACCATCGTTGCTGCGTGCAGAAGGGAGGAGACCGGTGTGGGACCCTCCATGGAGTTCGGCAGCCAGACGTGTAGGGGAAACTGCGACGACTTTCCGACCGTGCCGCAGAAGATCAGCACGCAGGCGATCGCCAGGAGCGTCGGATGCTGCACAAAGACCCCTGCGGAATCGTTCACTGCCGAAAACGAGAAGCTCCCGGTCGATATCCAGAAGAGGAGAATACCGAGCATGAAGCCGAAGTCACCGATCCTGTTGACCAGAAAGGCCTGCTTTGCCGCATCGGCCGCCGAATCCTTGCGGAAGTAGTGACCGATCAGGATGTAGGAACTGACGCCCACCAGTTCCCAGAAAATGAACATCATCACCAGATTGTTCGCCAGGACGATGCCCAGCATCGAGAAGAGGAAGAGGGCCAATCCCGCGAAGTAGCGCCAGTATCCCTCCTCATCCTTCATGTAGCCGAGTGAATAGATGAAGACGATCGGGGCGATGGTGGTCACCACGACGAGCATGGTGCGACTCAGCGGGTCGAGTGCCAGATCGAATGAAATCGAGAAGGTCTCCCCGAAATCAATCCAGTTAAATCCGTGGAAGATGCCTTCCGCTCCCTTTGCGAAGAGGATCCATCCCCCCGCGCATGTCACCAGTGCCGAAAGAATGGCAAGCCCTGCGGCCAGGGGCTTGTTCGTCCGCGTGACGAGCAGGATCAACCCGGCGGCGACGAGGGGAATGTAGAGTGTGATCCAGGCGATCGTGGGAAGCGTCATCGTGTGAGAGGTCAGAATTTCAGCAGGTCGAGATCCTCGACGTGGGTCGTCTGGCGGGCACGGTAGAGTGAGACGATGATGGCAAGACCCACCGCCACCTCGGCCGCCGCCACGGTAATGATGAAGAAAACGAGCACCTGCGCGTCGTAGTTCTGATGACCGGAGACCAAGCCGTACCGGGAAAAGGCGACAAGGGCCAGATTGGCGGCGCTCAGCATCATCTCAAGGCTCATGAAGATCACGATGATGCTACGGCGGAGCATGACTCCCCCGAGTCCAACGGCGAAGAGGAGCCCGCTGGCGATCAGGTAATTGGCTAGTGTCGGCATGGTGAAGATTTTGCGTGGATGGGGCTATCGCAGTGACTTCCGGCTCAGGACAACCACGCCGACCGTTGCGGAGAGCAGCAGCACGCCGACGGCCTCGAAGGGGAGCGAGTAGGAGTGAAACAGGGTCATACCGATTTCCTTTACGTCGTTGACTGCCGGCCCGGCGAGGGCGGGCAGTTCCTTGGCGAAGGCCGGGTTGGCAAGAGTGATCTGGGTGAGGATGGAAATGAAGGAGGCGACCACGAGTAACCCTCCCAGCGTGGCACTCATGTTCAGGCGGCGGCTTTCCTCGGTCCGCAGGTCAAGGAGCATGATGATGAATAGGAAAAGGACCATCACGGCGCCTGCATAAACCAGGACCTGGATGATCGCGATGAATGTGGCGTCGAGCGTCACGAAAAGCGCCGCC
>Ga0114958_10001947_pt1 | contig 15856 bp, 16 predicted proteins | sample C_130208_EF_Meta_FD_89577 | JGI IMG/M metagenome (GOLD analysis project Ga0114958, IMG submission 89577) | Freshwater microbial communities from Lake Croche, Canada to study carbon cycling - C_130208_EF_MetaG | ecosystem: Environmental > Aquatic > Freshwater > Lake | place: Lake Croche, Canada...
GCATTGGAATTGGTGTCTACAATCGCGTTACAGGAGACGGTCGCGTTTACCGTGACGGCGTTGCCATACTTGGCGACAAATTCCACCACTTGACCCGCCGCCCGTGACGCTTCGCTGAAATCGGAGGCGATTGTCACGAGTTGATACAACCCGCCTGTTAATAGAGCGTCTGCGGTACTCATTAGGGTATTGCCTGATTTACGGTTGAAAGGTCAATCGTTGCCAGAAGCGTTGTACCATCGCTTTTATAAATTTTAAGCGACGACCCTGACTGCCCCGGAACGCCAACAACTTCCTGTTTCAAAAAACGTGTTAAGGCGCTGGAAAGAGCGCCGCCAACGGTTGCCCCGGTGGTCAGCGTCAATGTTTGCGTCAGGTCAAGATTGACGACAGTAGTCTCATCCCACTGTAAAATATCCTCTGCAACAGGCAGGTAGTTTGATCCCACCTCTCTGTAATACGCCACCCGGTACAGCCCCGCCGCCACCACTGGCATGGACGCCGTGAACATATTGTACGAGCCTGATTGTGCGAGAAGGATTCGATAATTTGCCCGTGCCGCAGTTTGCGTAGCGTCCCACGATGAGGTATTCACATTCCAAGTCGCGCCGTCCGTTCGGCGCACCAGTACGGCAGAGATTGTCCATGATGTGACGGGTACGGTGATGATAATCTCGTTAGCCATTGCCTGTCGCCTCCTGCGCTACGAGGTCGTCTTCGTACTTCTCTGCGTAGATTTTAGGCGCTGAATTGATGACAGGAGTAGGCACAATGATGACCTGCGTCACCACATCACCTGCTACCCCATTTTCGTCAAATTCAATCTGCACTTCCGCATAGGTTCGACCAGGCTCGTTTGATTGTGTCCACGTTTGCAGTATTGTCGTTGTCGCCATGATTTCTCCTTATTATGCGTAAGTGATGGTTACTGCCACTTCATTTGCGGCAATTGCCGTAGCGTCTGAATCCGCGATACCTGCCGTGATTGACATTGCCATGCCTGTTGCAATGTATAGTCCAATGTCGGCGTAGTTTGGCGCAATTAATGACCCCGGAGGAATCCCATAAACCGCCACAGGGACATCCGTGCCAACCGTTGGAGCCGATGCTTTGGAGTAGATTTTGAGGTAGCGCCATGACAAAGAAGTGTTAGAGGCAAAAATACTGTAGATGCGCCCCGCCGACGCTTTAATAACCGCCGCGTTGGTATCTGCCGTCGAAATCCGCTTGAAGTTTGTTGTCGCGTTGGTACTGCTTGCCGTCGCTGCCGCGAATACCGGAGGGGAACTACCCAGTAAAACAACCGGGGTAGTGCTGGTATGGATTTGGCGAGTTAACCAACCAACCGCAGACATGGTGCCGCCGCCCGTAAGCGCAGACGATATTCTCGCCCGAAAATAACGTGCTTCGACGTTGGTGATATACCGTCCCGCCCCGCCCGTTGAGGATATGACACTACTTGTAAACACAGCTTCAGAGCGCACAAACATCGCACTTTTCCAGTTTGTGCCGTCATTGCTCCATTCACCCAGTATCGCACCTCCCGATATCGTGCCTGTTACATACGTCTCAATAATCAGCGATCCGTACAACGTCCCATTTGGCGCACAATCCGTAACCGCCGCACCCGCCGTCGCCCCGTCAAGCAGGTTGTTCACCGTCGCCGATTGCCCGGTTAACCCGGTAATGGCAATATCGGCAGGGTAGCGCACCAGAAGCGGGGACAGATAGGTATTCAGGAGTCGTTTGAAAAACGCTAACAGGCTAAACGTGCCAGTATCAGACGACGCCGCCGCGTCTGACGTTGCGCCAAAACCGGAGATGGTCTGGTTACCTGCCGTGTCCGTCAACACTGCCCGTTTGATGCCGCCTGAATCAATTCCTGCGACGGCGACAGGGTTTTCCGTTGTTGTCGAGCCAACCGGGTCGGTGCTGACTACTGGTATAACTGCCATGATTACCTACCTCTTTCTAAGGATGCTCTTGTCGCTTCACTGTGGTTGCTATCGGACATTTACGTACTCCCGTACCCGACGATGATGACGGGCTGTTCGGCTTCCTCAGCGGCGCGTCGTTTGCCCGTGAGGTTGAACATCCCTCCGAGGTTTGCGGCTCTCGCTTTGGCGGCAGTGCGGACGCAATTGACGCGGAGCATCGCTTTCTGCGCGAACCCGGTCAGGGACGGCGCAAACAATTCCGCGCTTTTCTGCCCGTACTCGCGCTTTACCGGACCAATCTCCACCGTGCTGGTGGACGGCAACACCGACTGCCCGATGGGTGATTCCGCGATCTTGGCGGCGAGGGCATATCCCAGAGCCTCTGCAAAATACGTCTGGTCTGTGCCTGTCAGGGTGGTGACGCCGCTTGCCCCGGCGCAGGGATAGGCGAGGATCAGGTCGGCTTCCACCCCTGCCACATAGACCGCAAGGGTCGTGTCGGGCAGGTCGGAGGTCGTAATCCCGAACGCCGCCCGGCACACATCATACGCATCGTCCCGGTATGCCATATCATCGCCTCACTTGCGAACCTGTTCGCAATTTCTCCCACGATGGGGGTAGTTTCCAGTCAATTTCGATATTGGCGAACGGTTTCGGTTCGTCGATGACTTGCCCCTTCGCCCACAACGCCATGCGACCGATTCCCTCAGACAAGAGAACCGGGTCAGGTCGCACGTACACGCTCCGCAGTTTTTCGGGGGAAGCGTACACGAACTTCACTTCGTTGCGCTCCGGTAATCGCTCTACCACAAGTCCCTTATCCAGCGCGTCCATAATCTGACAGGCGAGGACATTGACGGAGAACGGCGTATCGCCACCGACGTTGAACGTCTCGTCTTTCATGGCAACGACTATCGGGGCATCGGCGATACAGGGCGCAACGTTGTCAATGTGCGAGAAGGCGCGGGTCTGCGTTCCGTCACCGAAGATGGTCAGCGGTTGTCCCTGAATGGCTTGCCGCAGGAAGATTCCCACGACGTTGCGATACGGGTCACTCAGGTTTTGCCGCTCTCCGTACACATTGTAGGGACGGAAAATGGTGTAGGGCAAACCCCACATCTTATTTGCCGCTTTGATATCCAGTTCACAGGCGTATTTGGCGATGCCATACGGGTCGCAGGGATTGGGCGTCATTTCCTCCGTGACGGGCAAGTGTTCGGGGTGTCCGTAGACGGCGATAGAGGACGTAAACACAAGGTGCGGCAGTTTGCCCGTTCGCCCTCCTTGCTTCACGCATTCGTTGATAATGTTGGTCGTACCGATCAGGTTGTTGGTGTAGTTGTATCCCCGGATGAAATGGGACAACCCCTCTGCGGCATACGCGGCAAGATGATACACGGCGTCGAAGTCAAAACCCTGAAACAGCAATTCTATTTGTTGCTGAGAACAAACATCAAGATTGAGAAAAACAACGCCTTTTGGTATATTCTCCGTTTTGCCGCCGGAAAGGTCGTCAACGCCGACGACCTTCCAACCTTTGCTCAGGCAGTGTTCCGCGACATGGCTTCCAATGAAACCGGCGACTCCCGTAATCAAAACCCGGTAACTCATGGTTGCCACCCCTTTCTCGGAACCAATGCGCCCAGACCGGAGCAGGTTTCCTCAATGAGCAGGTAGTAATGCGTGTCGTGCAGACTGCCGCCGGGAGCGACCGCTTCCAGTAGGGCGACCGTCATTTCAGGGAACCCGACCACATCGTGAAACAGGTACAGCGTGTCCTCATCGGCGATCTGGGGCCAGATTTCCAGTTCCCGCTTGAGGGTGGCGTAGGTATGCTCCGTGTCAATGTAGATGATGCCAGGAGTATCTTCCAGCAACTCTTTTACCGCCTCGACGGTAGAGATTTCGCGGGAATCCCCTTGAATAAACTTCCATTGTCCGTTGATTGGTTCCCATCCGCCGCCAACCGGGTGCAGATTGACGCTGATATGCTGTGTTGACTCGTGCGCTTTTACACGCCCCATATCAAACGCATGGGTACTACCGTCGCCGCAACCGGAACCGACCTCGACAAGGGGGCGGCTACAGAACTTAGCGAAATCCGCTAATCGTTCCATGTGCGACCAGATAGAGTTTCCGCCACTTCCCGCCCGGAACGGGTACGTACCCGTGGGCGGTTGGACATAGCCATCGGGCATGAACTGTACGGCTTCGCCAGAGGGCCACGGACAACCATTCACCAATCGGGGAACGTCCCATCGGTCATACAACGGATTGCCGCCGTCGTATTCCAGGTCAAGGTTCGGGTCGTTGAACGGCGTCGGGTACACGTCCTTACCGCTTCCCGGTAGTCCTCCCCATTTGCGGGTGTAGTACGCGGCGTTCAGTGGGCTTTTCACCGCCAGCATTTCCGCTTGCCCGTCTCCCTGCGCCGACAGACTGCCCCAATGAATGATTCCGGCGTCCTTGCATTCCGCCATTTGCAGACCGGCGAGATACCCCCGGCGCCCGTAATCGCAGTCTTCAAAATAGATCGGGAAGATGTTCGTGTCGAAATACCCAATAGTCTTAACGGCGACAGGATTCACCGCAAAGCACGAAAAACCGAATCCCCACAGCGGTTGTTGCCCCAGGTCGGTTCGTTGTGCGTAGTAATGGTGGTATCCGAGCGTCGTCACCATGTACGCATCACGGCGCGAAACGGCGTAGGTGGCGAACTTTTCCAGAGCGCCGGGCAGGAAAGTAATATCATCGTTTACCAGAAGGACAACATCGCATTCGTCGGTTTCGTATCCCCGCTCCAGTGCGTCATTCCACGATGCCGACAGCCCCCGGTTAATACCGTGATAGGTGTACGATACGAAAAAGTTGCTGTACGAATCGTCCAGCGCCCACCGCTTACAGACAGCGGTGACTTCTGGCTCCTTTTCCCGCGTGGAATGCTGGTGCAGGTACACCATGATCTGTAAGTCGCTGTGCGAAGAATCCGCGATGCTTTTGAGTAGCCAGTCCAGTTCGGTTGAAACGTTATAGGCGATGATGCCAATGCCGATTTTCATTTTGCGCCGCCTCCCCAAGCGGCAAAGAGTGAAGTTATGGTGTCAAAAACGGCTTGCGAACGATGGTGATGTCCTTGGTAAAGATTTTATTCAGTTGGTTGTCGTAATGGAATCTCACAATAAACCCTCCATCAGGTAATTGAGCAGGTACTGCGCCCTTGCCGAATTGGTGTGATATTTGCGGGCGTGTTCGATTCCGGCAAGGCGGATCTCCGGCGTCATGCGCCTCACGGCGTCCGGCACGAACTGCGGCGACGTGAACCGGACACAGGTCTCGCCATCCTCAAACGGGTGTGGAATCCAGATATCGGGGTCATCGCAGACAAACCCGGTGAGTACCGCCGTTTCCCAATAGCGGCAGGTGTCCTCGCCGAAGCCGCGAACCGAGACGCCGCTTTTGCTGTTTTGCAGGGCAAGGCTGTACCCCTGAAACTCCATGACCGCTCCAATCGCACGGGAAGCGTCCCCGCCCGATTGCACGGCGTACTGTCCGTTAATGCCGCTATCGGTTAAGGCGTTTGCCACCTCAATGCGATCCGGGTGCGTGTTCCCGGCAAGGAAGATGCAGTCGTAGTACAACCCTTCCCACGGAAACGGCGGTTTTGCGGTCAGCATATCCGGCGCGGAGAACGGACACGGAACGACAAGGGTTTTACCGAACCGCTCTTCCTTTTCCCACTGGCGACGGTGTTCCCGGTGCGCGATCACGTCCACATCGAAGCCGTTGATCGACGAGAGGTCAATCGCGGAATGATCTTCCCCGCAGTGCAGCAGGGTCTTGACATTGCCCAGATACGGTTCGATGTCCCGGAACGCCTCACAGGCGCCATAGCGCAGGGATTCCAGCACGACCAGATCGAAGTAACCGTCCGAAAGCAGGTCGGTCACTTTCCCCGGCAGAGCGTGTTTCGGGGCGCCGCCTTTAGGCATCCATGCGAACGGCGCGGTCATCCCGGATTCAATGCCAGGGACGCTGTAACCCTCATGCACGACGCCATGGTAGGACGGCTTTTCCGGGTAGTCATAGACGGTATGTCCCAGATTGACCATGCCGAAAAAGAGAAAGGAGGCGCCGTAGTCGGCTTGCGGGTCGTTCAGCCACAATATTTTCATGGCAGTAACCCCGCTTCCCGGTAGACGGAGACGATGCCGCGCTCTTTCTGGTAGCGGTCTATGCGGTCTACGGCGCGGGCGTACTCTTTCGGGTCACACAGGCGTTCCACCCATTTCTCCGCTTCGTCGCCGGTCTGCGCGATGCACAGGACATCCGTCAGGTCGCTGTAGCCGTTGTCGGCGTTGGCGATGATCGGACGCCGCGCATTCAACGCCGTCATCACGGACGCGCTTTGGTAGTAGACCTGAGAACTTCGCGGCATGAACAGGACATCACAGGAACGGAGCCTTTCCTGTATCGCCTGGTCGTTCGCCCAGTCGTGCCACACGCGAGACGCGACCCCTTCCGAACGCAACGAGTCGTTCAGGGCTTGCGTTGCGGTGGCGTCAGAGGTGGCGAAGGAACCGACGAACACGCTTTTTGTCCGTTTGCACAGTTCGATCTGCGCCGGGATGTCCCGCTGAGGTCCCAGCATTCCAAAGTTACCGATCTGGAACACGGCGCCCTCTACCCTGTCCTGCGCCGTCTCTATGCCGGGCAGTGACCATGCGCCCAGCGGACAGTGACGGACAGGAACGCCCGTTTCGGCGGACAGGTACTGCGCCGCCGTCAGGCTGGTAGCGAACACGGGGACGCCGGACTGCGCGATGGTATGGTTGATGGGCGCATACTCCGCGTAGGGCGCGACCGTGTGCATGACGAAGCCGACCTTTAAGTCGGGTCTGTCCGTCATCAGGTACTTCAGATTTCGCAGCGCCGTCTCCAGCGGCTCCCCCTGCGACAAATGCGGGTTGCCTTTGCCGAACAGGGAATACTCGTGATGCACAATCACGGACTTGACGGACGGCGTAGAACGGGCGATGGCGTCCGCTTCCTGTACGGTGGTAGCGACATGGGCGCGAATCCCGGCGCGGTACAGTTCCCATACCTGAGACCCCGTGTACTCGGCAATGCCGCACGATTCGCCATACGACGGGCAGACAAGGACGACCTGCGCTTCCGTCACCTGCGCCCGATGCACCTGATCGCTGAAATCAGAGGTCAAGTCCACGGGGGGACGGTTACGTTTGGGCGCCCGCTCTGCCGCGATGCGCGTCTGCCACTCGTTCAGCTTGTCTTTCCACAACGCCTCAATCGCGTCGATGCTCCGGTATTTCCGCACGGCAAGCATGGCGTTATGCCCGGCTTCGGCGCGTGTCTCCTCGGTCATCCGGGAGAAGGCGTACAGGGCGTCACGGACGCATTCGGGCGTTGCGGCATAGCGGTAGACGCCCTCACAGGGCATTCCCGGCGCGGGTTCCAGATTCGCCGCCACAGAGGGGACGATGACGCCACCGAAGGCGTTCTCGCCCATGCCCGTCCACTGCCCGGTGATGACGGGGATGCCACACGCCTGCGCTTCCAGTAGCGGGATGCCAAACCCCTCGCCTTTGCTGAGCATCACGAGCGCATCGAAACAGTTGTACAGGTGCGCCATCTCATCGGCGGAAAACCCGTCCGCGATCTGTTCCGGGTGCGTAATGAAAACGTTCTTTTGGATCCCCAGCCCTTCGATCAGCTTGATGATGTTGACCCTGCCATGCGCTTCGGTGTGGCAGTACAGGAGGGCGTCCGGGTCGTAGGCGAGGTACTGCGCGAACCCGGCGATGGTTTCGTGCCAGTGTTTGCGGGTGGGCCAGTCGTCGGTATTGGCGGCGACGATGCCAAAGATGGTCGGTTCCTGCGGCAGTCCGAGACGCTGACGGGCGTTTTCCCGGTGCAGGGGACGAAAGACTTCTGTATCGACGCCAAGCGGGAGGAAACCGGAGGTAATCCCGGCGTTTTTCGCCTTTTCCTGCCCGTCTACCGAGAGGCAGATGCTGTCCCACGCGGTTGTCAGGGCGTTCCTGTCGCCGGGTCGCAAGGCGTCGGTATCGACGGGATAGTAGCAGACATGGCGAACGCCGGGGTACATCTCCGGCTTTAACACCCAAGCATCGATGAACGACACCACGATATCGGCGTTGAACTGCGCCGCTCTTGCCGCCACTTTGTCCTGCGAGTAGGGGACAGCGCCCATCGGCAGGACGAGGATGTTTTCGAGTTCGACGGGCGATCCGTGCTGGATGCCCGGATACGCCAGAAGCGCAACCTCGTGACCGAGACGCTGAAGGCTATGTAAAATCTGTTTTGTTTGAGACCCGTATGACGACGGCGTGTTGATGTTATTGGAAACCCAGAGAATACGCATGGAAAAGGCGCCTCCCCAGCGCCCATACTCGCGCAGGTGTGCGCGATAATCCCCTTTGTATGTTGCCCCCGGCAGGCGGTGGGGAAAGCCGCTTTTCGATAGCGAATCTATCCGGGGGCAGGTTTTTATGAGCAGTGCGACTGCTTACGAGCAGTCCGCGATCACGATGTTAGACGGGTAGTACGTCGCAATACCGAAGTTGACGCCGCTGTACACGTTGGGCGCATACGGCGGGTTGTGCGGCAATACGGCGTCCAGATACATCCCTGCCGCCGCCGCCGCGTTTTGCGCGTTGCGGGTCTGGACGATCTTGGCGATGGGTTCCTGCGTGGGGCGGAAACCGATGATGACAATCTTGTTGTCCGGGATGTGCGTCGTCCACTGCGAGAAGTCGCCGCTGTTCGCCGCCGCCTGGTTGGCGAAGTAGCCACCGTCCCACTCGACAATCTGCGGCAGATCAGCATTGTTGAGGATGCTGTTCAACTGCGGAATGTCGGTGCTGTTGACGCCGCCGCCGCCACCGCCTACCGGGTAGACGATGCGCCCGGCGAGGTCGGAGGTGTTCGCGTTGTTCAACAGGTTTTTGCTTGTGGTTGTGTTCATGAACGCCACCGCTTTGCCGTTGAACAGACAACCCTTGCCGCGTTGCAACGGCTTCAGTCCTCGGAAGTCCTGCAACGGCGTTGCGCTGGCAAGCGTTGACCACGTGGAGAAACGCCGCGTGGTCATGGAGGACAGGATGTTGTCCGTGTACAGCAGGTTGCCGTCTCGGTCGGTGGTGGTATAGGAACCCGTCGCGAACAGTGTCCACGCGGCGTTTGCCATACGATTGATCATGCGGTGCGTTAGGATACGGGTCGCCCGCATGACCATCTGCGCGATGGGTTCCGGTTCGCCAAACTGCCCGATGGCACGGCGCTGTGTGATGTCGCGCTCGTCGATGGGGTAGTGTTCACCGTAGTAGCCGGGAACCAAAGCGTAGCGTTTTGCGCCGACACGCTTGATGCTGTTGAACGCAGAGTTGAGACCGCGTGGCTCCAACAGACCGAAGTAGTTGTCTTCCTGTTCCCATTCGATGGTATCGACAGCATCCGAGGTGATCGGGCAATACTGAAAAATGGGGTCGTTTGCCGCCAGAAGCGGGGTCATTTCCTGAGCAACGAGGGATAAATCCGCGTTACTCGGCAGTGATAAAGACGTAGGCATAGGTTATGCCTCCTTTCGCGGATTAGTTGATTTTGACGACGCCCTGTGCGGTGGTGCCGATGACAAGGCGACCGATGGAATTGGCGCGAAGGGAACCTGCGGTGTCGCCGACGTATGCCGTGCGAATCTGCCCGGCGCCCGTCTGCACCAAGTCTTGCGCGGAGAACGTGCCGCAGATGATCATGGACACGTTCTGGAAAGTTGCGCCGTGTTCGTTACCGCCTGATGCCGGGGTTCCGAACGTGACGTTACCGGCAGAGTCGGTGATGAAGTCACGCGGACAAATACCGACGGGAGTCCCGGTAACGCCCGCGGGGATGGGTTGCAGGATGTTGGGGCTACCGGCGACCTGCTGAAGGAAGGCGCCCTTCTGGAAGTAGGTGCTGGTCGTCGGCTGGAACGGGACATGAACGGCGTTTTGCGGGTCACGCGGCTCCAGCAGATCGTTCGTGATATCGAAAAGTCGGGTTCTCATTGGTTATTCGACCATGCCTTTCTGTTTCAGACTGGCGTACAGTTGACCGAACACGGCGTCTGATTTGTCATGCTGGAGCAAACTGCCCACGAGGGACTGGTTTTGCAGTTGCGGGCGGGAATACGTGGTCTCCATCGTCGCTCCGGTGGAGATGGTCTGCTGTCCGGTCGCACCCGCGAACGTGGCGGAGGTGACGGCGTTCAGGGACGACACCAGAGCTTCGACGGCTTCCATGGTGGGAAGGGCGTCAATAGCGGTCACGGTGGCGGCGTAGTGGACGCTTTCTGGCCCGAAAGCGCGAACGGCGGCGGCTTTCGCTTCCACACGCTTGGCGCTCAGCAGTCCGGCTTTCACGCCCGCTTCGATCTGCGCGGCGACATCCACCACCGGGGCGACCGCTACGGGTTCGGTCGTTTCACCCTCGCCATTCACGAGGGCTTTGAGTTTTTCCATGAAGGTCATGGGGTTTCTCCTTTCGCCGTCCATTGCGGCGGGGGTTACATTCGTCTGCCCGATTGCAGACGGAATTGGGTAGGCTTGCGGGGCGGGGTCGTCGTCGCCGCCCTCGTCGTCAACATCGTCCGTTTCCGGTTCGGGGAACGCGCCTGCGCCCATCGCGGCGGTCAGCTCCCCGAACGTGATCACGCCGTCTGCGAGTTTTAGGTCAACGGCGGATTGCCCAAGATAGGTTCGTCCATCGGCTAAGGCGGCGATGGTTTCGTCGTCAAACCCTCTGCCGCGCTGGATTCCGGCATTGAACAGGGACTGGTGGGCGTCGGCGATGCGTTTGAAATCGGTGAGTTGCGCGTCGGTGATGGTCGTGCCGCTTGCGCCCTCGCCTTTGTATTCCTCCGCGCCGGTGGAAGTCACGCGGTAGACGGTGATGCCCATCTCGGAATAAAACTTGCTCCAGTCCTGAATGCACATCAGGGTGCCGATACAACCGGCGTACCCGTCCTGCGCGACATAGACCTTCTGGCACTGCGAGGCAATCCAGTACGCGGCGGAACAGGCGTCCTTGCAGTAGGCGGCGGTGGGTTTGGCTTGCGAGAGGGCGTATACGGCATCGGCTAAATCCGCGACACCGGAGGCTTGCCCGCCTGGCGAGTTCAGATACAGGATGACGGACGTGATGTTCGCATCCATCCGCACGGCGTTGATGGCTTCGCGGATCTCCGGTGTGGAAACGTAGTCGTAGTATGACCAGTACCACTCCGCATTCCCGTCCATCAGGGTGCCGTTGATGGTGATGATTGCCACGTTGCCCGAAACGCCGACCTCAAGGTTTTCGGGCATCTCCTCGGCTTCGTCGTCATCCCAGTCGCCGGCGCGGACACGCGGCAGAAGGGCGGTGAAGGAATCGGGGCGCATGGCGTACACGGGGTAACGCGCCGCAACGGACAGGGGACGGGCGCTTCTGCGGGCGTCCTTGCGTTTACTGGTCTTGAAAATTGGCATTGGTCGCCTCCTGTGCGGTTGTCGCGTCTGTCTGCGCCTGTTTGCGGGCTTCGTGCTGGGCGTCGGAAAGGATCGGCTCACTGCCGGTCAGTTTCTGGCTGGCATGGGAGCGGTCGGAGTACCCGGCGTCCACCAATGCCTGTTCGTTGGCAATACGGAGCGTCCGCGCCTGTTCGTCGGCAAGGGCGTCGGTGGCGCGGATCGGTTCGGCTTCGGCGCGGACAGTGGCGCTGATGCCCTTCAATCGCAGGTGCAAATTGAACGCCTTGCAGAGCAGGTGGTTCACGAACTGACGGAACGATTCGATCTTCTTCGCCTGAACGCCCCACTGGACGCTGGAATAGCCCTGCGTACCGCCGTCCGTGACGCCCAAGAGGTTGGGCAGGGTATCCACCGCCTGACACATCCTCATGCGCTTCTGCTGTAGGATGGGGTCGAGGCTCGACATCCCGTTCGCGCCGTTGAGGACGCTCACCATGCCGTCTTTGGGGTACATGAAAACGTCGTCCGCTTTCATATTCTGCACCAGTGTGGACAGGCGCCGCATTTCCGCCATCGCGTACTCTGCCGGCGTCAGGTCACTGCCGTCGTCCTTCTGTCCGACGCAGACTTCCGGGTGGGCGATGGCGAACTCTGCCGCTTCGGCGAAGGGGAATCCTACCGAGAGACGGGGCCACGCTACCGCCTGCAACACGTCGGTCATGCTCTGGTGTATTGCCGTGTCCGTCATTGCTTCAGACAGTGCGGCGGCGAACACGGGACGACCATATGGGTTATCGCGGGAAGCGTCGAAGCCGATGGCGAGGCAGTTCTCCTTGTTCAGGGTGCGCCATCCCGTGGGCTGTTTCTGCTCTACGTAGCGGTTGCCCAACCCGTCATCACGGAAGCGGACGGTGGTCGGGTCGAACGTGACCAAATCTTGTAACGACGACAGGGTAGGGTTGGGAACGCATTCCAGGCAAGCCATCCCGGTGAACAGCACCTGTTCACCGATGGCGTTCTGGAGTCCGGCGATCCCGCCGACTTCGAGCGGCAGGGAATCGATCAGGGCGTTGATAGCGCGAGTGCCGACATCGGAGGTGTTGCCCCGCGATGATTCGGCGATGAACTGCGTTGCCGAGTCCGAGAAGGCGATACGGAGCCACACGGAACGCGCCATGCTCACCATCGGGTGGATGTCGCCCATCATCCACAGCATACGGAGCGGAATGGTGGAATACCACTGACCGAGGGCGAGGTTGCGAACCGATCCCGGATCGCTGGCGTAGGCTTCGAGGTACTGCCGCGTGAGCGAGTCCCAGCCGCGCCGGGGGACGGTCAGGATAGACGCGCCATAAACGGCGGCATAGGGCGGGCGCGTGGTCTGCGTGTCCTCCGAGCTGTAGGGAAGCGCCGGGAATACGCCGCCATAGGCTTTGTAGGCGTCCGCTTTGTTGATGGTCGGAACCATCGCGGCGGTGTTGTCTGCCATATGCGCCTACTTTCTGAGGTCAAAATAATCTGCCGGGTTGATAGCGGTTCGCTGTTCGCCCTTGTGACGCAGGTAAGAGCAAACGTAACGAAGCGCGTCAATGCGGTGGAAGGTCGCTTTGTCGTCAATGATCTCGGTCGGTTCGCCCATCGGGTCTAATTCCCGCGAGTACGACATGATCTCGGACAGGATGCCCTCGCAGGTATCGAACACGACCAGCTCGCCCCGCTGGAGGACGCCGTACACGTTATTGATGCCGACTTCGACTTCCGAGACGGGAGGTTCCAAGACGGTGATACCGGCGTCGGTGAACTCCTGACGCCACTTATCTTCCGACTTTGCGCCGCCTGTTGCGCGGGTGATCTTGCCGCCCGCTTTCTCTTTCAGTTGGACGGCGTGTTGTTTCGCCGACAGGTTGCCGTTTTTGTATTCGGCGTACAGGTACAATCTGCCACTGCCGAGTTTGCCGCCGGGCGGTCTGCTGTCCGGGTTCTCGGCAAGGAATATCGCCGCCGTATTGACGTTACCGAAGTCCATGCCGACGAATCGGGGCCAGGTATCAGGGATCGGAAACGCATGGCACTTATGACCGAACAGAGGGCCGCTATGGGGGTGCTTCTGCGCGTCATACTTGTCCTCGAAGCAATCGTAAATCATCCCAGCGGGACGGGTGAAGATTCCCCGATAGAACAGGTTGAACTTCCATGCGGGCAAGTCGTTCTTGGCCCGCTGGAACTCCTCCATAGGGAACTGCGGGTTTTCGGTGCTATCGAAGCGCACGACCCGGTAATCGCAGTCACCCGGCTGTTCCGTGTCTTTGCCGCGCCGGGCGAACCGATCAAAGATTTGTTGCTTGAGCCATCCCAAATCGTAGGGCGTCGTGGTGATGAGAACGCGCCCTTGCGACAGGGAAAGGCGGCGAAGGATCGCCTGCCACGATTCCAGTTTGAATTTCTTCTGTCCGGCTTCATCCAGCCATGCCGCTTTGATGGTAGCGGATTCCAGGCTTTCGGGGTCGGTGGCGTACCCGAACCAGACGACGGTCGGCTTGTCGGGGTCATGGTCGCCGAAGATTTTGCGGCAACCGTACTCCGAAAAGACGAACTGCTTTGTCGTCTGATTGTACTCTCCGAGGTTGTTCCATCGCTGGAACAGTCGCAGGAACTCCGGCAGGGCTTTCTTCGCCAGCAGTTGGTAGGTCGGCGTCACGACGAGGTAATCGCCGGGGCCGTTCTGCCGGATTTCCTTCAGTAGCCAGTGCGGACCGAAAGCGGTCTTTCCCGATTGCGTCCCGGCGATAACGGCGATGAACCGTTCGGTCGCGTTCCACGCATCCCACTGACCGGAATGCGGCGTGAACGTGATCTTATTGGTCGTCGGGTTCTTTGTTGCGAGTTCCGGGGGCGATGATCTCATAACCGAACACCCCTATCGCTTCGCCATCGGAGGTGATGTCCTTGCGGTCAACAGGTTTTCCGTACAGATAGGCAAACAGGAACTTCGCCGCTTCCAGTTCGCCGTCAACGGCTTTCTCGACTTGTTTGCGAAGGATTTGCTCCCGTATATTGACAGGAACGCAGGTATCCATTAGCGTTTTCAATTCGATCTTAACGGCATTAGGGCGACGACCCGCGCCGGGGCGTTTACCGCCGGGAGTGGGCTGACCGGGATAGATAGGCATGGTTTTTACTCCCGGTTGATTCTTTCAGTTGATTTCCCGACTTCGCTCTCCCGTTTCAGCAACGGCTTTTTGCTCTGACTGTCGGCGAGGGAGTCGGGGACGTAGACATACACGGCAGGGTTTTCGACGGGTTTCGGTTTGCCGCGCACCAGCTCGAAGTCAGGATCGGTTCCGGCGCGTACCTGGCACTCCCCCACCGCCATCAGGAAGGCGTCGGAGGTCAGTTCCCGTCGTCGTTGTTCCTGCTGGTCGTGCTGTCGCTGGCGTTCACGGTCAGCGCGACGTTTGATTGCACGAGCGAAAGCCCGCGCATCGATCAGGGTGAGTTCGATTAGTTCCGCGCTATTTCCGCTGTCAAGGGCATCATTGACACGACGGGCGAAAGAGCGTTCGGGGGTTTCGGAAAATCCAGAGACAGTTACAGCCTGAATGGGAGCCTCTGTAACGGGGTCAACCGCACAGTGTGTACGGAGAGCCTGAATTGTCACCCCCTGTATACCGCATTCTGTTTCTTCTGTCAAATAATCCAACGGAAACCGCCTTTCTGAAACAGGTATTCTTATTTCTACTATGCTTTTTTTAGGCATTTTGGGTAAAAAGGGTTAAGTGAGGACAAGTGAGGGGTTTGACCTGTTTTGGAAAAGTCTATATAGGGAAAAAATAAATGTAGAAAGTTTCCAAAACGCTTAAAACTCCTCACTTGCCCTCACTTGAAAAGCCTCCATCGGAATGGGTTGTGCAGGTTTTTCGCCGGAATAGGTACTCCACCAGTGAACGACCGCTAAAGCGGCTATCACCTGACTTCGAGCGTCTCTTTCGCCTATCGGACGGTTCAGGTCGATTTTGAGCCATTTCTCCCCGTATTTGTCCTGCATCGCCCGTATCAGGCGGTCTGCGTTGAGCAGTGTCTTGGCGGGAAACCATGTAGACGTACCTCTACATATCGGTACCGGACGCATCCCCGGAACGAACGCCGGATGGGTGTTATCGCAGCTGGGCATCTCCCCCGCTTGCGCCGCACGAAGGGCTTCGTCCCACAGTCCCGACAGCCCTTCTTCCACCTCTTTACCGAGTGCAACAATGTCCTCCGGCAGTTCTTCCAGCGGCGACGGCAGGTAGGGCAGGAGGGCGATCTTGTGGGCGGAAAGCGTGTCCAGCAGTTTGGGCGTGACCGCTTTTCCGTCCGCCGCCACCACGCGCAGTCCGCCGTTTCCGTCCGCGAACA
>Ga0114958_10001948_pt1 | contig 15850 bp, 30 predicted proteins | sample C_130208_EF_Meta_FD_89577 | JGI IMG/M metagenome (GOLD analysis project Ga0114958, IMG submission 89577) | Freshwater microbial communities from Lake Croche, Canada to study carbon cycling - C_130208_EF_MetaG | ecosystem: Environmental > Aquatic > Freshwater > Lake | place: Lake Croche, Canada...
CTCAACACGGCCTACAACGGCAATGCCAGCGCACTGTTCCAGGACAGCATCAGCAACCAGATCATCACGCAGGACTATAACAATGGCCACTGGGCAGTGATCAACACGCAGTTCACGGGTGGTGACAGCAGCCATCCAGAGATCCTGTTGATAACCAATCCCGGCAACGGCCTGCCCAAGAACGATTGGATACTTGGCTCAGACGGCACCACATACCTTCCAAGCAATTCTGTCATAACCAGTCACAACTATGACACTGGCAACGTGACCACCGTGGGCAGCAACATCAGCATACGCACTGCCAGCGACGGGCCTACCTTCCATGACTGGACATTTGGCAGCAACGGTAACCTGACATTCCCGGATGCTACTGTGCAACCTACTGCATATCAACGCACCACAGGTACTTGGAATGTGACTGTGGGATCCAACACCTATAGTTTCACTGTTCCAGGCAATGACACATATTCTATGTGGGTCAGAGGCAATGTCACTAACGGGATCATAGTGTGGAATGCCACTGCCACTGTGACCAACACCAATGTACCTGTGATAGGACAACAGTTCGCTTGGAATTACACAGGTGGCGGCACCCCATTGGAAATTACCGCAATACCAACTCAGTTTATCGGCACAGCTGGCGCAATTGTTTCTAGCAATCCCAGTGTGGGTACTACTTCAAATGTGTTTGATTTTGTTATCTATAACAATAGCGGATCACCACAGACTGTATATTGGGGTTATGTCATACAATGACCATGACCATCAATCTAGGACTGAGATTGAATCTTAGTACAATCATTGCTGTGCCTGATACTGAATTTCACGCACCACAAAGCAAATTTGGTCTATAGTACCTCATTTAAATAAACTATAAATATTGCGCTTAGCAAGGTTAATTTAATATGGTATATCAGCCAATCACTGGCCCAACTGGACATACTGGTCCCACTGGCACACCTGGCACAGCAGCTAATACTGGTGCACAGGGAGATGCAGGTCCTACTGGTCCTACTGGACTACGTGGTATTACAGGCCCTATTGGACCAGAAGGTGGCCCAACCGGTGCACAAGGTGGCCAAGGTATACAGGGTATACAAGGTGTTACAGGGCCTACCGGTGTAATTGGACCGACTGGATATACAGGCGCCCCTGGCGAAGCAGCAAGTACTGGGCCGCAAGGCGATGCAGGTCCAACAGGTCCAACCGGACTGAGAGGGCAATCCGGACCTACTGGACCATTAGGAGGACCAACTGGTCCACAAGGCAGTCGTGGCATACAGGGTATACAAGGCGTTACTGGTCCAACTGGACTAAGAGGGCAATCGGGACCCACTGGTCCATTAGGCGGGCCGACTGGCCCCACTGGTAGAGCATCTACTATCACTGGTCCACAAGGACAACAGGGATTGCGAGGCAGTACAGGACCGACTGGTCCATTGGGCGGCCCCACTGGACCTACTGGTCAAACCGGTGCAAGTATAACAGGTCCATTAGGCCGTACCGGTCCGTCTGGTCCAACAGGTGCAACTAGTACAGTGACGGGTCCGACAGGTCCTGCTGCATTGGGTGCATATGCCAGATTTGATATTGTAGCCACAGAAGGTCAAACTGTTTTTACAGCAGATTACTATCCTGGCTGGGTAGATGTTTACTATAACGGCATATTGTTAACCCCAGATCTCTATGTTGCAGAAAACGGTGTTACAGTAACACTGAACAATGCAGCAGTTAGCGGTGATCCGGTTACCGTTATTGCATGGCAGATAGCAGGTATTAATCCAACAGGGCCGACTGGTCCATCGGGTGGCGGCAACACTGGCAATATTGCGTTTGTTGATACTACCATGTACAGTATCAATGGTGTTACTATTGACAATTCAGACCTATTTCATGGTCCTACAACTGCATTGACCATTCCTACAAATGGCAGTAGCAATACTGCACTATTATACAATTATTACGGTGCAATAACTATTGGTACAGGTGTTGCATTACCATATACGTGGACATTCGGCGCAGACGGCGTGCTGACCATGCCAGACGGCAATTTGGGCAATGATGGTCGCATAGACTTCAACTTTGAAGGCTACAACTGGGGACGCATCAGCTCACACAACCGCCATGTTAAGATCCAAAGCGTGGCCAGCGGTGACACAGATCCAGACGGTACAGTATACTCAGAAGTCAGCGTGGGCCTGGACGTGAACATCAGCACCAATGCACAGAGCCAGAGCAACAACTGGACGTTTGGCTTAGATGGCACATTACAATTACCAGACGGGGGCGATATTGTTACTGCTAATGGTAACTTAGACATCACCAGTACCAACGGTTGGGTAAACATCACCAGCGGGCCACATGTCTTTACATTTGATGCAGACACTGTTGGCAGATTCATCATGCCAAGTCAGGGTGTGATAGCAGGCGATCAGCAGGGTGTACGAGTGTTTGCAGGTAATCTTGCTAGTGAAGTAGGCAAGACTTGGACATTTGATGGTGATGGCAATACTACCTTCCCCAACGGTGCCAAGCTAAACAACGGTACTAACAATCAGTTTGCCACAGACAATGGTGCTGTCACCAGTTTAGATTTACGTGATACCAGTGGTCGAGGGTTTTATACCAACGGCAGCGGATATACTCTGCGCAGTAATGGTACTTATAACTGGACGTTTGGACCAAACGGTGAATTGAACCTACCTATATCTACCACTGGTAGTGGGTTATTACAAACCACGGGCAACATCAGTATATTATCTACTTCAAAGACGTGGACGTTTAGCACACAGGGAATGTTTAGCTTACCAAATCTTGGCACTGTGCCAACCACAGAGGGCAACATTGGTGATCTTGCACGTAATAATGATGTGTTATATTTCAAGACCAGCACTGGCTGGAAGACCATTAATTTATCTTGATTTGAACTTGGCAACTCCTTAACATTTTATATCGCTAGATGCGATGCCAGATAAGGAGATAGTTCATGGCAGATCCAAGAAGCAAGCTTAAACAAGCCAAGCCCAAACTCAAGGAATCAGTTGCTAATCCACCAAGAGAAACTAAAGCAGCAGCACCAGCAGCAAAGGCCGTACAGGGCAAAGTCAATAAAGTTAAATGATATCCCCAGCTGGCATGCGAATCACATGCCAGCATTTTCATTTAATTACGTTGGTATTTTTTGGTAAATAGTACCATCTACTGCGAGGAATCATGGTTACAGCTATACCAGCCACGTCCACTACTATCAAAATGGGCAGCGTGTACAACGCATATTATGTACCGGGTGCAACAGGCGCACCAGCAGCAGGTACCATTGTGACATTGAATGTTAAACTTGGCAGTAAAATTGGTATCTCATCCAACACCATAACCACACTCAGTGCTAACTTTGGTGGTAGAACAGGTCCAAATAATTATACTCCAACATGATTTAATTTGGTATTTCAAAATTGCGCGGTAACAATATATTGCACTCTGGAGGTAACAATGGATCTATCAACTACATCAAAACTACTTGACCTTATGCCCGGCAATCGATCCGAGTATGAATTTAAACACATGCAAGTTGAGCAATACGGCAGTTTCCACCGTCAGCTTAAAAATGTTCTAAGTGAAAAAGAACGCTGCCTTGCATCTATAAACGAGAAGAAAGCAGCTATTGCGCTTATGAAATACAAAACTACAATGATCGACGATGATGTAGAACGTTCATTGGTTGAAGATATCAATAGTGCAAGAGAAGTAAAACTGCGCAGAGAAATCATTGATCTTCAAGGTGATATTGCACATTTTGACAAATGGCTAGGCAATCATACTACTGAAGAAATGGAAGAAACTGCATCTGGATTCGAACATGGTGAGCCTGAACACTGGGCAGGCGTAATGGGCCGTCAAAGCGCAGTAGAAATTTTAGCAAATGATAAAGTAAGCGTTACTGTTATGCAACAAATGACACTGTTGCCATTGCCGGATTATCGTCGTGCTGTGCAAATTACCAGTCAGTATGCAGAATTTATAAAATCCACAACTGCAAAGGCAGAACAACAGTTGTTGCCAAAAACTCCACCTGCTGCCAAAGACAGCGCAACTATACCGTCTGCTATTTCAGGTGTAGCACCACCTGTGCATCCCGCACAAGCTGTGCAACCTATTCCCACAATAGTAGCAAAAACTGCACCAAGACCTGCGGTAAAGTCTACTAACATAGACGATATCTACAACAGCTTGTAAGTATTACAATTTAAATGATAAAAAAACAGCGTGTGTTTTGCAACACACGCTGTTTCAGTTTGCTACAACTAAGATGTGATCAGAGATGTGGTTGTAGCTGGGTTGCGTCGCCTCTAAAGGTGAAGTAACCTATGTGGTTCAAGCTGATAGTCAAATCTGCCCAGATCTTACCGCCCATTGCACGCCAACGCTTACAGAAGGTGTAATCCTCTGAAAGGTATTCTTTGCTGTCAGGGTCAATTTCAGTGTCAAACAACGCATACTTGAATGGATCGTATTTGACATCAAGTCCAATGCTGTCCACATAATGCAGTTCAGGATGCTTGGCAATCATCTGTTCGAGTACATGACGTTTGATCATCATGAATCCCGTGCCCAAGTTGGCAACTTCTACTAGGTTACCTTCCTTGAATGCACCGGGTACTTTGTTAACAACATAGCTGATAGGCAGGGCTTTTTTAGGATAAAGCCCGCCTGCCACATCTTTGTCTGCAAGGATTAATTTGAAGATTTCCTCTGGTTCAAATCCAATGTCTGCATCCACAAACATCAAGTGAGTGCTCTTGGGTTCAAAGAACAACATTTTAGCAACAAGGCTGTTGCGAGCGCGACACACAAGGCTTTCGTTGACCATGGTGTCGATGGTAAAGTTCAAGCCAAGGCGCTGTGCCGTGGCCATGTATTTGAGCATGCTGATAAACGTGCCCTCGTTGATCTGTCCACCGTAGCAGGGAATACAAAAATGTATTCTCGCCGCTTGGAGGACCTTGACCATATCCTGTGTGAGTTCCATTGATATCTCCGATCTGTCACATATCTAATTATGTGGCAAATCGGAGTATTATCAAAAATATACCAAGATAATTATGCGACTACTTCTGGTTCTTCTTTGGTAAGAATCAAAAACGCATAGGAAATATCCACAGTATCCACATAGGTAACGATATCATCTACCATGTCATATCCCATATTGCTACCATAGAAATTGAAATGCCTGAGCATCCTATATTTTACCATAACATGCTCGCCCAACATCAACAAATCTGGACTGAATTTGCAAGTGGGAATTTCAATATTCAGCCATGCACAAAACGTGTACATAGTTTTCATGTTGTTAAAAGCCGTTGGCGACTGCAATGCTCGTACACCTTCGTAGAACTTTACCAAGTCATTTGCTTGATCTCGCAGCTTATACTTGATCTGCGACAACGCACCATTTTCTCCAAAACTACGCAGTAGACCTTGTTGTTTGTTGATAAACAAGCTGATTGCAGAATACTCTGCGTTATCAACCATGTGTTGTGCAATAACAGGATCTGCCAGCATTTCGTGTGCTTTGTTTTCGATGGGTGTTTTGACAGATACCCACGACAACTTGTCAGCGAGTTTATCGAACTGTGCTTGACGAATACCATAGACCTTTAGATCTTTTTTGAATACGCCAATGTTAATTGCAGATTCTAGCAATTCTGCCAACTTGTACAGGCTACATTGTCTACCATCTACATATGCATCCCACATGCTCAGTATTACATAGTATTTGATATCTGGCAGTTCTTCAGTGGCAGTGTCAACAGGATGCCATGCTCGCTTGCCCGATTCGTGTGGTTTAAATTTCCACAATTGCACAGGCTTCGCACGTACCTTTGTGGGAACAGCACCTAGTTCACTGGCAAGTACAATAGGCGGATTGCCCAACGCATTGCTCAGTGCATCTTTGTCGCTGCCAACCGGCAACACTATGGTATGCTGGTTCATATTGGCAATATGCCATTGTCTAATACGAGCAGCAGAACCGCGTTTCAAATCTGCATAAACAACTTTGACATGCTTTGTTGCAATAACTGTACACTGACTTTTATATGCAATGCTCTTTTTGCCGTAGGCCATAAAGCCAAGGCCTTGCGCATTTGCAGCCCACACATCGTCGGATGACAAGCTAACACTTGCTCGTTTGATTTCTACACCTTTACATACAGGGGCAGGATTGTTGCTATACATAGCGTTCAGCAGCTTGCTATGTGCACCACCAAACAACTCTGCATAGGCAACGCGAGCATCCCATAGAGTCGATTGAGATTCAATAGTGTGCCATACATAGGTTTTCAGTTCATCTGCAACTGTTGTAAGCCTGTCAACAATGTTGGCACAGGTGCGAGCATCGTAACTAAGACCTTCTCGACTAGCAGCAACATCAAGATCGCCGATATCAAAGTTAACAACAATAGGAAGGGCAAGAAGACTGATCAGTTCATCTGAGATATTGGGAATATTATCGGGACTGATAGGATACGTCACACCGCCCATCAACGCCTGTGCATCATCACCTTCCCATTGTTTCTTTTCCCATACTTGCCAACCATTGCCGTGCCACATAGGCATGACTTTATTAAAAGTCAGCAGCTCGCCTGTTTGAATAGGTGCTTGGTCGAACCATTGCAGAACTTGATGGGCTTTGGCTTTCCAACGTGCTGCATCACCACGGGTATTGAACTTAACAGTAACACCAGTACCAGCAGCAGGCTTGGTACCCAGTCGTTCCACTCGCGGAGTATCAGCAGCATCAAAATACATGCGGTATTGATTCTCAACACCGCCGTGCCGGCTGATTACAACAAATTCATCTGTGTAACAAAACGGGCTCTTGCTACCAAGACCAAGCTGACCTACGAACTCGTTGCTAGTAGTCTTAGTGCTGACAAAGTACCGTGTATACACAGCAGAAATATCTGCATCGCTCAACCCTGTGCCGTGATCCGTAATGGCGAACCAAGGTTCACTGCCGGTAGGTAAGTGCATTTCCCAAGGTGCAGTATTACCCGCAGCAACGTGACTGTCGCGAGCATTACAGCTGAGTTCGCGAATAACTGCACGAATTTTATCGCTGTAAAGCCCGTCACTTAGAATCCTGAATGCCTTGCCAGTAGCGGCAATAGCAAATGCATCGCCGGTACCGGGCGTGGTAACCGCATTATCATTGATCTTCATCGTTTCGATCCTCTACACTACATCTAAGTGAATGTAACATATTGCGCAGTACTGTCAAGTGAAATTTGTATTATTACTGCGTTGATTGTATTGGATGAATTTTTATATTTTAGCTGTTTATTGCTCCCAGCACTGTTTTTGTTGACCAAGATAGTTGCCCCAGTTGTCGTATACTGCAACATACTGGCATACAATAACAGGTTGGTAATAACGAGGCTGCGGATAATACCGCGGCGGATTATAGTAACGAGGTTGTTGATATTGACGATTTTGCTTGCCGAGTTCATTACCGATAATCATTCCACCGATAAGTGGAAGAATCCAGTCGTTGCGATGATTTTCTGCGTGTGCAGAAGTAGCAAACATCGCAGCAGCAATAGCAGTCATGATGAGTTTACGCATTTTAGTCTCCTTTGTACTTGTTATATATCATATATGTTATCCCCACGTTAGTTTAAAGAGGGTGGCGTCATCTTCGTTCGTAATGTAAACAAATAATGCCAGATTACCAGAGTTTAGTCTAAGTTCGCACTCTGACGGTGGTGGTATGTTTTCTTCAAACCAATCTTGTACAGCAGCGACATTGCATTCACTTGCGTACATTGTACAGTACCATGCAGGTTCGCGAGGCTCAGTCCACTGGTCTATAACAGCCATATAGTGCGGAGAGCCATCGTTATAACTCCAATTTCGTATCATTGCCAGTCTTTTGATAGTTGATATCTAATCCACATACTGTTGAGTTCATCCAACAATGCTATACTATCTTCTTCATTTGTCAGTTCGCATCTATCAAGATAATAGTCCCAACCTAGTCTATCCATAACAGATTGACGTAACGTCATAACATAGTCTGCATATTGTTCAATATTTGCATATTGATGGTATCCGGCATCGTGCCACCATGCTGTATCTAATGTATCGCTTGCTTTACACACAGATGCCGTTGCCGATCGTTTAAATTCATTTCGCCATTGCAATGTGATAGATTCTACCACTGCTGCATCAAATGCAACTTTCAATACAAAGTATTGTAGCCATGTGTTATCAATCTGTGAATCCCATTGAATCCAGAATCTATTCTTACCTACTGCATGATAGGCAAATGGGCCCAGTGTTTCAATTACTGACATTTTGATTCCAAACTAACTTAAACATGAATACATCATTGTCGTCTATGAATTCAATAGTGTTTAACACTATTGTTCGTATACCAAACTCAGATTCTATAAGAGTTGCAGAATTTTTAAATGACCATCGCTGTGGTTCTGGCAGCGGCGGATTTGGCATCATTTCATCTAACCATTCGCCCAATGCAGACAAATCGTTTAGATTGTATAGTGTAACTGCTTTGACATCTACAGTCATGCAAATCTCAACTTGAACAGCATAGCATCTTCGTTGTTCTCAAACAGCAGTATGCGACCTCTACGGGGTGTTGCGTTAAACATGCCCGGATGGTGTGCATTATAATCTCGAGCTAGCCAGTCCCAGACTGTTCCATCAGTACTGGACGACCGCATGTCGACATAATAATGGTCTAGGATGTTGGACCAGTAGGGTTCAATTAGCACCGCCACCGAAGGTTTTAAATTACATAATGTACTCATGCCCACCTCAGCTTGAACAGTGTAGCATCTTGCTGCTTTTCAAAATACCAATAATGCCCACGACAGATGTGTAGCCCCGCTAGGTTATCCGCGACCCATGCTGATTCAACATGACGCCAGTTCATGACAAACACACTGTGCCATTCGTCTGGCACGTCGAAGATACCCATGCTGTGTCTTGCTTTAATTGCAGCTGATATGTCGCCCATACTGCACTCATGCCCACCTCAGAATAAACGCCATGGCATCAGACTTGCGTTTAAATCTAAATTGCCCAGACAACTGTTTTTCAATTGTGGTGTTTAACAAGTCTGTAATTGTATTGACAGTTACATCCACCCAGATTGTTTTTCTAAAGTCGGGGATATTTTCATCTAACCAATGATAGCGTTCTCGATAATCATCAACATTGTATACGCCAACTGACGTCAATTTAACACAGTGACGATGTGTCACTCTGCCCCATAACCTGTAAAGATTACTAACCGACGATCTCATCATCGTTCCATGCCTCTCCCGGATACTGCTCCCATGCGCCAGTATCGTAATTCCAATGGCGAATATCATAGAGATTAAAAACAAATCCAAATCCTAAAACAGTCATGTCAATTTTAATACCAGCATGGTCTTGTCCAGACCATCGTGTATCTACACCAACGGCAAACAGTTCTCGAAATGATCCCCAGAAGCTAACTTGAAATTCCAGGGCTTTATTTTTGGTCAGCCTGCGATCCCATTCTACAAAGTCACGTTGACCGCGCTCTTTGACTTTAAATGGGTTAGATAATGTGAAGTTAAAGTACAGCATGTGTGGCTCTTTCAAATGGTGTTGTATTATACTACACGACATGTGTGGATTTATCAACCACTGTGCAGTCGAAGTTCATACGATACCACATGAGATCCTCTGCGTGTTTGAATGCACAAAACCATTGCCAGCCATATGTTTCAACACGGATACGGGCAGTTAGCCATTTGGCATTTGTTACAGTGCGGTCAGTTTCCCAACTGATATACTCGTCGCCTAAATTTAGACGGCACCATTTTATTGTTTCAGGACTGTTGAAATCCACAGCAGACCAGCCGTTGTCTATCAGCTTGTACATCACATTCATACGTTGTTGGTCGGCGGTAATCATGCTATTTCCATGTTAATTGGTATTCAAAGTATATTTCTTGAGATACATCTTCCACAGTAAAGTGATACACCCATCCAAATCTAACAGGGTCCATCACTCTACTGGTTTTTACAATACAGTTACGCTCGTTAAACCACTGCATTACATCACCGTGCTTAGTTGATATGAAATCTTCCACATCCACTTCACCGTCTCGGTCTGAGAATATAGATACTATTAATACTCTGTGCATGTGTACAACCCTAGTGATCTAAAATAAGTTTTAACATACTTGCAAGTATGTAGGTATCAGGCAATATAACATACTTCTGTGTATCGGACCAATCGACACTGGGTAATTCAGGTGCAATTATACCATTAAATTCTGGCAATTTATTTCTGTGTTCAATGCGATATCTATAAACATTGCAGTGGAATTCTTTGAAAATATCCAAATCTGCAGAGCTGCGCAATATAACATATCCGACTGAATTTTCTATTGCATTACAACGGATGTGTTTATTACACATTTCCTTGAACCAAAGATGTTCTACAAACAATGAGATTTGATTATTATCAACACAAAAATACTCATACGAATTATCAAATATATTATCTGATAATTTATACATGCAACTTGCAGATCCTACAAACACTGGATCATCTATACCCCATCGTTTACCGGTATCGGCAACAGTTTCAATACTTGTATTATATAAAAATTTTGTGTCGTGACTGTTAACTTCTGTTAATTCAAACCATCTTACTAAGATAGTGTCATCGGATTTAGCCTTATACATAGATGTTATTAAATTTGATATATCACCGGGCGCTAACACGGTATCATATCGCATTCTTATAATTACATCGTAATCTTTATTGTGTGCTTTTGCCAACGATACTACTTTTTCAAATGAGTAAAGTTGAGCTAAATGATTAATTAATCTACAATACTGATGATGTACACTATATCCCCATCGTTCCATATTAGCTATTGTTTTATGTATATGTGTACCTTGTTGTTCTGCAATAGTTTTAAATTCAATAAACTGCGGATTTACTGCAAAAAATCTATTGCCTAATAATTGTTTACCCATAGAGTTAAAATCTGTAAACACTACAGTTTTAGGATCCAGTATATCAATAATACTGCACACATGTTCCGGATTCTCGGTAGCTATACCGTCTAATTCCTTAAACTGCGTACCAAACAATGTTTCATCAAAGTCATACAGGTATTTGTTATTTTTATTCCAGAAATGACAGAAATGATCGAACTCGATTTCGTCGTGTGTACTATAAATGCTGTCAAACAGTTGTTTGTTAAAACTCACTGCATTAGTCAATCCTTTGGTTAACCCAGACCAACAAACTGCAACTTTTAACATAGTATTATCCTATACAATATGTATTACTGCCACCGCAGAGTAAACAACAATCGATCCTCTTGCGATTTAAAATAGAAATTACCAGCATTTTCCATCCAGCGCACGGTGGCAATAGTACCGTCAGCCGAATACAATCCATTGGCGGTCCTCACTGTATGTGATCCGCCAAACTGTTCTTCGCACCATTCTACAACTATGCTGTATGCAACATCCAATCGCTGAAACCTGCAACAATAAAATCGTTTACCGTAGAATATTGCTTCATCTTGATTACTCATACATCAAGTATACTTTATACTGCTTAACTTAACAAGTATTAGAAATTCATCGTCGAACGACGAGGTATGATTGCCAACCCGATTTTTAATCCATTTAGGTTGTCCGTGATCGTTTACTGAAAAAACAAAGTCGCTATGTTGTTCTAATGCTCTAATACCAAAAGGTTTCAACTGAAACGCATCGAAATCTAGATATAGGTACTTGTGATCATAATGATCAATAATGTTGTCGTTGATAACATAGTAAAATATCATTCCCACCTCAAAATCATCAGCATACGGTCTTCCACTTTCAAAAAGTTAAATTGTTGTTCAGCAGCATACCATTTACGTGGAGGTATAGTGTCATAATGATGCGGATCGCCAAAATTGTCAACTGCCCAGAAATACATTTCTTTCCATTTGGCTCGGTATTCACGTGATTCTAATTTAGGCTTGTACCAGTAATAGGTGTCACCATGCCTTTGCATTTCACCATGTGTCATAGCCAACTCAATTTGAATAGCATTATATCTTCTTCCAATTCCAGCTGTACGAATCCCATGCCCACCCAGTAGCGTCCATGGCAATGATGTTCGCACCATTCAAAAAACATATTGCGATTCATATCCTTGAATACACTTCTGCCGTCGGTGGGGTCTTTAAGGAATATCTTAGTGCCAACGTCTACGTTAAACATAAGCCTATTAGCTGTAAGCGAGGGCTCAACTGTAAGCAATCGTCTTGTATCTGTGTTCATCTTACATATGACTGGTGTATGGCCATGTTAATCTAAATGCTAGTAGTTGTTCTTCTGAGACCCAATCTTCAAACTCTACCCAAAAACTAGTCTGACGTCTGGCATAGGTATTGAAGTTATCATAGGTATTGAAGTTATTGACCATTGTCCAACCGTGACCCGCATACTGTCTTTTACTGAGCCCTATGTTTTCACACAACCAGTCCTCTACAGCCTTGTTGTGGTTATAATAAATCTTACGCATGCTATGACCACCTCATAGCAAACCACATGCGATCTTCTTCATTTTCAAAACTGAATGCCTTTAGTAGATAATCGTATCCATTGACCTGTATGAGGTTAGTACGCATATACCACCGCCCGACTATCTCTTCCTCTATCCAGTCTAAGATAACAGATGATCTGGTATTTGCATCAAGATCGGGTGAGACCAGCACATTGTACCAGTCTGCTATATCATCAGGCGGTAGGGTACAACGTTTTGCCATCGCCTACCAAGTTCTGTGATGTTCTCGAACTGTTTCAACCCCATCATAGTCGTCAATATACCAATTGACATCGTCTGGGATATCAACAATTCGCAACTCTGCATAGTCGCCATTGGCGTCGTTGCCCATTTCCTCTACAACCTGTACCAATGCAGGATCAGTACGGTCAATGTCGTGGTAGGAAAAATAGCGATCATCCGCATCTTCTATGCCCACACGTTCCCAATGCTCGCTGTGATATTGCCAATCATTTTCGCCATATTGGGTACGTGGCACCAGTACCAGTTCAATGCCTTTGATTTCAGCATAGCGCACGATAGCAGCATTGCTGATACCAAATCCACCATAGCAGCTATTTGTAACAACTTTAGTCATCGTATTAATCCTTAAACTTTTCTAAAACTTACACGTTCGCTGTAATAACCGTTGCTGCATCCGTACCATCTGATATGCACACCGCCTTTGATAGTATGCAGTTTGTAATAGGTCCACGTATAGCTTTCGTCGTAGTCGTTTAACGGTCCTTGCTCAAGCAGGGCATGCTCAAGGTTACTGACTTCTTCTGCAACGATGATAGGTGTACCTAACAGGTCCTCAAGATCGCCATTGATGTCCTCAATATACACACTTTCGCAGCAACCTTGGTCGTGATAGAGCTGATAGACATCACCGTCGGTATCCTCAAACTCTAACACATCTTCGCCGATTTTCGCAGCTCTGACCAATACCTTGCCGCTAAGAACATCAATGTTCATGTCGTCATACCATGCCATTATAACATCCTTTACAAGTTTTCGTAATGGGTGATGTCTTTCCAGACACCTGATCCTTCATCTGTTTCTGCATAAACAACCACATTGTATCCTAAATTATGCGGTGTCACTCGTATTTCCACAGGAACATTGCGCGGTCCAAGTGTATCTACCCAGTCTGCCAGTCTTTTAATATCTTCAAGACGCAACTTAACACTGTTTGTCTGCAAGATCAATCCCACAATGCCTGATAGTATTTGCCGAATAGACTAAATCCGTTTTGCATGCGAGCTGCATGCGCATCATGCCCAGCTTTGTCAAATTTAGCAGTGTCATTGGGCCCACGGTCCATGCGAAACCATGATGCGTCGTCTTTGCGATCCTCGGGCAATTCATTGCCATCTTTGTCAATGGGCACAGACTTAAAGTCGATGACGCCTGTGTGGTATTGATCTTCCCAGTCGCCCTGCTCAAGCTGTTCAAACGCCCAGATCATTTCATCTATTACCCAAGTCCAGCGAGTATGGAATAGATCATCTGTATGGCCACTGTCAATTTGATCCTGACTGAGCACAGGTGCAGCAGTGCTACGTAGCTGTTCAGGCACATCCGTATCATCAACCAGCGGCGATCCATGTTTGGTATCACGCAGCTTGCGCAACATGGGTGCAATAATCAGTGCAAGTGTGTCGCTCATGCTCCATACATCTGTACTGTCGATGCGAACAGTGACCTTGCGATTGCCATTGCGATAGAATTTTTTGTGATACCATTGGCAGAATTTAGACAACCATGTGACATGATCGCCTTGGCCAGCTAGCCATTGACCAAGCTTGTATACAGCGTCGTCATCCTTGTCGCGCCAGAACATGATTTTTTCAGCGATTTGAAACGGTCCAATCCACTGCGGGTATTTTCCCATGTAAACTTTCATGTCTTACCTTTATTATGATGTGATATACAGCGTAGCAGAGTGCAGCAGCGTTGTCAACGGATAGGCTGGCCATAAATCATGCGATTATAGTCGGTATTGTCAGTCATGGCACGCATCATTTTCATACCGGGCCAATCATCTGCAAACAGTTTGACATCGTATGCACACTTAAGGTCACCGCGACCACCACCGCTGCCAGTATGAATACCAGTGGATTTGAATATATCGCTAAAGCTGCCAATGTCGTGGCTGACTTGATAGGCAATATTGCCCTGCCAGCCTGGATAACCCCGAGGCTTATCATCATTACTGCCCCAATTGGTCACACCGCTGCGCGGACAACTGTGAGTATTACTGACACGGTCGCTCCAGTGCAGATCAAAGTAGAGAATTTTGATAGAGAAATCGTCGCGAAACTTGGCACGACGATCGCCCCATCTATCACGCCCGGCTTGGATAATACCATCAAAGAAGAACTCAGGATGCAGTTCTATCCATTTTATAATGTGATCAAGATCCGGTTGCATGGTAAATTCTTCAAAGATACGCTGCCTACGCAGGGCTCTTGCGCGAGCATGCATGCGAGATTCACGCAGTTCTTTCAAATGCTTGAGATAGCCACGCTTGTCGCCGTAGACTTTGTCAGTCCAGGGACACTGAAATGCAGTCGACAGTCGGGCGATATCCACAGGGATGATCTTGCCATCGCCTTTGTATGCTTTGATTTTAGGCATTCAGTGCCATTTCCAGTTGCATTGCATGCTTATAAGCACGTTCCTCTGCCGCAGCTTCCAGTGCAGCAAAATCGTTCTTATGCCGGACATGCGCTTCGAATTCTTCGATGACAGCATCGTCTTCCACTTGCTGCGAACGCAATGCAGCAACTACGGCTACGGCAGCTTTGGCTTGCGCTTCTTCCAGCAGTTGACGCGAGTAGATTTCAATGCGGCTGTTGCCGTCTTTCATAGGCGCACGCCAGTAAGCAGTTTGCTTGGGCGACAGGTAGCCGCGCTTCTCAAAAAAGTCTGCCATGTTAGTACCCATACGTGCATGGCAAGGACGGAAACCGCGTCCATTTTGATGCTTGGTAGTTTCGCTGACTTTCTCGTCCGCAGTTTGGCGATTACGCAGCACAATCAGCGCACGGCCAACTGCGGTGTCATTGTTTGCAAGCAAGTTCTTAATGGTGTCTACGTTCAGTTGCATGATGTGCTCCATTGCGCTGTTGTTGCACTACTAGTAACAAATCACGCTGATACTGTCAACACCTATAATACCAATATTACAAACATTTATTCGTCAAAAGATGCATCATCCCAACC
>Ga0114958_10001949_pt1 | contig 15843 bp, 12 predicted proteins | sample C_130208_EF_Meta_FD_89577 | JGI IMG/M metagenome (GOLD analysis project Ga0114958, IMG submission 89577) | Freshwater microbial communities from Lake Croche, Canada to study carbon cycling - C_130208_EF_MetaG | ecosystem: Environmental > Aquatic > Freshwater > Lake | place: Lake Croche, Canada...
CCCTACCGGGTTATCAATCGAATTCGTGTTTTGAGGTGTCGCCATTGCAATCGTGATACAAGCCGTACCGCTGGAACGATCAGGAGCGTACACACTCGTCTCTTTCTGTTTGGTTTTGGGTGGACCTATCTGGTTTTCAGTCAAACTCAAGGGTTGTCTTCAGTCCCAACGGTGGATGCACACAGGCCGTCGTGGACGCCCCTAGGAGCAACAGGAAATCCGTGTTTGTCCAGGCATACAGCTCTACAAGGGCCCTTAATGAGGCAATCAAGGGGAGTGGGGTGGGGATCTGATAATCTCACCGGACTAGAAGCAAATGACCTGAAGTCGCTTAAATGCTGTGCGACTCTCCGAGCCTCTACGTAAGGCTCGTAGTTTTTTTCGATTTCTTACTCAGATTTCAGTGTTCAGACTTCACCACTTTCCTCAACTAATACCCCACGTGACCAAGACGGGTTTTCCCGCGGAAGATCCAGTAGATGCTGACAGTATATGCAAGGACGATCGGGACGCCGATGCAGGCGATGATAAACATGTAGGCGAGGGTCTTGTGCGAAGAGGCGCAGTTGTAAATCGTAAGGCTGTTGCCGGGGTTGGGCATCGATACGACCATGTGAGGGAAGTAGGAGATACCAAGGACGGCCATGAGCAGGACCATGGTGAATGCGGACATGAGGAAGGAACCAAACTCATAGCCCTTGGCCGTCATCACACCAATGGAAATGGCCGCCGCGATATCGAGCCCCAGGATGATGAATCCGTAGGGACGGGTGAGCATCACGGCTACTAGATCAGGGCACTCGAAGAATGTGGCGATATTGAACGCAATGAACAGTATCAGGAAGATGGTGATGAGGCGTGGTACCCAGCCCTTGAGAGTGGCCTGGAGTTCTCCCTCGGTCTTCAGTACGAGGAAGATGGCTCCGTGCATCGCAAAGAGGGCTGCCACCGTAACTCCCAGCAGAAGGGAGTAGGGGTTAAGGAGTCCCAGAAACGTGCCGGTGAAATCTCCCTGCTTGTCGAGGGGAATGCCTCGCGTGATATTGCCCATCGCAATGCCGACCAGGAGTGCAGCCAGGAAACTGGCGACACTGAAGGCGATATCCCAGGCGCTCCTCCATGCCTTACCCGGTTCCTTGCTGCGGAACTCGATCGCCACGGCCCGGAAGATGAGAGCGGCCAGCAAGAGCATGAAGGCGTCGTAGAATCCTGAGAAGACCGTCGCGTAGGCTCCTGGAAAGGCAGCAAAGAGAGCTCCTCCGCCGGTGACAAGCCAGACTTCGTTGCCGTCCCAGACCGGACCGATCGAGTTCAGCAGGATACGGCGATCCTCGTCCTTCTTGACAAAGAGATGGAGGATTCCAACACCGAAATCGAACCCATCCAGAATGGCGTATCCTGTGAAAAGGATGCCAACCAGGATGAACCAGACAATGTTCAGGTTGATTAAGTGGAAGAGATGATACATGGCTGGAAGTGAGGAGGATTGATTTACTCCTGCCTGGAAGCCCGGCCCTTCTGGGTGAAGAGGCCTGCAGCTATCGCGTCACTCACTCCGGGAGCCTTGGTGTGATGATCCTGATCCTCATCCGGACCATGCTGGATCTTGCGGTTCAGCAAATAGATGAAAGTGATGAAGAGAAGGATGTAGATCAGTGCAAAAAGGATAATTGAGAAGAACACTTGGTTAGCATGGACAGCCCGGGAGAGGCCGTCGGATGTCTTGAGCATGTTGTAGACGATCCAAGGCTGACGACCCATCTCGGCAGTGAACCAACCGGCCTGCATGCAGATCTGGGGGGCCGCCACTGCGAAGACATAGACCCAGAGAAGTGCCCGGATGAGTGGATTATCCGCTCTGAAGAGCCAGCCTCTCCAGAGAAGCGTGAGCGCCAGGAAGGATAGACCAAAGACCGCAGTCCCGATGCAGATCATGAGATGATAGGTCTGGAAGACAGCCCCAACAACGGGCCAGTAATTCGGCCTGATCTCGGCCAGCTTCTCCTTGGAGAGACCCGGATTACGCGCTGCCAAGAACTCGTCGCTCGGCATGGAGAGTAGTCCCTGCACCGGTTGTTTGAAATTATGAAAGCACAGGAAGCTCAGGAGGGCAGGGATCTGCGGGCCGTGGACGGTCTGGTTCTTGGTATCGACATAACCGAAGAGGGTCATCGGTGTGTAGTCATGGGTCTCGTAGACACCCTCCATGGAGGCCAGTTTGATCGGTTGATACTTAACCACACCACGAGCAGTGGCATCCGCACTGATCGACTGTAAAATGGTGGTGAAGGCGGCGAAGCAGGCTGCTATCGTCATCGATTTGCGGGCGAAGGCCGTGAAGCGACCCTTGAGCAGGTACCAAGCGCAGATACTCATGACAAGGAAAGCACCCACAAGCCAGGCACCGAAGACAACGTGACAGATCCGGTTCAGAGAAGAGGGATTAGCGATCATCGCCCAGAAGTTATCAACCACGGCTCGGACATGACCCATGTCGGATGCCTGGACGATGTAACCCTCGGGAAGGTGGGTGTGAACCAAGCCGGTGATTTTCTCCAGATGAAATCCAGCAGGCGTCTGCATCCAGGAATTGGCGATTAGGATCCAGATAGCGCTGAAATGCGATCCAAGGCAAACCATACAGGTGGCGAAGAAGTGCATCTTGGGACCGACCTTGTCCCAACCAAAGAGAAGCAAAGCTAGGAACCCGGACTCGAGGAAGAAGGCGAAGATGCCTTCCGCCGCAAGGGCGCTCCCGAAGATATCACCAACAAAGCGGGAATAGGCAGCCCAGTTGGTCCCGAACTCGAATTCCATGACGATCCCTGTGGCAACGCCGATAGCGAAGATAAGTCCAAAGATTCGGGTCCAGAAATGGGCCAGTTGATGAAAGAGGGGATTCTTGGTCTTCAGGTAAAGACCCTCCATAATCACTAGGAGCATTCCCAAGCCGATCGTTATCGGCGGATAGAGGAAATGGAAGGAGACAGTGAGGGCGAACTGGATGCGAGAAAGGATTTCTACGGACATGGATGAATAAGTACCTTGTGATCAAAAGGCCAAAGCTGATCCAACTACAACCACGAAATCAAAAACAATGTAATGCTATATAACATATACTGATCACCTTGCTCGTGAGGAAAGAAAGCAGCTTGGGATGCTTCAGCAGGAATGGACTCAGCGCATGGGCAACCTTGGGGTGCTCCGAAAGGAGGCAGGTCAAGCGGTTCACGAGAAGTCCGCCCCGATAAAGATCCCGATGTCCTCGACGATAAAGCTTTTCCTGACTTGCCAGGACTTTTGAGGAGCCGGATTTTGCCATGTTCAGGATATCGGCCAGCAGGGCCCCGCTTCTCAGGGCAAAGGAAATCCCCTCACCGGTGAAGGGCTCCACGATACGGGCGGCATCACCGCAGAGGAAGACACCCTCACGGGCAACATGGCGTGCTCTTGCCCGCGAAATCGGGGTGATGCTCCGCCAGGCGCAGGCTGAAGTGAGTCCGTAGTGAATCTCGGCTTCCTTGCGCAGCTCCTTCATCTCACCGTCATTGGCCACTAGGCAAAGATTCGCCAGGCGGTTGCCGAGGTCCGCCAGGCCTCCGTAGCCGTGCCGGTAGATCCTCATTTCCAATGCGCCGTCATAACCTGCGGGGTGGGGGATATGGATCTGAAGGCCGATCCTTCCCTTAGATCGTCTTGAGGTGTGCATACCGAGATGGCGGGCCGTCACGGAGTTCCTGCCATCGGCCGCGACGATTCGCTTGCCAAGGTGATGATCCCCCGTAGAGGTGGTGACTTCCCATTCGCCCGAGATTTTCCGTAAACCGGTTACCGGGGAGCCGTCTTGGAAGAGGACTCCGGCCTCGACCGCGTGAGAGACAAGAAGTTCATCCAGATCGCGTCGCCTGACCACCAGTTCAGACGTGTTCGTGTTTGATTGGGGAAGGAGAATTTCCGCCGAGCCGGCAGATGCAACCGAAAACCGGATCTTCTCCGGCGAGGAGGAGGGGAGTATTCTCACCCGCTCCGCGACAGAAAGACGCTCAAGGACCGGCCATGCGGCGGGATTCAGACAATCGCCGCAGACCTTATCCCTCGGAAAACGGGAAGCCTCCAGCAGGAGCACTCGCTGGCCCAACTCGGAACAGAGCGACGCGCAGGCGCTGCCGGACGGACCCGCCCCGATGACGATGACATCGAAAGCTTTCACACGAATATCTCCGCGACCGTATCGGCAAGGAGTCTTCCTCTGTCTGTTAGGAGCCAACGGTCCCCCTTGTCTATCACCAGTCCCTGTCCGGCAGCCTCCCTGAGTTCCAGCGCCCAGGCCGAGGATTCTGAAAACGGTAATCCGGCATTGGTCCTCATCCCGAAAGCGGCCCTCTCCCCAGCTTTTACTTTCTCGGAAACCTCCTCCTCGAAATCAACGGCTGTGCTGCCGGCCATGGCGGTCTTGCTGTAGATGCCGGTTTCCCGGATATTGCGCCAACGCTTTGATCCCACGGTGGAGAAGGCACTCGGGCCGAGACCGATGTAGTCGGAGCCTCTCCAGTAAGCGGAATTATGCTGTGATTCCCGTCCTGGGAGCGAGTAATTGGAAACCTCGTACTGAGCGTATCCGGCCTTGCCTAACAGCTCTCCCGCCAGTTCGAACTGATCTGCCTCCAATCCCTCGTCGGGAGCCATTTCCCCGCGTCCCAGCTTTGTGAAGAACTCGGTATCCTCCTCGTAAGTGAGGCCGTATGCAGAGAGATGCTCAGGGGCCAAGCGGAGGCTCCGCTCCAGTGAGTCTCTCCATGATTTCAGGGATTGCCCGGGCACCCCGAAGATGAGATCAATCGAGAGGTTGTCGAAACCCGCCTTCCGGAGTGTATGAAACGATTCCTCAGCTTTGTCCGCGTCGTGCGTTCTCCCGAGCGATTTTAACACCCCATCGTCCCAAGACTGAACTCCCATGCTAATCCGGTTGATTCCGGCCTCCTTGAGCAGGGACGCCTTGTCCGCCGCCACGGTTGCCGGATTCATCTCGATGGTCCATTCCTCAACATTGCTTAGGTCGAGTCTCGCATGCAGGCCGCCCAGGAGCTTTTCAAACTGGGGAATCGAGAGGGCGCTCGGAGTGCCGCCTCCAAAAAAAACAGTCCTGGGCTTCAGCTGAGAGGACCGCTGCTCGGTCTCTACAAGGAGGGCATCCAGAAAGGTTTCGACCCTCTCTCGTCCGGCTGACTCCTTGTAAAAGGCGCAGTAGGGGCAGATGTTCGGACAGAAAGGAATGTGGATATAGAGGTGCTCGATCATACTACTTTTCTGTACGCAATGTACTCAACCCGAATGCTTGACATCGCACAATGCTAGGGAAGCGGAACAGGAAGTGATCGCGCACAGAGCAACCTGATGTTAACTTGCCAATGTACTCGTTGTACCACGTACATCTCGCTTACTTTGCTACTCCGCAACCCATGAATGCCTTCCGATTGATCCTTTGCACGAGAATCGTGATTTCGGGATTTCTATGCTCAGGCCTCATGGCGTCTGAACCCATGAAACTCCCAAATACAGCGATGAAGTCAGCCTCCGAACTGATCTCAAAGCAAGAGCCTAGCAAGGTGAACAACGCTGTACTCGATAAGGCATCGACCCAACCTCTAACCATCGTGGTCTCTCTCTCCAAACAACGAGTCTATTTGCTAGTGGGTGGGAGGGTGGCCGTTGATTCCCCCATCTCATCAGGACGGCGCAATGGCTGGACGCCGAGGGGAAACTTCTCCGTGCTCGAGAAGGATCCCAATCACCATTCCTCTCTCTACGGGAACTTTGTCAATGGTTCGGGACAGGTGATCCGCTCAGGCGTCAGCAGCAAACACGATGCCGCACCGAGTGGCACCCACTTTAGCGGCGCTCCGATGAAGTTCTTTCTACGTCTCACACCTCAGGGTGTAGGCATGCATGCTGGGATCCTGCCCGGATACCCTGCCTCTCACGGCTGCATCCGCCTTCCAGAGGATATAGCCGAGATCATTTACTCCAGAGTGGGGCTGAGCACCCCCGTAACCGTAGGGGACTAGCTCGGCGAGTGACGAGTCTCGTGGGAATGCGCGAGTTCATTGGCGTAAGAAGATGGCCAATAGGAGCTGCGGAGATTCCGAGGGAATATCGATTGACGCACCCTCTACGAAACACGAGGCCTTCTTCTCCGGCGCCAATGATCTCAATGTCGTTTATTGCAATTCCCAACGTCGAAAGTCCGGTTTCGAGCGGAACGCGAGGAAAAGTGCACTTTCTGGTTAGAGCGCTATTTGATCTCCTTCTCGGCTCCACAGTGGGAGCAGTTTGGAAGCATCGCGTGTCTGATCTTGTGACAAGACGGGCATCCCTCGAACAGGTTGCAGCCGCACGACGGACAAGTGTACTTCTCTTCCAGAACACTGTGATCGCCCGGCACCACGATCTTATTGACCGTCCGTCGAGTCCAAAAAAGAAACCGACGCGGGCCGATCCTGATGGGATACTCACATGCCGGACACAGAAATCGCTCGTATGCCTCCCGGTATTGTTTGACCAGCCACTGCGTCTTTGGAAACGCAATGGTTCGGATGAAGTAGATCAGCAACCGGGCCACCACAATCAACAGGCCACTGATGAGGATGTACTTGAAGCATTTGCTCGGAAAATACTCATGAACAACAAGAGCGACTTTAATCAGTGTTGCCGCGCCGAAGGCGAGGAACAAAGGGAAGTATATGCTGGAACGTTTCTTGATGATGACGCCCACCGTGAGAATCAGAATTGGCAATAGAATCGCCAGTTGCAGAAAGGCGATTCTCAGACGGTGCTTCTTGCTGAGCGTGTTGAACTCATCCTTGGCCGGTTGACGTTGCTTTTCAATTTCTTGCTCAGACTTTTCCTTCTCCCGAACAAGCCCCTGTTTCTGTTCAAGCATATCCGACACTGTCTGGCTTAGTTCCTGGTATTTCTTCTGGTTGTCCAAAAAGAGTCTCAGACTACTCGTGAAGTTCGCCTGCTCCGTATCAGAAAAGGCGATGCTTTTCTGCATGCCGAGTTTCTGGAGTTCGAGAAGTTGGTTGATCGTCTGTTGCAAATTACGCGAACTGTCGCCGACCACTCTCTGTTTCTCCGTCTGGTTCTCAATCTGGCGGGAAAGGTTTGCGATCTGTTTAACAAGCGCGTCGCGCTTAGCCACCAGGTCCTTATCGAGGTGTTTCTGCTCGATGTTGGCGTAGTCGGGACCATGGATTGACCGGATATCGTCCACAAAGAATCCAAGCACCCAGAATATCAATACCGCAAGAACGACGGTAAATAGCCGTATGGCAAAACGGTGAATCCAGGTTCCCTTTGACTTCGAATTGCTTTTCATTCTTCAGTTTCTTTCCGTATTCCAACTAGTAATTAGGCATAAATCTTTATTATTCAGGTCTCAGCTTTCGCTTTTAATTACTACTCCGTGGAGGAGAGGAGATCCATGTGTTGCTCAAAATCCGAATCCGAGGAGACATACGAGGATCCTGTTTTGCCAAAGTCCCTAGGGTTTTGATGTCCCACTCCCTGAAGGGATAGCAGGGCAACAACTGCAAATCCCGCAAGGGGGATGGGCATCAGCCAGCGTAAAAGCAATGCTATTATACTCCATTGTCCTCGTCTTCTTACTTGGGCAACTGCCCGTGTGGCAAACCAAGGTGAGGGGGCTATGGGATGAGCTTTCGCATCAGCGGCAAGAAGATTCCAGATTAGATCGTCCTCGGGATTATCTAGTTCGTTTTGCTGGTGTATAAGATTCATATCCATGAATTGATCGATAAGGTTAATACCGAAGTCGTGCGTTGGTTGTAAAAGAAAAATGGGGCATACGGGATGCCCCATTATCCGGAAATATTACGAGTCGCCGCCTCACATATCCTTCGGCTCGAGGAATCCCTCCAGCTGACGGAGACGCGTGGGATGACGCATCTTGCGAAGTGCTTTGGCCTCGATCTGTCGGATGCGCTCGCGGGTGACCTTGAACTGCTTGCCCACTTCCTCGAGTGTTCTGGAATAGCCGTCGACCAGTCCGAATCGCTGTTCGAGAACCTGACGCTCGCGTTCGGTGAGGGATTCCAGCACATCCTTGATCTTCTCCTTGAGCAGGACGATCGCAGCCATGTCCGAGGGATTCTCAGCCGCTTTGTCCTCGATGAAGTCACCGAAGCTCGTGTCATCACTGTCACCGACAGGCGCCTGAAGAGAGATCGGCTGCTGGGCCATCTTGAGCACTGCCTGAACGCGACCCACCGGAAGTTGGATTTCATCCGCGATCTCTTCGGCAGAGGGCTCGCGACCATACTCCTGGACAAGCTGCTTCTGCACGCGAATGAGCTTGTTGATCGTCTCGATCATGTGCACGGGAATACGGATGGTGCGGGCCTGGTCGGCGATTGAACGGGTGATCGCCTGGCGAATCCACCAAGTGGCGTAGGTTGAAAACTTGTAACCCCGGCGGTACTCGAACTTCTCAACCGCCTTCATGAGGCCCATGTTCCCCTCCTGAATAAGATCCAGGAAAGAGAGACCCCTGTTGGTGTATTTCTTCGCTATCGAGATAACGAGACGTAGGTTGGCCTCGACCATCTCGGTCTTGGCACGGAGTGCCTCGCGGAAATGACGTTTCAGCTCACGGTGGCGATCGTGGTAATTCTCGATCGTCATCCAGTTTCGGCGATGCGCCTCGTCGATCTGGGCGGCCAGGGAACCTAGCTGACGCTTGTCCTGGGCATCCTGCTCTTTTTTGGAAGCATGCTTTTGATGCTCGTCCCGAAGAGAAAGAAGGGTCTTAAGGTGGTCGTCGGCGTGGGTGACGAAGTCCTCCACGATCTTCGACTTGAAGAAGAATTTGGGATAGATCTTAACGACCTCGTCAATCTGCTTCTCGAACACCACCAGGTCCTTAGGAGCGGGGGATTTCTTAGCCGGAGCGATCTTGCTGACGTAATGATCGGAGACGACATCGGCCAGGCGCTGAAGTTGCTGGCTTAGGCGTGGGAGAAGCTTAAGATATCGCTCGCGGCTTTCGATTTTCTTGTCCTGGATGACGCGGTCGAAACGCTCGCGGGAATCGAGCAGGCGCTGGGACATGTCAAGGTATGCGTGGGCGATAAAGCCGAAGCGGTAAAGCACATCCTGCATCCTGATCTCGGCTTCCTCGATGCGCTTCGAGATCTCCACTTCCTGCTCGCGGTTGAGAAGGGGAACCTGTCCCATCTGCTTGAGGTACATGCGGACGGGGTCGTCCAGTATATCGAGACGACCATCGGCCTTCTCCTCTTTTTCATCCTTCTCTTTTTCGTCTTTCTCCTCGTCGTCGGGACGCTTGGGTTCCTTGACTCTATCGACATCGGAGGCGTCGATGATATCGATCTCGACGGCGCGGAGTTGGGCCAGGATGGCATCGATCGTCTCCGGATCGTTCATGCCCTCGGGGAGATGCTCGTCCAGATCCTCGAAAGTGATATAGCCCTGTTCCTTGGCGAGTTTCAGAAGTTCACGAATCTTCTCCTGAAGAAGCTTTTGTGCTTCGAGCGCGTTGGCGGGAGGTTGCCCTGAAATCGAGAGGGAAAGACCACTCTTCACAGCTTTTCCACCCCCCTCTCCTTTCTCTCTCTTAGTAGAAGTTACTTTAACAGCGGGCTTTTCCGCAGCGACGGGAAGCGCTTTGACTTTGGATAAGGGAACCTTGGCAACAGGAGTTGCCTTGGAAATCGTTTTTTTAGCTGCTTGTTTCGCAGGAAAAGGCTTTTTAACAGCTACTTTTGGAGCAGGTTTGGCCGGTTTAGTCAGTTTAGGCGCAGGCTTTTTCGCCGGTGCCTTCTTGACTACAGGAGTTGGCTTGACGGGCTTTCCGGAGGGTTTCCGGGACGGGGAAGGTTTGGATTTTTTTTTCAACGTAGCTCAGTTGGTACCGAAGTCGCAGGCGCGGAAATTTCGTTGATCCTGAGCTGAAGGTCAAGGATCTCTTTCTGGACAGAGATCATTTGAGCCGTTTCGAGGCCTGGATTTCTCAGATGGAGGGTTGCCACCTCCTGTTTTTTTTTCAGATCGATCATGCGTAGGTTGCGGATCGCATCCTGGATTGCCAACAGGGGGGAAGGGGGTAACTTCTCCAATTCCCATCCACTGACTAGGGGTTGTAGAGAGGATGGGATCAAAGCCAGGACGATCGCTGGGGTGGGGGTATCCACACCATGAAGTGGAGGCAGGAGTTCACGCAGCAAGGCTAGTTCCGGGTCCAACTCCTCGGCGCGGAAAGAGGTATCCGAGGAGATCCACTCTCGGGCCTCCTTGGAGAGCAGTGCAAGGCCGCAGATGAGCTCTGTAGAAGCCGACACTGGAGAATGGCCTCCGGCAGACGCTGGCTTAGCTCCTGGTTCTTCCTGTTCGGGCAATGCAATGGTATTGCGGAGGGCGGCGTCACGAAGCGCCGACTCGGAAATTCCTAACCTGACTGCGACATGAGTTGTCGTGGTTTCTCTGAGAGCCGTGTCCGACAAGAGGGCCAAAAAAACCCCGAGGCGCTGGGCGACCATGGCTTTCTCCCTCGGTCCAAGGCTCCCTCCTGCTGATTCCGCAGCCCGATCGATGGTATGATCGAAGAAGTCTTTGGCACCGGAAATCCTCTCCGTAAAGACCTCCACCCCCTTTCCCCGGATGAGTGAGTCGGGATCCTCCCCAGCGGGAAGCTTGGCCACCAGAACGGCTAGACCTGCGCTCAGGAGCGCGGGAAGGGATTTCTCCACGGCATTCTGGCCGGCATTGTCCGAGTCGAAGCAGAGAATCACCCTCTCCACAAACCGCCGTAACAGGCGCGCTTGCTCGCTCGTGAAGGCCGTCCCCTGTGGAGCTACCACGTTCTTCACCCCATGCTCGAAGGCGGAAATGAGATCGATCTGTCCCTCTAGAACAATGGCACTCCCTGCCTCGATCAGTGGTCGCTTACTCTTGTCGAGTCCGAAGAGAACACGTCCTTTCGAGAAGATCGGCGTCTCAGGCGAGTTCACATACTTCGCCTCCCGGTCGTTGTCGTTGAGAATACGGCCGCTGAAGGCAACCACTTCGCCGTAGTCATTTCGGATGGGGAACATCAGTCGGTCGCGGAACCGATCATAGCCTCCCTGGGTATCACCCTCCTTGGACGTGAGGAGTCCACTCGACAGCAACTCCTCCCGGCTAAATCCCTTGGCCATTGCCCAGTTCCTAAGAGTCTCCCATCCTCCTGGCGCGAATCCGAGCAGCCACTCCACAGCGATCTCCTTGGTGAGTCCCCGCTTTTTCAGGTAGGCGCGGGCGTGCTCGGCATCGCGGTTGCGTAGGAGATTGAGATGAAACCACTCGGCGGCCTCCTTGTGGAGTTGGATCAATCTACTTCTCTGATCGCGTCTCGATTCTTGGGCAGGATCATTGTTCTCGATCAGGACAATACCGGCACGCTGTGCAAGCTTGCGGATAGAGCTGGGGAAATCGATATGCTCGTAATCCATCACAAACCGGAAGACCCCCCCTCCGGCACCACAGCCGAAGCAATGGAATGTCTGCCGCGAGGGATTCACATGGAATGAGGGGCTCTTCTCCTTGTGAAAAGGGCAGAGGGCCCGAAAGCTAGTCCCCGCACGCTTCAATGGAAAATAACTTCCGATGATCTCCACGATGTCGCTGGCGTCGGCGACCTTCTGGACACTCTCTTCGGCGATACGGGGCATGGGGAAAAGTCTGAAGGCTGAAGGCTGAAGGCTGAAGAAAAAACTAAGGAGGATTACCCCACGATCACGCCATGATCATTCGGGCCGCAGAGGCAATGGCCATGATGATGGCCACCCATTCAAAGGCTGATTGGGAAACTTTCCCGAGAAGGAGGCGCCCCGCGACCATTCCCACAACAATTGCCGGGAGCATCATCAGATTGATCGCCAGGGAGGATATGGTGATCAGGCCGAGATTCCAGCTCAGAGGAACCTTCACCAGGTTAGTGACACAGAAGAACCAGGCGCAGGTTCCGACAAAGGCCATCTTGTCGAACCTCTTGGCCAAGAGGTAAAAGGTCATCGCGGGACCGCCCGCATTGGCCATCATCGTGGTCACGCCGGCCAGAAATCCCGATCCTGTCGCGAGAACCGGGTGATGCATGATTCCGGAGAGTATCCTCCTATCGAATCGCTGCCAGAGGACGAGTGCCATCATCAAAAGAATAAGCCAACCAAGGAAGTGAGAGAAGAGATCGTCGGGGATCCTGCTCATCAGCAACCATCCCGCGATGAGACCTAGAAAAGTCGATGGGAAGAGTTTCCACAGTTCTCTCCACGAGACATGCCTGCGATAGGCGGAGATAGCCATGAAATCAGCCATGATGAGCATCGGGAGCACGGCTCCGGTTGATTCCTTGGCAGGAAAGGCCTGCGCCATGAGGAGTACCGCAATGAGTCCGAATCCACCGAATCCCGCCTTGGTGAAACCTATGCAGAATGCGGCGACGGCCACTAGCAGCCACGCCTGTAGGGTCAGATGCAGGAGGGTTGGCACCTTGCTACTTTGCCGTTTCCAGAGCGTGTTCCAGAGAGTGAAGCTGTTGCTCGAGCAGTTGGGGCCTCATCTCGATTTCCGAGTCTATCTGGCGGACAAGAGCCTGCACGCTGGAGACCACCTGACTTCCCGCGGTTGAGCGGAGAAGTCCCGCGAGGCGGTGGCTGCCGGGGACAACGAGATTACTGTAGCAGAGCAGGGTCTTCCCGTCGTGCTCCTCCATACGTAGCGATCCTGAGCATGATTCGGAGTAGCGGGAGCGGAGGACTTTCCAGGAGATTTCATAGAAGGTGGCGGAGTGCCTCTTCAGTTCATTTCGCGAAACATAGACCTCGTCCGGCAGGAATAGGGGCATCTTCAGCGTATACTCTCCATCGTGGATCCAAGGGGCCGGCCGTGAAATGATCCGTACTGAGAGGCAATTCGGAATATACTTCGGATCCAGTTCGCAATCCCAAAAAATGGCCGCAACATCTGCAGGCGTACCTTTCACGAGATGGTAGATCGTGAAGCGGGGCCAGGGCTTGCCTGAGATCTCCTCCTCCAACTCCACCTGTTTGCCAGCGAGAAGCTGCGCATGCTGCTGCTGTGTCAACGCACTCCACATCGACTCCTCAGCAGAGAGCGATGCCGTTGCTCCGGCAAGGAGCAGTAGGAAAACAGCAAACGAACGGATCATGGGGCAATCCTATGCCTCACGGGAATTAGCGGTCAACCTTCAGCGCTTCCCTATCGCAGCGAACCGGGAGGGATGCCGACTGCCTGCTCAACGGCCTGAAGCTGACCGGCCAGGAGTTGAGGGTTCTTTTGCTTCTCCGTTTCCACCTGGCGTACCAAGGACTTCACGCTATCGACAATGCTGGCCTGTGCCGGCCAACGCAGAAGGCCCGCGAAGTTACTCCGTGGGTTCACGAAGTTCTGATAGCTGAAGATGGCCAGGTCACCATGAGGTTCGATCCGGATCATGCCGTTGCATTCCTTGGAGTAACGCGACTCCAGCACCTTCCATGAAATTTCGAAAACGTTCTCCGAAGGGCTCTTGATCGTGATCCGCGACACGTAGAGTTCCTCGGGGAGAAACAAGGGCATCCTGAGAATAAACTCCGCCTTGTGCACATCCCGGGAGGGGCGATCAAGGATGCGTGCATATTTGCAGTTTGGGAGGTATTTCGTGTCCAGTTCGCTGTTCCAAAAGACGGCGGCCACGTCGGCGGAGCTGCTCTTGACCAACTGATAGATCGTCAGTTTTGGCCAGGGATTGTCAGGGATCTCCTCCTCAAGAACGACCTGCTTTCCGGAACTCAGGACCATTTGCTGCTGTGGTGTCAGTCGTTCCCAAAGGGGGAGATTTGAGGCAATCAGGGAGCCTGTTGCGGCGGGAAACAGGAACAAGCCCACGATTAAATAACACTTCATGACAAGATCCTCTGTTGTCATCAGCGATCAGTCAAACCAGAGGGTTCTGCAAACAAGGAGGCCTTCGTTGTTTTTGGTGGATGGGAGCCTCCAGTACCGTGGAAAGAGCTATCGCCTCCCTCTCCCCGGTTGTTTGGAATTCTTGCTTCCGGCGGTTTTTTTCACTTTGTTTGATGCCTTGGAAGGGGAGTTCTTCCCCTGAAGAGGGAGGAGCAGTGAACTCCAACTGGAACGGGCAAAAGTTTCTCTCAGGAGGGCGAGATCGCTTGTGGAGAGTCTCTTCAGCTCGGCAGAGGCATTGCCTCCGGTGATGAAGTAACTCAGTGCGGAGAGGAAGAGAGGTGGCTGCTCTTTTTCGGCGATGCCGAATTCCTCAGGGAATAAAGCGTCCAGGATCCATGTTCCGGATTCGGTCAGCTGCATCAGCTCCTCAGCCCAGCGCCTGATCGTTTCCAGAGAATCGCCGTCGGACTTCAGGGAGACCATCTCCAGAATGTCTTCACGCCGCTCCACATTCAGCAGAAGCGCTAGAAAGAAGCGGTGCTCCGCATCCTCGATGTTCCCTCGCATCGCTGCGATCCCGTCACGGCGGATGATTTCCAGAAGGGTAGGGGCGATCGGTTCTGCAAGGGGTCCGTGCTTTGATGAAAAGACCTCCCAGACATCCTCCCAGGCCCCGAGGTTTCTGAGGTGGCCCATGCAATTCTGAAGGATGAAAAATCCACGTTCAAAATCGAGCTCGCCGACCATCTCGGCAACAAGATCAGCATAGTCGGAATCGCCCGTCTGCTCCATCACATCTAGGAGTTGCTTGCGTCTCATGGTGAGGGCGTCGTGATGGACCGGGTCAACTGCCACATGGGGAGGCAGGTAAGTGAACTGAGGTCCTGTTCCCGGATCGGAATGGGTGCGGATGACGACTGTCACCGAGGGGGTCTCGAGGTGGAAGAGCGAGTGGATGCAACTGCGACCCGAGATGATCTGAACCGTCTTTCCCGTCTCCAGCAGGGTGGCATCCTTAAGCTTCAACTCGCCGAGACGGAAATGGGCCGTCACGGGACGGACATTCTCGAACTCAAAGTGGGAGTGAATGCTCGACCCCTCCATTACATGAAAGGCTCCGGAGAACTCGTGCTGATGGATGTCGGTCGTCCCATCCAGCCAGAAGAGGATCTGGATATAGAACTTGGGATTGTCATAGACGATCAGCTCAGGCTGGCCGAATCCGGAGGATGTCTGGAAAGGCTGCTCATCGTTGAGGAGGAACTCCTGGATTAGAGATCCCAGATCGACGGTGTCCGAGGGGGGATTCTCCAGAAGGACTTCCTCGGCGATCCCGGGGAAGGCGGAGAGATCGAAGTTCTCCTGCTTCCAGCGATCATAGACGTTCTGGCCGAGTCCGGTAAAAAAGGGATCCATAGGGCACTCTTTCGCAGCCTTATCCCGGCTACAAGAACCATTCTTCCAGCACAGGCTGCCCCGCACTGAATGGGAGCAGACTGGAGAAGACTGTAGCGGAGTTGGGAGGATCGGTCGGATTCCAACCGAGACGGGAACTATGATAATTCCCATCCCAGACTGGATACCCCCCTAGGCGGTCTTAAGAAAAGAGATCACTAGGGACTACATGGAGCTCTGGACAGCTCCAGCGCCTTTGCTGACACCTCGACCTGTGGCGCTGACATCCTGACCGACACCCCTGATGGTGTTGCAACCGGAAATGGCGCCGACGACAAGAAGGTTTAGAGTAAGTAAGGTGAGAGTGGTTGTTTTCATAGATTGAAACCCTCTCACATCTCTTGACCGAATTCTATTGGTAGAAGTGCTTAGCTTGCAGGATGAGATCCGTATGAGATCCCTAAG
>Ga0114958_10001952_pt1 | contig 15828 bp, 19 predicted proteins | sample C_130208_EF_Meta_FD_89577 | JGI IMG/M metagenome (GOLD analysis project Ga0114958, IMG submission 89577) | Freshwater microbial communities from Lake Croche, Canada to study carbon cycling - C_130208_EF_MetaG | ecosystem: Environmental > Aquatic > Freshwater > Lake | place: Lake Croche, Canada...
ATATCGCCATCATTGTATTTTATTGAGAACGAACCTAGTCCATCATTATGGAAACTAAGATCATATTCCACTTTTTTATCATATTGCGGCTTACCATTACTATTAACTTCGTATAATTCAGTAATCATTCTCCAATCACCTTCAAAAACACTGATGTCTTTACGTTCTAATGCTTTATTATCAAGGGGCTTAGCTCCATTGGAGATAGATTTAATGAACTCCTTAACTATGGACTTAGCTTCAGTAGGACTAGATTCAATAAGTTCCTTTTCGATGGGTTTTTCTTTAAGGTTCTGACATGAATCAAGCTTTGTTTGAATTTGAAGATTAATGTTTTGAATATCTTTATTTAATTGAGCCTCAGAATTAGAGTTCACATGTGTTTGTGCAGAAATATAAGAATAGCCTTTGCTACTAAGCCCTATTAGCAGCGAAAAAATAAGAGCGAATATAACGAAGCAACGCCATAATCTTAGTTGTGGCAATATTGCTTGTGGAGAAATAACAACGTCATTGGCAGAGGGGCTATCTGCTTGTAAGTTTTTATAGGGCGCATCTAACAGCAATAGGTCATGATCGCGCGGATCAGCTCCAAGCGGAACGCAACCCCATTCAGTAATAACTAAATTGGAGCCTACTAAAAATAATGAGTTTTGTATGTTTGGGGTAATGAAAATTTGCTTAAGTGCTAAAGCGCCAAATGATTTATCACCCGATGTTGCTTCTAGTTCCTTAATGGTTTGATTGATTATTTTACTAAAAGCTTTTAGTTGTTTGGAAACCCTGCGACGTTCTTCTGGGTTCAATTCTTGCATGGTTCTTGTTTCACCAATTGCCGAGGTAAACCAGACAATTTTGCCTTGGGTATTATTAACAGCTGGCACTGTAAAAAAAACATTAATGTTCAGTTTATTGAGCTGCTGTTGAAGGATTTTTTTAATTTGTGTATGAAAATTAAAAATGGCTTGTCCATGAAGGATATAGACATCAATTTCATTGAGATTTGTTGTAATCGGTAGTTTTTGCATGGTTATTTATTTTGCAGTTTATTAACTACCATTACATGACGCCTTAGTTTTGCACTTAACTTAAGACGCATAGTGTGCTTTCGTTTGTGTTTTATTTACAGCTTTGTCGTTATGTTTTTCGATATCTTTAAACTCATATTTAGCAATATCGGTAGGTAATGGATTAATACTACTTTGATTATCCGGTTCCATATTTTTAAAATTACAAACATCCTCAAGCTTTTTTTGTAGCTTGGCTTTTTCTTGAATAAGACCATCTATGATGCTGTTATTACTAAGTTCTGTAGTAGGTAAGTTTTTAAAACTCGGCTCCCATTTTAAAACCCATACATTTATTAATATTAGAAATATAACCATAGGTATAAAAAAAACTGTTTTTAACCAGCGGTCAAATTGATAAATTAAATTCATATGCTATCTAGTGTGCTTATGGGTTGTCTGTGATGATTAAAAATACACTATCTATGCATTAATAGAATATATGTTAATTTAAACTGGCTAACATTAGTCTTAATGCGGTCACTCTAACGTTGATAAATGGAGCATTATCTATATTCGATGTATACAGCTATCCACATTAATTATATTAATAAATTGATATGATTACCTATTTTGAATAAGCACTATAGGGCAATTAGAGGAGGTTATTCCTTACTCCTCTTTAATTCATAGTTTTTTTTACTTAATGGTATGATTTTAAATACTTTAATTAATAGGGAATACATCATAACCCTAGCAATATTTTAGTATTTAAACACGCTAAACTTCATCTTACAGGGATTGAGCAGATATCTTTGGTTGAGTGTGACAAATAAATCATTGCTATCAGTTATATCGTCGCTTGCAGTATTTGCCTGACCATGTTGATACCTTGTTGTAAGTTTTCATAGATCGGCACTGTCCAATAAGGTAGTAACAAATCGATCATTAAAAACCCTACTAGCATGGTAATGGGAAAGCCTATGCCAAATAGATTAAGTTGTGGAGCTGCTTTGGTCAGTACCCCGAGAGCCATATTAGTCATCAATAACGCAGCAACGATAGGGGCTGATAATTGAAAGCTGATGCTGAATATATTTTTGCCTAAAAAAGCGAGTTGTTGAAAGCTATTTTTTCCTAGGGCATTTATACCTATAGGTAAACTATTAAAGCTTTCTATTAAGCATTCAATTAATTGTAAATGTAGATTACTGGCAATAAAAATTAATAAGGTTAATTGGGATAATAGCTGGTTGATCGCTGAAGATTGTCCACCTGATTGTGGATTAAAAAATGAGGCAAAGCCAAAGCCCATGGTCATGCCTATGAGCTCCCCTGTTAATTCTATGCCAGTAAAAATTAGACGCATGATAAAGCCAATAGCAATACCAATGAGAAATTGTTGGCATAAAATAAGTAACCCTGTCCATGATATAGGATCGGGTTCTGTAAATGGCGCTAAAGTTGGCGCAATCAATAAAGTGATGGCTACGCCTAAGCCAACTCGAATGCGCACGGGAATGCTATGGTGACCAAAAAAGGGTGCACTACTAAATAAACCTAAGATACGGACTAGTGGCCAAAAAAAAGCGCTGACTAATGAAAATAATTGTGCGGTGCTAAATTCAGCCATTGGTTATTTAGCCGGCTAGGTAAGCGATATTAGTGAGTACTGAGCGGAGATAATCCGTTAATATTGTTAACATCCAAGGTCCTGCTAATACAAGGGTAGCAAAAATACCTATCAATTTAGGTATAAAAGATAAAGTGGCTTCGTTGATTTGGGTGGCCGCTTGAAAAATACTGACGATCAAGCCAATCACTAAGGCGACTAAGAGCATGGGGGCAGAGACCATTAAGGTGACTAATATGGCTTGGTGCCCCATGCTCATTATAGATTCTGGAGTCATAAGGGCTTATCCAAAACTAGCACCTAAGGAACCTAATAATAATTGCCAGCCATCGACCAGCACAAATAACATAATTTTAAAAGGCAGAGAAACGATGGCGGGTGAAACCATCATCATACCCATGGCCATCAATACACTGGCAACCACCATGTCAATAATGATAAAGGGAATGAAGATGGCAAAGCCAATCTGAAAAGCCGTTTTGAGTTCACTGGTTACATAGGCCGGCACTAAAACTCGAAAAGGCACATCATCTCTAGTTTGTAATGGCGCCGTATTAGAAAGTTTGACATACATTGCCAAGTCGGCTTGGCGAGTTTGTCTAAGCATAAAGTCTTTAAGTGGTATGCTGCCTTTATCCATTGCCTCCATCATGGTTATTTTGTTTTCTGATAGTGGTAAATAAGCTTCAGTATAAATTTTGTCTAGCACCGGCCCCATAACAAATAGGGTGAGAAATAAAGCCAGACCTACTAAGACTTGATTAGGTGGCGTGCTTTGGGTGCCTATAGCCATTCTAAATAGCGATAGTACAATAATGATGCGTGTAAAGCTGGTCATCATCAACACAACGGCTGGTAAAAATGTCAGTGATGTTAAAAGAATGAGTAGTTCTAAATTAAGACTATAAGCTTGTCCACCGCCCGTTGCGGGTGTGGCATTAACAAAGGCAGGTAATGCTGCCTCAGCGCCTAATGGCAATAATAAGCCTAAGATAGCTAGAAAGCGGGCGCGCCGCCATTGCTGCTGAGTTGGTTTAAAAACTTTCATAATGTTGGTTGCCTATAGCGCTCTAACCAGGATTGGGCGAAACTCGTTTTATCCTGACTAAGCTTTTCTGCTTCAGCTAAAGATTGAGCGGGCAGATTTAACAAACTGCTAATTTGTCCCGATGTTACACCGATAACTAGCCATTGATCTGCAACTTCTAACAGCACTACACGCTCTCTAGGGCCGACTGAAAGCGACGCTTTTACGGTCATGATTGAGGCTTTATCACTTTTGGGTTGGTTTAAACGCTTGAGTAGCCAAGCAGCACAGGCTATTAAAGATAAAACCAAGGCCAGCGGGGCTAGTGTTTGTAAAAACTCAAGCGTCATTTATTAATCCGTTGTAATCGTTCTGCAGGGTTAGCAATATCAATCAGGCGGATGCCAAATTTATCATTAACGACTACCACCTCACCATGTGCAATTAAACATCCATTCACTAATACATCTAGTGGTTCGCCCGCTAAGCCATTGAGTTCAATGACTGAACCTTGGGTTAACTGAACCAAGTTTTTAATAGTAATTTTAGTACGGCCCAATTCTACGGTGAGTTGTACAGGAATATCTAGAATAAATTCAATGTCAGTATTGGTGGCATTATCTGTATTGTTCTTACTTAAATCTTTAAATACATCGGTATTTTTGACATCGAATACTTCTGAGCTAGCAGCGTCATTTATGGCTGCACTTTCTGAATCAGCTTGTTCAGATAATGCAGCAGCCCAATCATCTTCGCCTAAATCTTGTTCACTCATGGATTAATCCTAGTATTCGTTAATAGTGATGTTTATAAAGTAAGTAAGTTAGGTATGTATGTAATAGTTTGCAGCCAAGGTTAACAGGGCTAGTTTAGTTCTTAGAAGCCTTGGGGCTTTAGCTTTCGGTCTATATAAGCAAGCGCATGAATTTAAAGCCAGGGTATAAATCACACGCAATAGCTAAGTAAGCTTTATTCCCATAAAGACGTATCGACAGCATAATTAATTATTTTTTCTACTTGTAAAGCATATTGGCCATTTAATTTGCCATAACTACAGGTCAAAATGGGCAGGTAGTCGACATGGACATCGAGAGTATCCGGCATGTCAAAAGGAATGATGTCGCCTACTTTCATGTTAAGTACTTTTCGTAGCGTCGTGTCTATCGAACAAAAATCTGCGACTGCATCGACTTCAGCATCTTGTATTTGGTGTTTAAGTAATTGAGCCCAGCGATGGTCATGGCTTAGGGACTCGCTATGGAGACTACTACGCAGTATGTCCTTAATGGGCTCTATCATGCTATATGGTAAGCAAAGGTGCAGGTCGCCACCGATGCTACCTAAATCAATTCTAAAGGTAGTGGTCACTACAACTTCATTAGGCGAAGCTATATTGGCGAATTGAGTATTCATCTCAGAGCGGATGAATTCAAAATTAACCGGATAAATTGTTTCCCAAGCTTTAGTTAAACATTCAAAGATTATCGTCAAGGTTCTTTGAATAATCCGTTGTTCAATATGAGAAAAATCTCTTCCTTCAACACGCGTTTGAAAGCGGCCATCACCACCAAATAAATTATCAACCAATAAAAACACCAGATGAGGATCCATAACGATCATGGCAGTGCCTTTTAATGGCGTTATCTTAATTAAGTTAAGGTTGGTGGGAACGACTAAATGACGCAAAAACTCACCATATTTTGAATTACGAATAGGGTTGATTGAAATTTCTGGTGTGCGTCTTAATAAATTAAATAAACCAATGCGTAACAGACGAATAAAGCGTTCGTTAATCAATTCGAGCGAAGGCATACGCCCACGAACTATTCGCTCTTGGGTAGCTAAGTCATAACTGACAGCTTCTGATGAATCAATCTTAGGTTTAGTATCTTGTGTCTCGCCCGTTACACCTTGAAGTAAGGCATTGATTTCATCTTGGGAAAGGAATTTATCGTCCATAGTTATTGTTTATTGAATGACAAACGCAGTAATAAAAACGTTATCAATTTTTAATGGCTTAGCTCCTTTAGAGAAAGGCATTTCAATCGCCTCTTCCATTTCGGTGATTAAGGCTGTTTTTCCTTCTTGTTTAGAAAGAACTTCCGCTGTTTTAATTGATAAAAGTAATAATAGTCGACTACGAATTAGAGGCATGTACAATTTAATTTCTTCAGCTACTTTTTCGTCTTTCACTTGCAGATTAAAGGTGGCTTGAAGAAACTGACCATCAGGTTGCAAATTGACAGTGAAGGGCTCAAGATCAACAAATACAGGGGGGGCGCCTTCCTCGTGTTTTTCTTCAGCTTCGGCTTCGGCTTCATGAGCTGCCTCACTGCTATGCGCAGCAGGAGCTGCTGCTGGCTTAGTAAGAAAGAAATAAGCGGCACCTGCACCGCCTAAAAGTATCACAGTTAATAAAATAATTATTATCAAAGAGCTGTTAGATTTTTTTTCAGTAGGTTCTGTTTCTGTTTTAGGTTTTTCAGACATGGTAAAAATTTAATGGGTTAAAATAAAAAAGCGGGGTTATGCGTAAATATTAAGTAAGCCGTTACCACTACTGTTTAATGGTGTATTGGCCATGACTGCTTTAGATAAATCAAGTTTTATGCTCTCGTTAAGCAAGGGGTTAGGATTGCTTTTTTGTTGTTGCTGTTGGTTGGAACCAAAATTTTGGGAGCTAACATCGCTTTGTCCTAATTGTATGCCTGTTTGTTCAAGCATCTGACTTAGCATGGGGATGGAATTTTGTAAAGCAAGCCTGACTTCAGGTTGTGCGCTAAAAAATTGCACATTAGCTTGTTGGTTGTTATCCATTTGTATCTGAATTTGCAGTGGCCCTAAATGCTCTGGATTGATATTTAAAGTGGCAGTTTGTATGTTTTGACTGGCCATCCACACGATGCGTTGACTTATCGCTTCATCCCAGCCTGATTGTCCCACTGATGGAGTAATGGGGTAGGTGGGTATAGTAGATTGTATAGTGGGTGTGCTAATGGCAGACGGCGCAAGTGATGTTGTAGGATTATTAATAACCATTGTTTGGCTTATATCGCTGCTTACTAATGCCGTAGTATTGTCAAAGGTGCTTGTGTTGTTTAAATCAGCACTTTTTAGTGCTAAAGCAGTGGCATCATTAGTTATAGCAGTACTTACGTTGTTAGTTGTTTCAGTTGTTGTTGATATAGGCGCTTGCTGTGCCGTATTGGCATTATTCTGCATAGACCATATTAAACTTAGCAAATCTTGAGATTGTACGTTTGGTAGTGCATCATTAGGTTTTGTCTCTATGATTGCATCAGTTGAAACTTTCCCTATAGAGCTACTAAAGTCTGTAGATTTATAGCTTGTAGATAAAGATTGCTGAGTACTGTTGGTAGTGCCCTGCATATTCCAAATGGTGGCTAGCAAATCCTGAGAATTTACAGTTATGAGTGAGTTGTTAGCTTTAGTTTTGCTATCAGGGCTAGGGCTATCATCTTTTATATTGGCTTTTGTATCTTGAGAAATTTGTTGGATTCGTGTTTGTAAAGCAGCTTTAAATGAATCTATGTTTTTGCCGCTACTATTTACAATTAAATTGTCTGATGGCGATTTAACCGAGACCGAGTTTGTAGTTATGACTGATGAAGCTAAGATGGCACTCATAATCGTCTCATTTTTATGCGTGAGGCATGTTCATCCGTTTGCTTTTGGTCATTTTTGTTTTCTTTGTGACGTAAAGCCGTTTCGGCTCGTTTGGTCAATGTGCTATATGAAAGTCGTTTACGTTCAGAGGCTTGCCAATCAGCACGATGTTTTTCCACTGGATATAGGCTGTTTTGAACAATCTGTTGTTGTTGGTAAATGGTTTGATCAAGCTTGGCTATAAACTGTTTGAAATTAGTGTAGCCACCAGAACTTAAACCTTGTGATAGCTGGTCTTGTAATTGCTGGGCATATTCATTGCGATATTCTTCTAACATCGTAAGTTTTTGTTGCGCTTCTGATCTGGCTTTATTGGCAAGTCCTAGGCGCGTTGCTGCAGCCTCAGATTGCTGAGTCGTTAAGTCGATCAGAGTTTGAATTGCATTTAAATTTGCCATGACACATTATTGCTTATAGCAAGCAAAGTCATTAGTTGAATAGAGAGGAAAGTTCCCCTAAGCTCTGCTCAATGCCTATTCTTTCGTGTATGCTTTGTTGTAAAAACTGCTCGATTTCATGATGCATGATGATAGCTTCATCTAATAGTGGATCACTACCTGAGTTGTAGGCCCCCACATTGATTAAATCTCGGTTACGTTGATAGCTAGACATTAATTGTTTAAGGCGTCTTGCGGTTTTTTGATGCTCACTGTCGGTAATATTATGCATGGCACGACTGATGGATTGCTCTATATCAATAGCAGGATAATGACCTGCCTCTGCTAGGGTGCGATTTAATACGATATGGCCATCAAGAATGGCTCTGGCTGAGTCAGCAATAGGGTCTTGTTGATCGTCGCCTTCTGTTAATACGGTATAAAAGGCAGTGATAGATCCACCACCGGCTTCGCCATTGCCCGCGCGTTCAACTAAAGCGGGTAGTTTTGCAAACACAGAAGGCGGATAACCTTTTGTGGCCGGTGGCTCGCCGATAGCTAAGGCAATTTCACGCTGCGCCATGGCATAACGGGTGAGTGAGTCCATGATCAATAAGACGCTTTTGCCTTGATCACGAAAATGCTCAGCTATTAAGGTCGTATAAGCGGCGCCCTGTAAACGCAACAACGGGGGTAAGTCAGCGGGCGCAGCGACTACTACAGATCGAGCTAAGCCTTCAGCCCCTAGGATTTGTTCAATAAATTCTTTAACTTCACGACCACGCTCACCAATTAAGCCAACCACAATCACATCAGCCTCAGTGTAGCGAGCCATCATGCCAAGTAATACAGACTTTCCGACACCTGAACCGGCAAACAAACCCATGCGTTGTCCTTTACCTACCGTTAACAAACTATTGATGGGCCGTATGCCTACATCTAATACGGTGGAAATGGGCTCTCTTAATAAAGGGTTGGCGGCTTGAACATATAAGGCGGCCGTTGTATGGCCTTTTAATGGGCCTAGGCTATCTAAAGGTTGGCCGGTTGCATCTAGCACTCTGCCTAATAAAGCATCACCGACAGGTAATCTTCTGCCGTGATGGATAGCACTTGATGAGTTAGCGACTCTATGAAACAACTGTGGAGGTGTTTTTTCATCAACCGATGGAATAACAGGTGCGCCCGGTTGAACGCCTTCAACATCACCTAGAGGCATCAAAAATAAACGTTCATTACCAAAGCCTACTATTTCTACATCTAAACGATGGCCGCTAGGTAAGGGAACATAGCAAGGGCAGCCTATGGGTAAGTTGAGGCCAGCCGCTTCCATCACTAAACCGGCAACCCGAGTAACCCGTCCATAGATGGGCAAGGAATTTACAGCGGTGACTTTATGCTGGCACTCGCTTAAAAAGTCATGCCAATGATTGGTTTTAGTATCTTCTTGCATGTATATGCACTTTAACTAGTTAACCATTCGCCGCGCTTTCCTAGTGCGTCTAAAAGTTGTTGCCAGCGGGAGGGTAGGGTAGCGTCAATTTGATTTATGGCTGTTTCAAGGCGGCAGCCACCGGCTTCAATGTGTTTGTCACTGATAAGACGCCAACCTTCTTGCTTTAAGTTAACACCAATGGAGAGTTGAACTAACTCAAGATCTGTGGCATTTAAATATAGAGTGGCGGGGAGTTGCACGACGGGTAAGTTTTCTAAGGCTTGTTCAATAATCGGTATTAATAGTTCTGGGCGAACAGTAAGTGCAGTTTTCAACATGACTTGGCTGATGTCCAAACATAACTCAAGTATTTGTTGGGCGGTCTGTTCTTTTGCTTGCTGTAGCTCTAGTTCAAAGCTTTTGCATAAGGCTGAAAATTGTTGGCTCATTATTTTATTTTGTTCGCGGCCTTCTTCTAAAGCTTGGGCATAGCCTTTAGCTAATCCACTATCTAAGCCTGCAGCGCGCTCTTCTTCTAAGCCAATTTGATAACCTTCATCGCGAGCGATTATAATTTCTTCATTTAATTTTGACTTATAGTCAGTTAAATCTTTAGATAAAGAGCCAATTTCCCAGCGCTCATAAGCGCTTTGCGTCTCTGGATTAGACGAACTCATCATCGCCTCCAGAAGATATAGTTATTGTGCCTTCATCGGCTAAGCGACGGATAATCATTAATATTTCTTTTTGTTGTTTCTCAACCTCTGATAAGCGAACAGGGCCTTTTGAATTAAGATCTTCAAGCATCATTTCTGCAGCACGTTCTGACATATTCTTAAGAATTTTATTTTTGATGTCTTCTTTGGCACCTTTAAGAGCGATAATAAGACCTTCAGAAGGAATCTCAAGTAATATGGCCTGAATGTCGCGGTCGGCAATATCAATAATATTGTCGAAGACAAACATTTCTTCATTAATTTGATCAGCGATTTTCTCGTCCATGTCTTTTAACTTATCCATGACCGCAGATTCCATTTCTGTGTTCAGAAAATTCATAATAGAAGCGGTTGCGCGTATGCCTCCGAGAGATTTTTTAGTAGATTTATTGTTGCCTGTGAGTAGATTATTTAGGACATCATTTAGGTCACCAAGAATGAGTGGCTGTATACCATCTAAGGTAGATATTCTTAATATGACGTCTATACGCGTTCTTTCAGTGAATTCGGCTAAAATCTCACTGGCTTGTAGTGGAGGAAGATGAAGTAGTATAGTAGCAATAATTTGTGGGTGTTCATTAAGTATTAAGTTGGCAACTGTCTTTGCATCCATCCACTTAAGGTTATCTATGCCAGTTGAGTCACTTTTAGTTAGAATACGACTTAATAAACTACCTGCTTTGTCACCACCTATAGCTTTATTAATAACCCCGCTAACATATTCTTCAGAATCAACACTGAAGGTTTTGTTTTTTTCAGATTCTGACTTAAGCTCAACTAACACGCCATTAAGAGTCTCAGTGGAGACTGAGTTCATTGTAGCCATTAACATGCCAAGCTTTTGTACTTCATTAGGCTCTAAAAATTTCATAACCTGCGCTGCTGCATCTTCCCCTAAAGCAAACATTAAAACAGCTGCTTTTTGTAATCCAACATCACTCATTCATTTACCCAACCTTTTACAACATTTGCGACTAAGCGTGGATTTTCAATGGCCAGCTCTTTTGCGTTATCGATACTTTCGCCTTTAGTTTTAGGCTTAGGTGGAGCTTCAGTAACTGCTCCTCCTCCTGCTGCTGCTGCTGCTGGAGGTTCAAGTGTTTCCTCAATGGGGAGTTGTGGGAGTAGTGGTGGTTCCATTACCCGCTTTAGCATAGGTTTTAAAAATTTAAAGAATAAATAAAGTATAGCTATGAAGGACATTAAATATTGTCCTGCACTTTTGGCAGTTTCTACATTAGCATAAGGCTTCCAAAAGGGTTCTTCAGTAATAACTTCTTTAACAGGAATAGTGAAGTTAGCGTTGGCAACATTGAGTGAGTCGCCTCGATCTTTATTAAAGCCCATCGCATCTTTAACTAGGCCAGATATTTGTTCTTTTTCGGCATCGGTGAGCGCTCTTGTAGTAGGTTTGCCATCAGTACCTATTTCTGTTTTATTATTAACCAGTACAGCAACCGTTAAACGTTTAATATTGCCCATAGGTTCTTGAACATAACGAACAGTTTTGTCGAGTTCATAATTGATGGTGTCGTCTTTTTGTGAGCTAGAGTTACCGGTACTTTCTGTGCCTGATTTTTGCTGCCCAGGTTGGTTAGAGCTGGCGCCAGGCACTCCTCCAGGTTTGCTACTATCGCCGCCACCAGCTTCAGTGTTTTTTGACTCATTGAGGTGTTCGCTGCGTTTAGCAGTGTTTTCTGGTTTGTTATTGGGTGTAAATTTTTCAGCCGCTTGCTCGGTGTGAGAAAAGTCAATATCAGCAGAGGCTTCGGCGCGAATATTTTCTGCACCTAACATCGGCGTTAAAATGGATTCAATGCGGCGAACAATGCTATCTTGTATTTCTTGAATATATTTTAACTGATTGGGGTCAAGTTTGTTGCTATGAGCTGGGCCATCTAGATCGGATAATAAATTACCATTCTCATCAACCACAGTCACATTTTGGGCTGGAAGGTCAGGGACGCTGCTTGAAACCAAATGCACTATAGCCTTGACTTGCTGTGGCTCCAATACCCGACCAGAATGAAGATTGAGTAATACCGATGCCGTTGGTTTTTGTATTTCTCTAACAAATACGGTGGGTTTAGGGATTGCTAAATGTACTCTGGATGATTCTACTACTGCAATTGAATTTATTGATCGAGCTAGTTCGCCTTCAAGTGCGTGTTGGAAATTTGCTTGTTCTAAAAATTGTGAAACGCCAAGTTTTTGGTTTTCCATTAATTCAAAGCCGACATTGCCTGCTTTGGGTAAACCTTGTGCAGCTAATTTTAGGCGTGCATCATGTACGCGTTCGGCAGGTACTAAAATGGCTCCACCACCTTCTGAATACTGATAAGGTACATTCATTTGTTGCAGAGCTGCGATGATTGAGCCACCATCACGATCAGAAAAGTTAGATAGTAATATTCGATAATCGGGTTTCTGTCCCCATAAAAAAACAGCTGCCATAATGCTAGCGACTAATGCTATTCCAGCGCCTAGCGCTAAGTTGTTACCTAAGGGGCTTTGCAAGAAATTGCTAATTGCGCTTGATGATTCTTCAGGGGCAGTTGCCATAGTTAACGGAATAGTAAAGAAATGATTAGGCTGTTAGGCATTATTAAAGGTATATATTATCATCTTTAAAATTGTAATTGAAGGCTGGAAATAAGCTGAAAATACCCCGCTTATTAAAAGCTTAATAGATTCTTGGCGTGTTAAATTATAAGCGTCAAAAAAGTATGAGCTAAGGTTTGTTTATGAATGCAATAGATAATAGTAAGATTGAAGCCATGGTTGCGCAAATACGTGGTGCCGTATCTAATGTTCAATCCCCCCAGTCGCCTGGCATTGGAAGTCTTGAGCCTACTCAAGGTGCTGTTGATTTTTCCCAAATATTCAAAAATCATCTGGATCAAGTTAATAGCTTAGCAAAAACCTCACAGAATATGAGTGAGCGTTTTTCATTAGGTGATGATTCGGTTAATTTATCTGATGTGATGATTGCCTCGCAAAAATCGGGCATTGCCATGCAAGCTTCAATTCAAGTGCGTAATAAATTAGTCGTTGCCTATAATGACATTATGAATATGTCCATATAAATGGACACTCTTTAGCTTAGCTTGGGTGGTGTTGCGGCTTCAATTTTATATAACCAAGCTAAAAGATCTGCTACTAGGCGATATAAATTAGCAGGTATTTCCTGATCAAGTTCTACATTCATTAACAAGGCAACCATTTCCTTTGATTCATGAACATGAACACCATTCTGCTTCGCTAGTTCGATAATTTGTTCTGCAATTAAGCCTTTGCCTGCAGCAACCACCTTAGGTGCGCGGCCACCGGCTTGATAAGCCAAGGCAACTGCATTGCGGGTTGATTTATTCGGATTAGGTTTTATCATCACTTTTTACCGTTATTTGATCTAATGCTGTGCCGCTAGCAGCAAGAGATTGAGCTAGGCTGTCGCTCGCGGATTTAAGTGATGTTGCGGTCGCTGAATCATTAACATTAACATTCAGCTGAGCATGGTCACCTTGTAGGTGTATTTTTATATGTACGTCACCCAAGTTAGGAAGTTGAAGTTTTAATGTAGTTTGCCAAACAGCGTCCGCTTCTTGCTTCGAAGATGGTGAAGAGGATTGCTTGTTTTGGTTTTCCTCTTTAGTAATGTCTATTTGTAAGGGCTGTCCAGGATAGAGTTCGCCCTGCCATGATAATCGTTTATTTTCTAAGGTATCTAGTTGTGCTGGTATTAGGCTATTGGCAGTTTCTGCGGGAGTGGTACTTAGATTTTGTGGCTCTTGTTTAATTTGCTCTAAGTTTCTATTGCCTTCGCTCCATTGTTGTAAATGAGATTCATAAAAAACCCCGCTTTTTTCAATGGATGCACCTAGCTGAGTGGCTAAGTGAGCGGGGTCAAATTCTTTAGTGGACGCTAATAATGGGGAATTGCCATTAATTTTAGCTTGTTGGTTATTGTTTAAGGCAAGTTTATCTAATAGTTGTGCGGTGCTGCTTAAGTTAACGGTTTCTGTTGTGCTTAATAAACTGATAGAAAAGCTAGGTTTTCCATCATTTAGAGATAATAAAGTTAGCTGAAGCTGATCTCCAACCTTAACGCCTGCGGGTAAGCGCATTTGCAAGTTGCTGGTTTGTGCGCCATTTTGAAAGCTGATTATACTATTGCCATTGCTAAGTGTAGAAGTGATGTGAGCCTGTATGGCTTTACCAATCTCAATCTGATCCAGCTTAATGACGCCATCTTGATCAGGGTTGCCGGTCTCGCTGGTAGTTCCAATTTGTCTAGTTGCGGAGACTGGTGCATCGCTGGTTGTTGTTATGTTTGAGATCATGGTTTTTAGCGATTTTTATGCACTGGTAATTTCTTTGTTTCTTGCCCATTAATGTTATTAATGAGCGAGGAAAGTTCTTTTAGCCATGGATCAGTAATGTTTCGGATTGCTTTGTCGTTTTCTAAAATATGATGTAGTAATTGAATTTTTTTATGGCGTAGTTCGCCAGATAATTTTACAAAGCCGTTTGCATTTCTTATGCCTCTAACCTGGCAATTAAAATTATCTTCTAAATAGTGCATTTGCTGAATATCATCTATTTTTGCAGCCTCGAGCATTTTCTGAGTAATTAGCAATAAATTTTCGTAGACAGCTATAGTTTGTTGGCTATTTAGCATGTTAATGAGAAATATTGGTTAGTGGGCTTTTTTTCAATGTGATATGCATAGGTTTTCCTTAACGCTTATTTTTTATAATGTATTGCTAGTCAATTTAATGAGCTCTGCATCTGCTGGAGAATTTAAAATAACAAGCGCTTTGTACAGGCACAGTATCCAACTAAGTAGTAATAGCTAAAATTAGCTAATTTACATATTAATTAATTGGATGCAACTAAAGCCAGCTTATTTAAAATGCTTTCGCTTAATTTTTTGTAGAGCAAATTAGTTTTGGCAGTTATTATAAAATAGCTTAAGGATTTTGATTTACTAAGCAAAAGGCTAATATCAACTTAGTTATTGATATAGATTTTTCTCTTAAAGGCACGTTATGCATTCATAGCTAATAACGAAATCGAAAAACGAGGGGAGGTTGAGCGTTTTATATAGGGCTAATAATGGAGGTAATCAGGCTTGGACTTTAAGTATGGCGCCCGTTTTGGAGTCAGATTCATTATTGCCTAAAGTTTGTGCCAAAATTAAAGCTTGCTCACTGGGCATTTGGCTTATTAATAGTAGGTCGGTGGTATCCATTACTCTTATAACAACTTTACCCGTTGTATTATCAACATGGAATTCAAAGGAAACTGAAGAGTCGGTTGATTTGGCATAATTATTAAGAGATTCTACAGCGCTTCTAATATCTGACCCAGTAGCTCGAGTAGCTTTAGTGTCGTCAGAGCTAAAGGAGGCTGTTGAGTTAGTCGTTGCGACTATAGCTTGGTTTGCACCATACGAAGAAATGGGCGGCCCTGAATTGTTGATAGACGAAATGTTCATGATAAAGCCCTTTATGTGTACTTAAGTGTACTTAGAGAGAATCACTAAATATATAAAGCCTAAGTATTGCTTGTGTTTCTAAATTTTAAAATAAGATAGCATATTTATGATTAATGTCAAACATAAACTTTAAAGTAAGATTGGTTTTGATTTGATGTGCATAGTCGCAATTGGAAGTAGATAGCCTATTTATCCCTTGTCCTTAGCCTTTTGAATTTATTAAACGATGAAATAATTTCTTATAGTGATATTAAATAAATAATGTATTGATTTTCAGTGGAGGTGTTTATGAATATGAGCATGAATACAAGTATGAGTGTTCGCGCATCAGCGGAGATGCAATCGACTAATAGCACCGGTGCTTGGCAACAACAGAAACAAAATTTAAATCAACTGAGCCAAGCGCTGTCTTTTGGTAATTTGGGTGCGGCAAAAGAAGCTTTTATTGC